>OLIT01002947.1_pt1 | contig 11308 bp, 7 predicted proteins | sample 1601341 | NCBI WGS metagenome assembly OLIT01 (sample SAMEA2452121, study PRJEB22498) | human gut metagenome | biome: human feces; feature: human gut; material: feces | place: Australia | collected 2012
TGGCTGTTTCCGAAGGGGCTACCGGTGCACGATTGTAATATTGATAAATGCCGCTCCTTGCCTCAAAACCACTCGGAAAAGAACTTACATAGTCGACTTGTCCACTTCCTGAAGCAACCCAACTGCCTCCCGCCTGTGTCCATCCACCTAATGATGTACTGTAAGATGTTTGTGTGGATTTATCACGAAACCGATATTCTGTCCTTTTTTCCACTCCTTTCGCACCTTCTGGCGGCTGCTCTGCACTCCACGATGTCATCGCAGCTTTTGATTCACTCCCAAAAAACAGTATTGTCATCATAAACATTGCAACTGTTAAAAATAAATATCCCTTTATCTTCATAAAATATTACCTCCACTTTTTAACAAGTTTTGTATATTTTTTTACCTTTGACTTCGGAACAATTATTTTGCACTTTTTACTTATCTTATTTTTCTCAAATTTGGTAAGCTTTGTACTTTTAATAAAAATCACCTTAAGTCTTTTACATTTCTTATTAAATACATTTTTTCCAATTACAGTCACGGCAAAATTAACTCCATTCATTTTGATTTTCTGCGGAATTATTACCTTTTTTAATTTATTGGAATTCAAACGTATAACCTTTAATTTTCCCTTCTTTCCGGTCAACGATGTAACCTTACATACTAATGAATTTTTAACAACAATACTACCTATCTTTAATTTAGCTGCCTTCTTTTTGTTATTACCGGCACTTGCAGGTGTATATAACCCTGTGCTTGAATACATGCTCGAAGGTTGCGACGTAACCTGCGTGCCTTGATTTATTGAAGAACCCGGTCGCGGCGTCGGCGTCGCTGTTGGCATTGCTTTCCATACTGCATACAATGTCATGTCTCTATTTGCAGTATAAGTGCCGCCGGGCATGTAGGACGCACTTGTTGCGGTGCTGCTAGTTGACCACCCTTTAAATGTATAACCCACCCTGATTGGTGTGCCACTTCTTAACACAAGTGTTGAATCATAATATTTCCACTGTTCAAATGGTGCTCCACTTCCCCCATTGGCATTGTAATATACATAATATTTGATTTGTTCCCATACCGCATATAACGTTAAATTACTGTTTGACGAATATCTGTCTCCCGGCTGATAATCTGCACTTAATGCCGTACTTCTTGTTGACCATCCTTTAAATAGATAGCCTTTTCTTGTCGGTTTGCCGCTTCTTAATGTAATTGTCGAATCATAATATTTCGACTGGTCAGATGGTGCTCCACTTCCTCCGTTTGCATTATAGGATATGTTATATTGTATCTTCTCCCATACCGCATACAATGTTACATTGCTATTTGATATATAATTATCTCCCGATTGATAAGACGCTTTTGTTGCCGTACTACTTGTCGACCAGCCTTTAAATGTATAACCTGTTCTTATAGGCTTTAGACTACTTAATGAGAGCAACTTATCATAATATTTTGTCTGACTTGAGGGTGCCCCACTTCCTCCATTAGCATTATAGGAAATATTATACGTAAGGTCCGTTACATTAAATGAAACTTTCCCTCCCTGTAATGTGTTATTACTATTAGTTGAACTTCCTGTACTATACACGAACTCCCACTCATAATAATAATTTCCGGCTCCCAAGCGTCCTGGTACTATGCTCGTATATCGAAAATAATCTTTTTGTGGTAATATCGTTTTGGAATACATCTTAACTTCACCTGAATTATATAAATACAATGTAGCTCTTTTTAAATAAACATCAGTTCCAACCGTGATCAAAAAATATGGATTTTGATGGGAATAATATTCACGAAAACACTTCGGCATACTTGCCGCATCCGCATTTCCCGTAGCTGGTTCTAACGATATTCCTGTCCATACATGATAAGATGCTTTTGCATCTAATGGTTCTTTAAAAGCCAAATACATTACCATAAAAACAAAAATCACCATTATATTTCTAATTATATTTCTTTTCGTTTTTTTCATCATATACATCATCCTTTTTTCAATAGTCTCGTATACTTCTTTTTCATTGCTTGTGGCACAACAATCTTACATTTCTTAGGAAATTTGTTCTTTCCTATTTTTGTAATTGTTCGGCTTTTAATCGTTAATTTCTTTAATTTCTTACATCTTGTAAACACATTTTTGCCAATCTGCGTTATTGTAAATTTATAACCATATTTTATAACCTCTTTTGGTATTGTTACCTTTTTGGTCTTTTTGTTTTTTACACTTATCAAAGTCAACTTTCCCTTCTTTTCCGTCAACTTTATAATTTTATAGTTGATCCCCTTATCGTTAAATATCTTTCCCGTTTTTACCGTTGACCTTGCCAATGTATTATTAGCGGTTTTATTCGGAAGTGCTGATGCAATCGTTTCTTTCTGTGTTTTTTTAGTTGCTTTTGCAGTTGGATTCGGTGTTACCGTTGGTGTACTTGATGTTTCAGCTGCTGGTGTTACAGTTGGTGTTACAGTTGGTGTTGGCGTAGGAACAATTTCTTCTCCATCTGACGATACTGTTCCTGCAAACTCTAATTTATCAAATGCAGATAATGATATGTGCATAACCGGACGAACACCAACATCTTCGTTTGCAACACTTAAGCCACTATAATAGCTGTCACCAAATACATATCCGGGGCCATCAACAATTGCAGCTTGTTGGTGATTTGCTCCTGGTGTGCGAATCCACCATACTCCATATTGAGACACATTGGATTGGTTTATATAACAGTTCATTGTATATGCTGTGTTTTTTGCCTTTCTGGTAACACTCCTCGAATTATAGTCCACAAATCCATAATTTGTATTAGTTACCTCTTTTATTGACGGAATATAAACCTTGTCTATTGTTGTATTTCCACCTGATGTTCCATACACCTCATTCTTGTCATTTACTACGGTCGTAACTTTTATCGCATTTTGCTCTGCTGTTGAAAATGCCTTTCGGTAAAAATTACTGTATAACCAAGTTCGCAAACTACAAGTTTCCCATGTAACATCAACTTCTTTATTATTGTATTTTTGACAATCCAAATTTTTATCCGACATAAGGAACACATCATCCCCATCAACCTGCAGCACGCGCCACTTAATTGGCTCCTTTGCATCATTTTGGTCTGCTATTCCATCACCATTCGTATCATTTTGCCAATAGGTTCCAAAGTATACGCAATCCCAGGTCGACACACCATTTATCATCGTTGGATTATGCAAATTTAAGGTTGCCGCCTTTGCGGATTCATTTGTAACATTCACTGTCAAATAAACACTTTGTAACACCAGTGCCATTATCAATAATTTTGCACATATTTTCTTCATAACACTCACTCCTTTAGGGCAATACTAAATTTGTCTAATCTAATACTACATAGTCATCGCTTCCGATCACCTGAAAATCACTTTTCTTTTTTGATTTCTTACTCTTTTTAGAAGAGCTGCTCGAACTTGTTGTATGTCGCTGTGGTCGTACCGTCGGACGAGGTGTTGCCTGAGGTTTCGGCGTCGGTTTCGGTCCTCGGCTTACAACAAGATGAACGGTTGTTTTTTTCTTGACTTTTGTTCCTGCCTTTTTACTCTGCGAAATTACTTTTCCACTTGAGTAGGAACTGCTGTATTTTGTTTTTGTCTTATACTTTAACCCACTTTTTTTCAATTTTGCTTTCGCCGCAGATAAACTTTTTCCTTTCACATCTGGTATAGTCATTAACTGCTGACCTTTGCTAACAACAAATGTTACTTCTATAAATTCATCTGTGTTTACCATACTTCCCGCTTCTGGTGCTTGGCTGACAATAACTCCAGCCGGAACACTATCACTATAAACTTCTGATGTTTTGATATTTACATTCTTCGACAAATTCCATACTTGCTGTGTTGCAGTATCCACTTTTTGATTCACGCAATTTGGCAGAGGCATTTTTTTAATTTCCGGTGTTGCCGTAATCTCAGCCGTTGGAGAAGGAGAAGCTGTCGGTGTCTTAATTGCTTTCTCTTGTGAGACAACATCTGTTGATTTCTCTGCTCTGTTACCGGATCGTACCGCCGCAAAAACTCCAATACCCCCCAGAACAAAAACGCAAATAACCACAATCACTGCCATTACCTTTTTCTTACTATTAAACTTTAATGTTGTATTTCTCCCCCCAATTACTTTCCCCATTTTCTCCGCATCATCCATTAAAACAGTTTTATTGTTATCTTCCATTAATACTGTACTGTTTTCATCTAAAACTGTTTCACCTACAGAACTTACATCTCCCGTAGACATCCTTTCATTTTTAGGAATGACACGTTTTTCTTCTTCTCCATAAATATCATAGATTAAATCGCTCATCGATTGATAACGGTCTTTTGCAAAAACACATAGCCCCTTATCAATTGCAGATGCAATTTTCTTATCAATTTTAACATCATCATATGTTTTTAACGATTTATATTCATCGTTCGCAAGACGCTCCATTGCCTCCGGTGGAATCTTTCCTGTCAGCATATAATACATAGTGGCACACAAGGCGTAAATATCTGTCCATGCCCCCTGATGACCTTTTGATCGATATTGTTCTTCAGGAGAAAAACCACGTTTCAACATAATCGTAAGACTCTTCTCGTCATCTTCCTGGGCCACACGGGCAGAACCAAAATCAATTAATTTAACCTGTCCATCCCGACGAATCATAATGTTATCCTGACTGACATCGCGATGAATTAATCCGGTCCGGTGCATCTGCTCCAATGCCTTCATAATTGGTTTCATCACTTTTAATACATCTTCCGGTGACATCTTTCCATTTTGTTCCAAGTATTTTTTTAGCGTGTCACCATCTACATATTCCATAATGATATATGCCGTCTTATTCTCATTAAAAAAATCACGTATCGAAACAATGCCTTCGTAAGCTTCGAGTTTAGACATACTTCTTGCCTCTTTAACACTACGACGCATGCCGTCTTCAAAACTTTTTTCCTCAGCTCCATCAAATACATAAATTGTATTATTTCCCGTTGTTGTATCTCGGCTTGCTATTTTCGGTGGAAAAAATTCTTTAATTGCAATTGGCAATTCCAGTTTTTCATCCCATCCAATATATGTGATACCAAACCCACCTTCACCAATTACTTTTCCAATAATATATTTCCCTGCAAGCTTTGTTCCAAGACGCAGACATCTCGGATTCACCCGGTAATTATTCGGGTCAAATCCACAATGAGGACACATTACATCATCTGCGTTAATTTCCTGCATACAGCCCAGACATATTTTCTTTTCCATCTCACTCATTTTTCTGCCTCCTGTTAATCTAGGAAAACGGCAATTGCCGTATAATTATCCATGTTATTGTTTTTGCCGTTTTTTTGTACTATCTTTTGCATTTTAGCAAGCCATATTTCCGGTGTTTTCGCTCGTTTCAGAGTTTTTTCCATATGCTTTTCATCAATGTATTCCCAGAATCCATCTGAGCAGAGCAAAAACACATGATTCTTTCCTTCGTTTTCAATTATTTTTAGGGAATTTAATGTTTCTGTCTGGTCATGCATTCCAATTGCCCTTAGCAGGCGGTTTCTATCCGGATGATGACGAATCTCTGATTCATCAATTTCTCCGGTATTTGCAAGAACCTGACATACACTGTGATCTACTGTCCGTTCCACTATTTTCCCATCCACAAAATGGTATAACCGGGAATCTCCGACATGTCCCCAACTGATTTTTTCATCCTCAATAAGCAGCAGCACCAAGGTTGTCATCATGTCCTCTGTAACATCCTCGTTTTCTTTTATCTTCATGATGTCTCTTTGGCACTCACTTGCCATTTCTGTAATGAATTTCTCATGACAGTGATTTTTCTTTTTTTTATATAATTTCTGGATCTTATCCACCACAAACTTAGACGCTACATCGCCTTTCCCTTGTCCACCTAAACCATCTGCAAGTACAAAACAGCCTTTCTTATCGGTGGCAGTAACACACATACTGTCCTCATTATATGGTCGGTCACCTTTATCACTAAACACAGCGTATGTAAGCATAAATTCACCCCTTTTTACATATAAAAGACAATCAAATTCCATTGTTCGTTTTCTTTTACAAAACAACTCTTTTTTTGAGAAAAATCTTTCGCATCATCAAAACGGCATTCAACTATTTGGCTCTGTTTTTTATTAATAAATCCCCACTTACCATTTTCCATAATAGCGGCGTTACCATTCGAAAATGAGCGCGCATTTTCATACTTTGGTTCAATTACAACTTTTCCGTTTATATCGACAAATCCCCATTTGCCATTTTTCTTAATGGCAGCATATCCTTCTGCGTTAAAGGGTTTCGCATCTTCATAAGAATCCTGTCCAATCTTTTTTCCATTCGTATCAATCATGATAACCATTCCATTTTGTTTGACAAATGCCCTCTTTTGCCGGACAGAAAATCCTATCTCATCCAAGATTACATCATCATACTCACTTTCTCCTACTTGATTTCCCTTCTCATTAATCAAAAACCATTTTCCATTATTTTTTACAAATGTAACACCATTAAAAAATACACTTGCGTCCTCATAATTTCCTTTAAAAGCCTCTGAAAAATCATCTTTTACAAAAATAAATTTCCCATTTACTTTGATTGCCATAAGTCCTTCCGACAGAGCACGGCACTCCTCAACGCTCTGTTTTTTCGTGTTTACAAATTTTCGATTTCCTTCATCATCTATAATATAGCAATCCTCGTCATCTCGAACGACCGCTGTGCCATCCCCCGAAAAGCCTGTTGCTTCCAAATAACGGCTATCAATCACGTTATTTCCTTTTTCTGTTACATAGCTCCATTTTCCTGAATCTCCCATCACTGCACAGAATCCATTTCGATATTTCTTTACATCCTGATAGGAAACAAATCCCATTTCATATTCTTTTTCCAGTTTCCCACGTACTTTCTCAATTGTTTTAGAGGAAATTCCCCTTTTATCTATCTGCTCAAAAGAATCCACACAATTCTCAAACATTCGCTGTGAATAATAGTAATCAATCAGAACATCATATAATTCTGAACTGTCTGGATATTCTTCAAGTTTCGATTCTGTATAGCGAAGGAAATCCTGGTCTTCACCTGTGTTTTTGTAAAACTTTGCTATTTCTACACTCAATTCATAGGATGGAGAAATATTATAAGCCTCAAAATATTTCTCCTCTGCATCTTTATTGATTTTTAATTTAGCAAATTTTCTTGCTGAATTTAACGCCGTTTGATAACTTTTTGATGTGTCTCTTACGGTGGTAATAAGCATATACCATGCCACACCAACCATGACTAAAATGCCTAACGCAATAACCCATCGATTACTTTTTCTCATAGCAAATTTCTCCTTTATATACCATTAACTAAAATTGATATTACAGTTCCTGCTAAAATAGCCGGTGCAAATGGAATTGACTCACGTTTGCTTCTTTTCTTAATAATCATAAGATACAAACCCGCAAAAAAGATGACAATCAAGGACATAAAAAGCACTCCAAAAATTCCTTGAATTCCAAGATATAAACTCATTATTAAAATCAGTTTTATATCTCCCATTCCAACACCATTTTTCACCAAAAAATATGCAACCAGTAAAAACAACAGCATAATTCCAAGTGCAATAAAGTCAGATTTTATTATGACCAAAAATTGTTCTGTCCGAAAGAAAAATTCAAACGGATAAAGAAAAATTCTGACAATCAATCCAAAAAGAAGAATCTTGTTTGGAATAATCATTTTCTTCCAATCACACAATGCAATTGGGAAAAGAAGCATAAGCAGAATACACCTCTTTAAAATTTCCATAAAATGAATTTGATAATGCCAAAGAAGAATTTGTGTTGAAACAAATCCTATCACTCCGGACAAAATGCAAAACAACAAAATTTTCTTTTGTGAGTACTGCTTATATAAATACAAATACTCACCCAAAGCGAGCAATATGGTAATTGCCATAAAAACAATAACTTTTGCTATCAATTTTCTTCCTCCTGTCCTTCTGCCTTCACATCATCTTCCGTATCCTTCGTTGTTATTTGTGGATCTTCATCGCCTTTCAACCAGCCCCTCGTTCTTGCCGTCTGTACAATACGAAAAGAAGCATCAATATTTAAAAGCGGAAGTGCCTCAACCTCATACACTGCTATAATTTTAATTTCATTATTGCCAGCCGGGAACAATTCCGAATGACTAAAATCAATTGACTCCAAATATGTTCCCTGAGTCTTTTTCACTCCCAGATTATGCAAATAACTATTAATTTCTTTATCTCCATCCGAGAGAGAAGACTTTAAATTTTGTTTCACTAATGCTTTTGTCAAGGCAGATGCAATTGCGGATTTTAATTCTTCCGAGGCGTTATATGCCAACACCTTAGTTACCCCCATCATTAACTCTTTGGGATTGGATGCCATATCACTAATCGTTGATGCCACCCCGCCTCCCTGTTGTTTTATGCTATCCAATTTCCCATAAATATTTTTTATGTTATCCGGGCTAATTCCCTGTGCTCCAGCCATATTTCCCTGTTTATCTCCCAATGAAGATATTTCCGAGTACAAAGTTCCTACATCTTCAGGAAGTTCCGAATAATCCTGCTGCGTCTGAGCAGCCGATTGACCTGCATTGTACATACTGTCACTCAACCCAGACACTCCGTATAAATATGAATATTCCGATATTTCTTTTGCTGCATTATTTATTGCAACTGAAATTTTCATTTGCGCACGACAAATATGAATCAAGCTGAAAATCATCATAAAAGCAAATATGTATATCGATAAAACAATAGTTGCCTCTATCGTTATATAGCCTTTTTGTTCTCTCATTTTTCTCACAAAACCACCTCTCTCTTAACTAATATCCAAATCTGGTTTTATAATCAATCGTATACCAATTTGTCCCTGTTATTTTATCTTTAGTATATTCATTTATAAATGGCACCGTCGTTAATAACGGTTTTACTAAAATCCTTGCCTGCATCTCATAATACACATAAGAGGATGCCAAACTAAATGTACCTTTTTTTAATTCCATGTTTTTTTGAATCAAATCTTCCATTCTAAGAAGCATTGTTTCTTCATTTGTAATCAGCCCAATCACCGTAAACATTCTTAAATAATCGCTATATTTCCAAGAAAGCAGTGAGCCTGTTACACCATCGGATGCAGAAGTCTCTCCACTGACCGAGCTTCCGAATTTTCCCTCAATTTCCTTTTTGAGTGTTTCCTTCATTTTCTCAGCCCCCTTTGAAGCCGATTTCTTTAGTTTTTCAGTTAATTCCTTCGTTAAATTAGTAACTGCTCCCGTTGCTGATGATACAACATCCTTAATATCATCATTTAATTGCTTCATTAAACTTGATACCGCTTCCTTTGCAGTATCACCGCCCTCTTTCATCTTTTCTATCAATCCATTAATTTTGCTATCACACTGTGCAATAATATATTGAACCGCTTGCTCCTTAATCTTATTTGTAGCTTCAGAGCCAAAATCTGTGTCATCTGACCATTGTTTCAACTTTTCCTTCACATATTCCACACTATTTGCCTGACTTACAGCATTTGTGCATATAGAAACAAGCTGGTCAACCACTTGTCCAACATAATTTTCTACATTATCCTTCACAATAGCCCCCACGGCAGCACTAAATTCATTGCCGTTTTCTTCAATACCCTTCGTCAAATTACCTGATGTTTTTGACAACCATTCATTTAATAATTCCGTTCCCTTATCAATCGCCACCGCACCGTTATCCGTAACAATGGTTACCGTCTTATTAATTAACTCTCCAGTCATAGTACTTGGTTTTGCCACCCATGTAGAACTTGATTTATATAAAGGAACCGCTTTACCAGCAGACAAATCCGCAATATCAATTGCACTCTCCACAAGAGCCAAACCAACAATAATCGCAATTTTAGCCATAGGAACCAATGCCGTTAATGGTGGGGCTCCAAAAACAGATGTTGCAATCGCCGTTGCCGTTCCTGTAATTTCCGTATCTGTAAATGCATATACTAAATTCGATGCAAAACGAATACCATAAATACTAGCATATGCTTTTTCTACACCACGGTCACCGCCATAGATAATATACTCAACTTCTTTTCCATACAAATAATTCGTATTCATATCAATCTGCGTTAACGTTTTAGGATTTGCCCCTTTTTCTTTTTCAATTGTACTATAAGAAAACATCCCAAGCATATAATCACTAATATAGAAATTATCTCTTGCGCCCTTTAATTTTGTTGAAATCCCCTTAAACATCTTATTCATTATGCTAGTAGAATTGCTTAATGCTTTCTTTTGGTTGGTGGACTTTTCAGTTCCATTCCCTAGCTGCTGGCTGTCCCCCCTATGTGATTTCCATACTTGACTCGGACGATTTGCCATACCAGCAACGGAATTAGAATTCGCTACCCCTTCTTTTTGCTTTTCTTTTTCTGCTTCTTTCTTATAATCATCTTTTTTTTCGTCTACCTTCTTCTTGCTTTTTTTCGTATTATTCTCTGTTTCGTTTTGATTATAATTACTAACCAAATACGAATAAAATGCTTTCTCCTGTGGCTTTTTTAAATCCGGATGTGCCTCATCATTCCAATTGGTAGGAAATTCACCGAGTGCCGGCTGTTGAATTAACCCCTTTGATTCTACCACTGCTGAATCCAACTCACTTTGTGTTGGATATTGAAGCTTATTTCCAAATTTCTTATTACATACATTTTCAAGTGTTCCACAATTGGGATCCATTTCAGAAAATGCCCATTCTCCAACTTTATACTTCTGCACACAATCTCTGATTTTTTTCAATGTTTCAGAAGAACGTTTTACTTTGTTTTTCAATTCTGTAATTTGACTTTTTTCAAAAGTATTTCTGATGCGTTCAATTTCTTTTTTATCGCTTTGTGCCTGTGTATCTTTTTTTAATTCTCTAACACTTGCGGTATTTTCCCATTGCTGAAGTTTATCGCTAAGAGAATCAATTAGGTTCTCAATATTTTCAAGATGTTTTATTAAACCTGTATCGCTTTCATTACCATCAAGCCAGCCAATTCTATCACATAAGAGTTCATAATAATCCACACCTTGTTTATTTGCCTTAGCAATTGCATTATCTAATTTTTTCTTTTGTTCCTGAATGGAAGCATGATACTTTTGATAAACACGATCGTATTTTTCAAGGATATCATTTAATCGATAAAAATATTTGTTGTTCTTATCTTCTATAAAATCTTTTACCGACACTTCTTGTCCATCGATTTTCAGCTTTTTATCTTCATTTAATCCTTTTAAACATTGCATGTGCCG
>OLIT01002961.1_pt1 | contig 11255 bp, 12 predicted proteins | sample 1601341 | NCBI WGS metagenome assembly OLIT01 (sample SAMEA2452121, study PRJEB22498) | human gut metagenome | biome: human feces; feature: human gut; material: feces | place: Australia | collected 2012
GAAGCCACAGGTAAATAGAGATATAACGTGTTATCCACTGGGTCAGCGTGCTTTGGAAACCGTCATAGACGGAAATCGCAAATGCCAGCGGACCCAGTATAGATAACACGATTAGAAAGAACGTGCGTAGTGTGTCGATAATCAAAGCTGCTGCCTGAAACATCAGTTCCAGCAGTTCCCTGAACCAGTCCCGGACAGATTTTTTGATATTGTACGCCGCCCTGTCCATGTACATTCCCGTCATAGTAATCATGTCGGAGGGCGACCACCCCAGTTCTTCCAACTGCTTGTCAAATTCTTCATCCGAAGCGAGATACGCCGTTTCCGGGTTTCGCATCAGGGCTTCATATTCCAGCTTGTCTTTCTGCTGTCGGTACTCGTTCATATCGAATGTCTGTGTTTGGAGCAGGTTGTTACAGCCCCGGACAACCGGAGAAAGCACGGTGTTGATAGTCCCCAGCACGAACGTGGGAAAGAACATAATACAAAGACCGATAGCAAAGGGACGCAGAAGCGGGTACACGTCTATGGGTTCGGCACGTGCGAGCGACTGCCACACTTTTGCCGCCACATAGAACAAAGCCCCCAGTCCGGCAATACCTTTCGCTACCCCGGTCATGTTACTGCACAAGGGCATCATTTCGTCATACAACGCCCTTAAAATCTGGTGCAGGTTGTCAAATTCGATAGCTGCTAATAACATAGGCATTTCTTTATCTTCATGTTACCAGTAGCGTTCATCCGCCGAGCCGTAAAGAGCCATTACCCGGTCTGTATCGTTTTTCTTTTTCGCCCGCAAGTAGGAAACGGAGATATTTTTGCGGGTATAGTAGTTCACAAGATTACGGTAATTCAGCAGGCTGGTATATGCCCGGTCAATCAGGGCAAGCCGTTCGGCATCGGTCATTGACATACCGCTGATGTTTACCACGTTTTTTAAATCCTGCAATACGTCCGCACTTTCTTCCAGCAATTTGGCATATCCGAAAGATATAGCGGTAAGTTCCTGCGGTGTATAATTCTTGTCGGACATCATTTTCTGAAAGTTGGTGACATAGATTTCCGATATTTCCGCCACCATCAGGATGCTTTTTTGCACTTTCTTTCCGCCCTTGACAATATCGTGTACTTTTTTCAGGGCATCGTAGTATTCCTTTCCCTGCTGGAAAATCTTCTGCGTTTCCTTGAAGTTGCTCATTACATTGTTTGCCGTAGTGGACGTTTGTACTATCTGTTTGGCAGTGTTAATGATACCTTGCGCCAAATTAGACGGGTCGGTAACGACCCACTGGGCGGAAGCCCTGCCGAAGCAGGACAGGCATACCGCCATCAGGATAAATAATTTTGTTTTCATACATTTACTGTTTTAATGGTTTGTCACTTCTTTGGTATTTTCCACCGGGTGAAAGGGTAATCCGGTCGGTTTTGTCGTCATAGGTCAGCACCACCGCAAAACCCGTGTCGATGTACAAGCATCCGTTCGTTTGCCGGATGGCGTAGGTGTCTGTTAGTTCCCTGCCCCGGACTTTTACCGTGCGGGTGACCTTATACTGCCCGCTATCATCCCAAAGGGAAAAGACGGTATTCCCGCTTTTGCTTACCCATTCGCCCCGCATCCGTTCCAGTTCTTTTTGCGTGTTGTCCTTACAGGCTGTCATAGACAGCAGGCAGGCGTACAGCAATACCGGAAACAATCTTTTAAACTGTTTCATCTTATTGTTTTTTAAGCGGTTGTTTTATCGGGGTTTCTTTTACTTTCAGCAAGGCGTTTTATCGCCAGTTCGAGATTTCCGCCCAGTTTTTCGGCAAGGGCGAACAGTTCCATTTTTTCGCTTTCTTCCGTTGTGTACGTGTAGTATTCTTCCAAACTAACTTCTGTTGCGTACACTGCCGACTGTGTGCCGCCCAGCGAAAAGAAAACTTCCTTGTACTTTCGTCCGGGATGGTTTGCCATATTGATGGAAAGTATTTGCGCACGTTCCTTGTCCGTCAGTCCCAGCAGGTTTTGGATGCTGTCGAATTTATTCAGGTACTTGCGCTGGTCTAACAAAATTTTACAATCGCTGTTGTTAATGATACTTTCCTTGACAACGGGCGAAGAAATTATATCTTCGACCTCTTGGGTGACTACAATCGCTTCCCCGAAGTATTTGCGGACTGTTTTGTATAAATACTTTATGTAATCCGCCATGTTTGCGCTTGCAATCGCTTTCCACGCTTCCTCGATTAATATTAATTTTCGGATGCCTTTTAACCTGCGCATCTTGTTGATAAAGGCTTCCATTATGATAATGGTTGTAATCGGGAATAAGATTTTGTGGTCTTTGATATTGTCCAATTCAAAGACTATAAAGCGTTTGTGCAGCAAATCCAGTTCTTTATCAGAGTTCAGCAGGTAATCGTATTCACCACCCCGGTAGTAGGGTTCGAGGACGTTCAAAAAACCGTCTATATCGAAGTCCTTTTCCCGGACGTTCTTTTCTGCCAGCTTTTGGCGGTAGTCGTCCCGCACATATTCATAAAAGGTATCGAAACAGGGCTTAACCGTCCGGTCGCTGGTAATCCGTTCGATATAGGCACTTACAGCGTTGGACAGGGCGACTTCTTCCGAACGGGTCGGTGCTTCATCGTCCCTTTTCCACAGGGTAAGTATTAACGTCTTGATGCTTTCCTTTTTTTCAATATCGAAAACGCCATCTTCCACGTAAAACGGGTTAAAGGCTATCGGGCTTTCGTTGGTATAGGTAAAGTAAACGCCATCTTCCCCGTGCGTACGGTTGTGTATCAACTGACACAACCCCAAATAACTGTTACCCGTGTCCACCAAAAGCACGTGTGCCCCTTGCTCGTAATATTGCCTTACCATGTGATTGGTAAAGAAACTTTTGCCGCTACCACTCGGCCCCAAAATAAATTTGTTGCGATTGGTCGTAATACCTTTTTTCATGGGTAGGTCTGAAATGTCGATGTGCAGCGGTTTCCCGCTGACCCTATCCACCATCTTGATGCCGAACGGCGACAACGAACTTTTGTAATTGGTTTCTTCGGTGAAGAAACATAAAGCCTGCCCCAAAAAGGTGTAGAAACTTTCTTCCGCCGGGAAGTCCGCTTCGTTTCCGGGTATTCCCGCCCAAAACAAAGTCGGGGTGTCGGTGGTATTGTGGCGTGGCTTGCACTCCATCAGTGCCAACTGGCTGCCTACATCGTTCCTGATACGCTTTAGTTCGTCCCGGTCGTCCGACCATGCCATAACGTTGCAATGGCAGCGCACGGAGATAAGCCCCTTGCTATGGGCTTCATTCAGGTATTCTTCTATCCACTGCTTATTCACCTGATTGGCACGGGAGTAGCGGGAAAGCGAGTGCATATTCTTTGCTGTCTGCTCGAAGTTTTTCAGGTTTTCGGTATGGTCGTCCAAAAAAATAAACTGATTGTACACATGGTTGCAAGAGAGCAGCACGCCAACGGGTGCGGCAAATGACAGGCGGCAGTCCGAACGGTCGGTGGACAGTTTTTCATAACGGCTGTCCGTTCCGACCTTTCCCGGTAAATCTTCCACATCCGAAAGGGTATGCAGGCACAGTATATCATCCCCGATGCGCATATCTTCGGGGTTAAGCTGCATATCTTTCAGGGTGGTGGTATCGGTTTGCGAGAGTGAGAAGTATTTTTCGATAATTCCCGCTTTCCCGTCTTGCCCGGTGATTTCCGGCGTTTCCAGCCGGGTAAGGGTGATAAAACCGCTGTCGTTCATAATCTTTTCAAACTGTCCGACCGCTTCGAGGAACTTGTTTACCGTTTCCTTATCTTCTATCTCTTTAGGTATAATCCTGCCCCGGCAAAGGGTGGAAAAGTCGCTTTGTCGGCGGCTTTTCTCCTTTGTCGTTTTTGTCAGGAACAGGTAACAGTAATGGTTCAGGAACGGGCGTTCGTTAAAATGACGTTCAAACGAACGGCTTAAAAAGCTAAGTTCGTCCTTTTGTATATCCGGCTGGTAGTTCTCTTTGATGAAAAAATCCTGTTTGTGGATGATGGAGAAGTCCGGCAATACCTTGATAGCCTTGTACCAAGCCGAATGTATTGCTTCATATTCCGCACTGGTGACGGTGAACAGTTCCGGCAGTTCCACTGAGAAAGCGACCGTAATATCCGCATCTTTAGACACGATACAGCCGTTTTCCACCGCCAAAAGCGGGAACTTTCGTTCCAATGTGGTAGCTTTTAATGTATTTCTCATTCTTTCTTGCTTTTATAGGTAAATAATCGGGGAATAGTCTTGCGGTTAATGATAAAGCGGGGATGCCGTTTGCGGGCTGCAATTTTCATCAGCCCGTGCGTACCGTAGCGTTCGTTTAACCGGAAAGTCTGCCATACGAGCAGCAGGGCGGCGGTAACGCCGAACCCAATGCAGACCCACTGGTTTACACCTACCATGAACAGGATAATGAACAGCACGAACACGGCAAGCAAGCCGCCCGCAAAGATGAAAAGGTACTGGCTTTTCAATCCTTTAAACTCCACAGGTTTTCCGATACCCCGGTTTACTGGATATTCAGACATAATACAGTCTTTTATAAGAAGAAAGAACGTAAGATAGTGGCTGCCACAATAAGGAATATACAAGCCCCAAACCAGCTTGCGGCGACCTTGCTGGTATCGGGGTCGCCGGATGAAAATTTGTTATAGACTTTTACGCCACCAATCAATCCGCAAACCGCACCCACGGCATACACTAACTTTGTTCCGGGGTCAAAGTAGCTGGTTATCATATTGGTAGCTTCTGTTATACCCGCTTGTCCGTTTCCTTGCGCATACGCACCCATAACAGCGGCAAGGAGAGCCGCCGAAAGAAAGATTTTCTTTTTCATTGTAAATTTGTTTTTAAGCACCGGGCTGGCGGGTGGATAGTCCGCCATACCCGGTAAGATGAATAAATAAGAATTTTAGTGGTCGGGATAAATCCCGTTTTTTGTTGTCGGTTGCCAATCAACCGTAATCCCGTTCTTTCATGCTGTTGTACATTTAGAGGTTATAAAAACTCGTTCATATCGAACTTCCGGTATTCTTCGTTTGTCCCGACAGGCTGCGTGTCGGTGGTCGGTATTGCCGCCGCTTCGTTCCGTTTCAGGAGTTCCGCTACCTTTTCCAGTCCGCCGTTGATGTTTGCCACCACTGCATCGTAAAGGTTTGTCCCGGTAATTTGTCCGAGTGTTTCGGCTGCCTGCTGTCTGTCCGCTTCGGTAGGGTTCAGAGCATTTGCCGTGCGTACGGCTTCGCCCAGTTTTTCAAACTCTACACCCGTAGCCTGCCCGGTTTCATCGTCTGCCATGTACCCGGCGATTTCCTCGTCCTCGTAGTCCGGTTCTTCCACCGCTTCAAAGGTCATTTCAAAGTCGGTTTCTTCGTCCTCTCCGGTAGCACCGGGCGCAAATGTAGTATCATTTTCAACCGCTTGCGGGAAGTGTCCCAAGATGTCCCCGTTTGTCCTCATTAGTCCACTGCGGAAGCGGCTTTCACCCACCAGCGAAGCGGTGTTTTCCCGCTTTTCCCTTTCCGGCTGGAGAGCTGTCCGGTTGCTTGCAGTCATGTGGCGATACCATCCCCACAGGGCAAGGTAATAAACCGCCAACCCGATGATAATGCAGTACAAGACCATACGCTAAAAAGGTTTGTGGAAATGACTTTCGTACAGGGCGTTTATTTCATCCTGAAATTGCTCGAAATGGCGCAGCAGAATGCTGGCAGTCGCTTTGCGCCCGCCGATAACCGTTACAATACGCATCAGCTTTTCGTGTGTGGCACGGCTGACATACAAAGGCTGTCGGTCGGTAAGTTCTACTTTTTGGAAATAGGTTTCCCGGTAATCGCCTGTTCCGCTTTTCCGCTTGCGGGGGGCTGGTTTTTCCGTTTGTGGCTGTTCTGTCACTTGTACGGCTTCTGCCTGCCGTGTTTCTTTCTCCACTTCCGGCGCATCTTCCTTTGGTGTTGCATCCGGCTGGTTATCCCGTTTAGCGGGTATGCCTTGCGAGATAATTTCTTTCATGAAATTTTCGTCTATCTGCGGTTTTCCGCTGTTCTGTTTCGCCATATCATTTCAATTTGATGTAATACGCTATTTCTGTTACCAGTTCTTCCAAGTTGCTGCCCTTTACCAGCATCCGGCTGGCAGGAAAGAGCGTGGAACGGAACACCGTTTTTTTATCCGTCACAAGTTCTTTTTTGTATCTTTTGGTATCGGGTATAAAAGTTCTCATCAGGGGCAGTTCCAAATCCCGTATAGTGTTGTCATAAACGGTGTACAGGTCTGTTTTTTCCCTGCCGTCCACCATGTTCCAAAAGAGGTACAGCCCGGCAAGGCGGCAGGCTTCGTTCCGTACCAGTAGCTTATTGATAGCCACCGCAAACGACAGGCTACTTTCCAGCACCACTTTGTCGGCAGCTATGGGGGTGAAAATGTAGTCCATACCGGACAGGGAGTTTATTACACCCTCGCTGTTTACTGTTCCGGGCAGGTCGAAAAAGACAATATCCGGCACACTTGCGGCAGCGGTTATATATTCGTCTGCCGTGGCTATCGCTTTTTCGGGGGAACTGCATAGCACGGGATAGGCTTTCTTGCCCAGCCGGGTAAATTGTTCATACGCCATGCGCTTGTAATCTTCATCTTCGCCGACCATTTCAGCATCCCGTTTGCGCATCCCGGCGATGGAGTGTTGCGGATAATCGCAATCCACGACCGCCACGTCATACCCTTTCAGGTAATACAGGTAACTTGCAGCCAGCACGGTAAAAGTGGTTTTGCCAACTCCGCCCTTTTGGGTGGAAAAGGCAACATAAAGGGATGTTTTCTCGTTTTCCATAATGCTTTCACTTGTTAATGATTGATTGTTATATTGTTTTCATTCTTCCTTTTCTGATTGGCAGCTTTCTTTCTTGCATTCACGCTTTCTTTCCATCCGTCCAGCCATCTTGCTTTGCAGCCATCGGGAAAGATTGTTTTCTTTCCATCTTGTTTTCTTGCTTTCATTCTTTCTTGAAATCCTGCTATCCTGATGTCTTGAAATCTTGTTTCCAACCTTTTTCTCAATCCGGCTTCAAAGGCAACTTTCTGTCTTTCAATCCAGCTTTCAATCTTGAAATTTGCTGCAAATAAAAGAAGAAAAACCGCCTGTTTCGAGAAGTGTCCGTAGATGTCCCCGTTTGTCCCTATTTGTCCACCAATCTACTATTTTACAGCATTTTAAATCACCGTTACTTTGCAACGGAGTAACGAACCGGAAAGGGCGGGCGGATGAAACCGGGCGTGTGTTCCGCAGGGCTTACCGTTGCACGCTAACCCCAATCCGTCCGTGACGGATTTTGATTTTCGCAGAGAAAATAGCAAGGTGTGTTTCGTGGCACACGAAACCGTTTTCCGTGCCTGAAAACGCCTTGCCCCTTACGGGGGTAAAAACCACTCCGAAGTCGTGATTTTTTAATTCAAGGAAGTATGGAAACAAGGAAAAACAGCAAGGGCGGTCGCCCCGCCCTCCAAGACCCGGCGAAACATCGCCATGTACTTTACCTGAACGACCGGGAGAACGCCCGCTTCCTCTCGCAGTGGGAGCAGTCGGGCGTCACAAGCAAGTCCCGTTTCATCGCCGCCCGGTTGTTCGGCGAGCCGTTCCGGGTGGTGAAAGTGGACAAATCGGCGGTCGAGTATTGCGCCCGGCTGACCGAATTTTACGCCCAATTCAGAGCGGTAGCGGTCAATTACAACCAAGTTGTAAAGGCGTTGCACAGCAACTTTTCGGAGAAAAAGGCACTGGCTTTTCTCTATAAACTGGAGAAAGCGACCACCGAACTGGCGATATTGAACCGTCAGGTTATCGACCTGACAAACGAGTGCAGGGAACTATGGTTGCCAAAATAAGCACGGGCGGCAATATGTTCGGCGCACTGGCTTACAACCAAAACAAGGTGGACAGCGGGGAAGCAAAGGTGCTTTTCTCCAACCGGATGCTGTTGGGCGAGGACGGGAATTTCTCTATCGGCGAGTGTATGCGCAGCTTTGAAATGCAGATGCCCGTCCAGCTATCCACCAAGAAGCCGATACTTCATATTTCCATAAACCCGCACCCGGAAGACGTGCTGACCGACCAGCAGCTTTCCGACATTGCCAAAGAGTATATGCGGAAGTTGGGCTATGGCAACCAACCCTATTTGGTGTACAAGCATACCGACATCGACCGCCACCACATCCACATCGTGGGGGTGCGGGTGGACGAGAACGGCAAGCCGCTGAATGACAAGTTCGAGCATCGGCGCAGCAAGCAAATCACCCGTGAACTGGAAAAGAAATACGGGCTGCACCCGGCAGAGCGAAAGGAACGTGCCGAACGCCCGGAACTTAAAAAGGTGGACTATGCCGCCGGGGACGTGAAGCACCAAATCGGCAATACCGTGAAAGCGGCTTGCTATGGCTACCGCTTCCAGTCGTTCGGGGAGTACAAGGCTTTGCTTGCCGCTTACAACGTGTGCGCCGAGGAAGTCAAAGGCGAGATAAACGGCAAGCCCTATCAGGGCATTGTCTATTCCGCCATGAACGACAAGGGCGAAAAGGTGGGCAACCCGGTAAAGGCTTCCCGCATCGGCAAGTCGGTAGGTTATGAAGCGGTGCAGCGCAGAATGGAGAAATCGGGCGAAGCAATCAGGAACGGGAAACTGAAAGAGCGCACCCGGAAGATTGTAGCCACTGCCATGCAGACCACCCGCAGCCGCAAGGAACTGGAACAACAGCTAAAGAAGCAGGGCATTGACGTGGTATTCCGTCAGAATGACAGCGGGCGCATCTATGGCGTTACGTTCATCGACCATGACAGCCGGGTGGTGCTGAACGGTTCACGCTTGGGCAAGGAGTATTCGGCGAACGTGTTCAACGAACGTTTTTCGGGCGAAACCGGAAAGATGCACCAGCCCGAAGTGTCAGCACCGCAGCAAGACCAGCCCACGCATCAGGAACAACCGGGGTTCATGCCGAAATCCGACATCGTTCCGGGCGTGGCTTCCGTGCTGGGTGCTTTCGGCGGTTTGCTGGGCGGCGGTGCATCAGGCGGTGACGAGCCGCAGGACACCGCCCGCCAAAAGAGAAAGAAGAAAAAGAAGCGCACAAGGCGCATTGACTAACTTAAAAAACATTACAATCATGCAACAGGAAGATGATTTGAGAGGGCTTGCAAGGGTCATGGACTTTATGCGGGCTGTCAGTATTCTATTCGTGGGAATAAACGTGTACTGGTTCTGTTACTCCACCCTGAAAGAGTGGGGAGTGACGTTTGAAGTGATAGACAAGATACTGTGGAACTTCCAGCGCACCACCGGGCTGTTCTCGTCCGTCCTTTGGACAAAACTTTTTGCGGTGGTGTTCCTCGCCCTGTCGTGCATCGGCACTAAGGGCGTGAAAGAGGAAAAGATAACGTGGGCGAAGATACATTGCAGCCTTGCGGCGGGTGTCGTGTTGTTTTTCCTGAACTGGTGGTTGCTGGAACTTCCGCTGCCACACACGGCGGACACTGTGTTTTATATCGCCACGCTGTCGGCGGGCTATATCTGTATGCTCATGGCGGGTACATGGATGTCCCGGCTGTTGAAGAACAACCTAATGGATGATGTCTTTAATACCGAGAACGAGAGTTTCCAGCAGGAAACAAGGCTTATCGAGAACGAGTATTCGGTAAATCTGCCTACCCGGTTCTACTATAAGAAGAAATGGAATAATGGCTGGATAAATGTCGTGAACCCGTTCCGTGCCAGCCTTGTGTTGGGGACACCGGGCAGCGGTAAGTCGTATGCGGTGGTAAACGGTTACATAAAACAGCAAATCGAGAAAGGTTTTGCGCTTTACTGTTATGATTACAAATTCCCTGATCTTTCGGAAATCGCTTACAATCACCTACTTAATCACTTGGACGGCTACAAGGTAAAGCCCAAATTCTACATTATCAATTTTGACGACCCCCGCAAGAGCCACCGATGCAACCCGATAAACGCCAGTTTCATGTCGGACATTGCGGATGCCTACGAAGCCAGCTACACGATTATGCTTAACCTCAATCGAAGTTGGATAAGCAAGCAGGGCGACTTCTTCGTGGAAAGCCCGATTATCCTGCTTGCAGCCATTATTTGGTACTTGCGTACTTTTACTTTCTAATAATTGATTTTCCTGTTACCGGATACGGGTGAACCGCAACCTTTGTAACCTTTTCTTCTGTTATTCGCCGTCAAAATCACAGGCAATATTTTCTCTCATAATCGTTTGACACTCCATACTCCGCAGTCTATACTTAATGTATCAAGATTATTAAAATCCTTACCGGACGAAAGGAACTGTCCTATGAAAATCAACGAACAATACCACGACCTGAATCTGCTCGAGAATGTTACCTATGAGTTTCTGGGTCGTGACGGAGAAACTCATGAAGAAACGGAACCAATCCTTGTGGAACACATGATGGATGTATATGTAAATGAACGTCTGACCATGAAACTGGTCTGTATCCCACAACATCTGACAGAACTGGTTCTCGGCCGCCTCTTTACGGAAGGTATCATCTCATCTGCCGAGGATGTGGAGCAGATCTACATCTGTGAATTCGGCAAACGTGCCCGCGTGATCCTGAGTAAAAATAAATCCGGGCAGTCTCATGAGGAAAATGAAGATTATGTTGCTCCTACTCCGACCTGCTGCACCGGAAATCGTGTTCTTAATGATTATTTTATCACAGATCAGCCAATGACGCCAGTTACACCTGTCCCATGGAAAAAACAGTGGATCTTTGATCTTGCAGACTGTTTCGCCAATGGTACCCCGCTTCACAGCCAGACCTGGGCAACTCACAGCTGTTTTCTTGCCTGTGACGGAGAACTGCTCTTTCAGTGCGAAGATATCGGACGTCATAATGCTCTGGATAAGGCCATCGGTTATGCCCTGCGCCATAATATTGACCTGAAGAAATGCGTGGTTTATTCCAGTGGACGTATCCCTACAGATATGGCGGTCAAGGCAATCCGCGCCGGAATACCGGTTCTGGCAAGCAAGGCATCCCCTTCCGCCGAGGCAGTTGCCATGGCCAAAGAATACCACCTTACCCTTATCTGTGCCGCGCGACGTGACCGTATGAAACTCTTTACCGGAAATAATCCGACAGAATAAATTCTGCAATACACTCTGCATTGTCCAGTTCAAAGAATGGAACATTTTCCAGTACAGACAGTGC
>OLIT01002965.1_pt1 | contig 11237 bp, 9 predicted proteins | sample 1601341 | NCBI WGS metagenome assembly OLIT01 (sample SAMEA2452121, study PRJEB22498) | human gut metagenome | biome: human feces; feature: human gut; material: feces | place: Australia | collected 2012
TGTATAATTATTGCTGGCCAGGATGTCTAACTGTCATGTATGATGCAGATGCTGTTGGTTTGATACAAATACCTGATATAAAAAAAAATAATGATTATGCAATGTGGCTAAAGATAATAGAAAAAAATGACTGTTATCTTTTAGATGAAGTATTAGCAAAATACAGAAAAAGGACAGGGTCTATTTCTAATAGCAATTATTTTAAGTTAATAAAATGGCATTATAAGCTATTTAGAAATGCAATGAATAAAAGCGTGTTCTTATCAACAAATTTGACTTTACGGAATATGATATTTGGAATTTATAAAAAGATTTATTATGTTAGAAAATACCAAGGGTGATTTTATGAAAATAGCAATAGCCGGAACAGGATATGTTGGATTAAGTAATGCTGTGCTTTTAGCCCAGCATAATGATGTTGTAGCCGTAGATATAGTGCAGGAAAAAGTTGATTTAATTAATAATAAAAAATCTCCTATTGTAGATAAAGAAATAGAAGAATACCTGAGTGAAAAAGAGTTGCATTTAACAGCTATAACGGATGCGGAAAAATCTTATAGCGAAGCAGACTATATCGTAATAGCAACGCCTACCAATTACGACCCGGATAAAAACTATTTTGATACATCATCCATAGAAGCGGTGCTGGATATTATTGCTAAAGTAAACAAAAAGGTAACGGTAATAATTAAATCTACCGTGCCTGTTGGATATACAGAAATGATAAGCAAAAAATATCCTGAATTGCCTAATATTTTATTTACACCGGAATTTTTGCGCGAAGGTAAAGCATTATATGATAATCTCTATCCTTCCCGTATTATAGTAGGTCTGCCGCAAAACTGCACTAAAGAATTGCAGGCTAAAGCAGAAGCCTTTGTAAAAATGTTAAAGGAAGGCGCAATAAAAGAAAATATAGCAACATTATATGTGCATACAACGGAAGCAGAAGCAATCAAGCTTTTTGCCAACACCTACCTTGCAATGCGCGTAGCCTTTTTTAATGAGCTTGATACTTATGCCGATATAAAAGGCTTAAATACAGAACAAATAATAAAAGGCGTTTGCCTTGACCCCAGAATAGGGGATTTTTATAATAACCCCTCCTTTGGCTATGGCGGCTACTGCTTGCCTAAAGATACCAAGCAGCTTTTGGCAAACTATGCCGATGTGCCAAACAATATAATATCGGCAATAGTAGAAGCCAACAGAACGAGAAAAGATTTTATAGCTGCCGAAATAATAGCAAAACAGCCGAAAATAGTTGGAATTTACCGACTTACTATGAAGCATGACAGCGATAACTTCAGACATTCTTCTATACAAGGCATAATGAAACGCTTAAAAGCTAAAGGCATAGAAGTAATAGTATACGAACCGGCAATGAAAGAAGATTGCTTCTTTGGTTCAAAAGTAGTAATGGACTTTGAAGAATTTAAAGCAAACAGTGATGTAATTGTAGCAAACAGAATAGCGAAAGAGTTGCTGGATGTAAAAGAAAAGGTTTATACTAAAGATTTGTTTTTTAGGGATTGAAAATGGATACTTTTGCTATTTTATTAAGTTGTATGTATGAAAAAGATTATGAAATAATTAGGCGTTCAAATATTTATAGTGATTGTGTAATTATTAACCAATGCAACGAAAACAGTAAGAAAAGAATAACGATAGATAATAATAAAGTTTGCTTGTGGGTAAATACACCAGAACGTGGCTTATCTAAAAGCAGAAACTTGGCAATAGATAATTCGAGTTCTGATATTTGTTTAATAGCAGACGATGATGAAATTTTTGTAAATAATATAGACAATATCATATTAAAGGCTTATAGAAAAATACCGCAAGCAGATATTATTGTTTTTGATATAAAAAATTACCAGAAAAATATAAGAAATAAAATATTTAAGTTTAATCGATTACAATTATTGAGAGTTTCTTCGGTACAAATTACATTTAAGAAAAAAGCCATTAAAGATAATAATATAAAATTCGACGTTAAACTTGGTGCAGGTACTGGTAACGGAGCTGGTGAAGAAAATAAATTTTTGCTTGACGCTTATGACAAGGGATTGCAAATATATCATTATCCAATTAATATTGCAGAATTGAGAGAAAATAATGATTCTACTTGGTTTAAAGGATATGATGAAGATTATTTTTATAAACGAGGAGCAAGCACAAGATATATATTAGGATTTTGGTTAAGTTGTGCATATGCAGTTTATTTCTTGATTTTTAAATATGGAGACTATAAAAATAATATTTCGTTTGCGAATGCTGGTTTAAAGCTTTTTAAAGGAATTTTAGACAATAAATTAGGTAATAAATTTAGGTAATAAATGATGTTTGAAAATATTGATTTAGAAAATTATGAAATAATTTCATTTGACATTTTTGACACATTAATTATTAGATATGTAGAAAAACCAGAGGATATATTTTCTATAATAGAATATAGGATAAAAGATGCTATTGATTTTAAAAATAAAAGAATTAATGCTGAAAAAATAGCAAGAAGAAAATTTGAAAGAGAAATTACTATAGATGATATCTATAGTGAATTGAAGAATATTTATAATCAATCGTTGATTGATTTATTAAAATTGACTGAAATAGGTGTAGAATTAGAATTTTGCACTAAAAGAGAAGAAGTATATAGATTTTATAATAAATGCATTGAATATAATAAGAGAATAATAATTACTTCTGATATGTATTTGCCTCAAAATGTAATAAATAAAATTTTAGTTGATAATGATATTTTACGGTATGAACATTTGTATTTATCATCTGAGTTAGGAATGTGTAAAAAAGATGGTAAATTATTTGAGTATATACTAAAAGACTTAAATGTATTGCCTTCAAAAATTTTACATATTGGTGATAATAAAATTAGTGATCATAAAATACCTAATAAAATAGGTCTTAAAGCTTTGTTAATAAAAAAGATTAATATTAAAAATCATAACAGTTGTTTATTAACGGAATCAATTTATTCAAAAATTATTAACAGATTTATTTATATAAATTTAGAAAGAAAATGTAATAAAAATTATACATATAAAATTGGATATAAAACATTTGGAACAATTTTATATGGGTTTTCTTTATGGTTAAAAAAAGAGTTAGAAAGCAGAAAAATAAATAAAGTTTATTTTTTATCTCGTGATGGATGGATTTTGCAAAAAGCTTTTAATATTTTGCAATTTAATATGGAATTTAAATCTGATTATTTATTTGCTTCTAGACGTGCCCTGTTAGTACCATGTATTTGGATGTGTAATAATTATTCTGAAGTAAAGGATTTGTTAAGTATTAAATCGGGAATTAGTACAAACGAATTTTGCAATAAATTAGGTATAAATTTTTTACATTCAGGAATATCAAAATTAGATTTAGAAAAAAAGATAAATGAAAAAGAACAAGAGATTTTATATAAAAAATGGAGGAAAAATAATGAAAATTCGAAAAATGAATATAATGCTGTAAAAAAATATTTAGAGCAAAAAGAATTTAAAGGTAAATTGTCTGTAGTTGATATTGGTTGGTTTGGGAACATGCAAAAAGCGTTTTATTCTTTAACTTCTAATAAAGAAATGGTTGGATTATATATTGGTACGCGAAGGAAAGATGAAATAGATACACTTAAGTATATTAAAAGAAAAGGTTATTTATTTAATATAGAAACAAATTCTAATTATTGGTTTATTGCGGCGATGAATTCATTATTCGAGACCTTTTTTTTAGCAAATCACGGTTCTGTAAAAAAATTTTATATTGATAAGAATAATGAAATTAAAATAGAGTTTTATGATTATGAATATTTAGATAACGCTGAACAAGCACAATTGATTAGAAATTTTCAACGAGGAGCATTGGATTTTATCGAAGATTTAAGTAAATGCCCGCTAGTTAAATATATTAAAATTGATAATGATTTTGTATGTAATAATATGGTAAATACATTCTTGTATCCAAGTAAAAAAATTTGTGATTTATTTGGAGATATGATTTTTTTGGATAATTCATATACACATATAGCAAAACCCAATACATTAAATTTTTATATAAAATATCCTAAAAGATTTTTTTCTGATTTCAAAAACTGTCAATGGAAAGTGGCTTTTATTTCAAGGACTTTTGGACTGTATAAAATGAAATGGTTTTATTTCTATTATTTATATAAAAAATTATTCAATAAAATAAGGAGTATATAAATGAAAACAGTAATTTTAGCAGGTGGATTTGGTACACGCATATCAGAAGAAAGTCAATATAAACCAAAACCGATGATAGAAATCGGCGGTATGCCTATTTTGTGGCATATTATGAAAGAATATTCGCATTACGGTTTTAACGAATTTATTATCTGCGCAGGTTATAAGCAGCACATGATAAAAGAATGGTTTGCGGATTATTTTTTACATACCAGCGATATAACCTTTGATTTTACTCAGCATAACAAAATGATAATCCATAAAGAACATTCTGAACCGTGGAAGGTTACGGTTGTAGATACTGGGCTTAATACTATGACAGGCGGACGTATTAAACGCGTGCAGGAATATGTGGGTAATGAAACATTTATGATGACATACGGCGACGGCGTTTGTGACGTTAACATTAAATCACTTGTAGATTATCATAAATCCCATGGCAAAATAGCAACTTTAACGGCAGTGTTATTAGAACAATCCAAAGGAGTATTAAACATTGGCGGAGATAATTCCGTACATTCATTCCGTGAAAAATCTGCTATGGACAGTGCTCCAATTAACGCTGGGTATATGGTATTAGAACCTGAAATTTTTAACTATCTTGATGGTGATAGCTGCGTTTTTGAACGCAAGCCATTAGAAAACTTGGCAGCGGAAGGGCAGCTTATGAGTTACTTGCACAAAGGCTTTTGGCAGTGTATGGATACCAAACGCGAAAAAGATGAGTTGGAAGCATTGTGGAATACCAGCAATGCACCATGGAAGGTATGGTAAAATTGCAAAGCTTAGCAGCATTTTACAAAAATAAAAAAGTGTTTATTACAGGGCATACCGGCTTTAAAGGTATGTGGCTTTGTAAAATTTTGTTGCACTTTGGAGCAGATATTACCGGCTACGCGCTGGAAGCGCCAACTGCAGAAGGACAAAAGGTATTGCAGGCTATCGGATTAGAAAGACAAATTGTTTCGGTAAACGGCGATATCCGTGATTACGCAAAACTGAAACAAGCATTTGGCGAGGTACAGCCTGAAATAGTAATACACCTTGCTGCCCAGCCGATAGTGCTTGCAAGTTACAAAGACCCTGTAACAACTTATTTAACCAATGTAATGGGTACGGTAAATATTTTGGAATGTTTGCGCAACAGCAGCTGCGTAAAGTCATTTCTTAATGTTACTACCGACAAAGTATATAAAAACAACGAATGGGTTTGGGGCTACCGTGAAGATGAGCCGCTTGACGGTTTTGATCCTTATTCCAACAGCAAGAGTTGCAGCGAACTGGTAACGCACAGCTATAAAAACAGCTTTTTTGCTGATGGCAGTGCTGCCATATCAACAGCAAGGGCAGGCAATGTTATTGGTGGCGGCGATTTTGCTGCTGACAGGATTATACCCGACTGCATAAGGGCGGCATACCAAAATAAAATAATAACAGTACGCAACCCATACTCAACCCGTCCGTATCAGCATGTACTGGAACCTTTGTTTGCATATTTAATGATTGCAAAAATGCAATATGAAGATATTAAATATTCCGGTTACTATAATGTAGGGCCTGATGAATGTGACTGCGTAACAACAGGGCAGCTTGTGGATATTTTTTGCAATGCGTGGGGCAACGGACAAATATGGAAAAGTATGGCAATAGATACGCCGCATGAAGCTAACTTTTTAAAATTAGATTGCTCTAAATTAAAAGCAACATTTAACTGGAAGCCACGCTGGCACATAGATAAAGCCGTGGAAAAAACAGTAGAATGGGCAAAAGTATGGCAAAAAGAGCCTCAAATAATAAATGAAATTATGGATGAACAGATAAAAGAGTTTTTAGCGGAGGATAAAAACTAATGGAATTTACAAATGAGCAGGATATGAAAAAACATATTTTAGAGTTGGTAAAAGAATATTGCGAAACATACCATAATAAACAAAAGTCTTTTGTCGAAGGTGACAGGATTCCTTATGCTTCCCGCGTTTATGACAGTGAAGAAATGGTAAATCTTGTAGACAGCGCATTAGAATTCTGGCTTACAGCTGGCAGATACACAACTGAATTTGAAAAGAGATTTGCAGAACTGTTGAATGTAAAATTCTGTTCGCTTGTAAATTCCGGTTCATCTGCTAATTTGTGTGCGTTTATGGCATTAACCTCGCCGCTTTTAAAGGAACGTAAAGTTAACCGCGGAGATGAAGTTATAACGGTTGCTGCAGGGTTTCCGACAACAGTTGCTCCGTTAATTCAATACGGTGCCGTACCGGTATTTGTAGATGTAACTATACCACAATATAACATCGATGTTACCAAATTAGAAGAAGCACTTACAGAAAAAACAAAAGCAGTAATAATTGCCCATACATTAGGCAACCCGTTTGATTTAAAAGCAGTAAAAGCATTTTGTGATAAACATAACCTGTGGCTTATTGAAGATAACTGCGATGCGCTTGGTTCTAAATATATTATTGACGGCGAAGAAAAATTTACAGGCACAATAGGCGATATAGGAACATCGAGCTTTTATCCTCCCCACCATATGACTATGGGTGAAGGTGGGGCAGTATATACAAACAACCCGCTTCTGCATAAAATAATCCGTTCTTTCCGTGATTGGGGAAGGGACTGCATGTGCCCTTCCGGCGTAGATAATTTGTGCGGACATCGTTTTGACAGGCAGTATGGTGAACTTCCGCTTGGCTATGACCATAAGTACGTATATTCTCATTTTGGCTATAACCTTAAAGTAACGGATATGCAGGCAGCAATAGGCGTAGCACAAATAAAAAAAGTACCCTCTTTTACAGAAAGAAGAAGGCATAACTTTGAAAGATTATATAAAGCTTTATCTGATGTACAGGATAAATTTATTTTACCGGAAGCCTGCCCAAATTCTAAACCGAGTTGGTTTGGCTTTTTGTTAACCTGCCGGGAAGGCGTGGACAGGGTTAAGGTTGTAAAATATCTGGAAGAACACGGAGTGCAGACACGTAATTTATTTGCCGGTAATTTAATAAAACACCCTTGCTTTGACGAAATGAGAAAAACAGGTAAAGAATACCGTGTAATAGGTAGTTTGGAAAATACGGACAGAATTATGCGGGATACATTCTGGGTAGGAGTTTACCCAGGTATGACAGATGAAAAAATAGACTATATGGCTAAAGTGATTAAAGAGGCTGTAAGATAATGGATGAAATTAACAGTATTGAATTAGCTTATAAGATTAGAAAAGATGCCATAAACATGGTGCATAATGCTCATGCATCACATATAGGCGGCGTACTGTCTTGTACTGATATAATTGCTGTTTTATATTCTGATATTGCTAATTATGATGTAACCAATCCAAGAAATCCATTACGTGATAGGATTATTTTAAGTAAAGGACACAATGGCGTTGCTATTTATGCTGCATTAGCAGAAAGTGGTTTTTTCACTGTTGATGAACTTAATACTTACGGTATGAATGGAAGTAAATTTTCCTGCCATGTTTCTCATAAAAATGTTCCAGGGGTTGAAATTTCAACTGGAAGCCTTGGTCATGGTATTGGCGTTGCTTGCGGAATGGCATTAAATGCAAAATTAAAAAAATTGCCATATAAGGTATATGTAATTCTTGGTGATGGTGAATGTAATGAAGGGTCTGTATGGGAAGCAGCTATGTTTGCAGCGCAATATAAATTGAATAATTTAACAGTTATAATTGATGCCAATGGTATGCAGGCTATGGGAAAATGCAGCGATGTAATAGATATGGAACCAATGGCAGATAAGTGGAGAACTTTTAATTGGAATGTAATAGAAGTTAAAGACGGACATAATCATAATGATTTAAAACAAGCATTTATGGCAGATGCTGAAAATATGCCTAAGGTTATAATTGCAAGAACTGTTAAGGGCAAGGGGGTTTCCTTTATGGAAAATAATATATTATGGCATTATCGTGACCCACAAGGAGAATTTTATAAACAGGCATTGAAAGAATTGGAGGACGCATATAATGCGGAATCATTTAATAAATAAGATTACGGAATTAGCCGAAGAAGATAAAAATATAATTTTAATTACAGGTGATTTAGGGTTTGGCGTTTTGGATAGTTTTCAGAAAAAATATCCTAAACGGTTTATAAATGCTGGCATAGCTGAACAAAACATGGCTGCGATTGCAGCAGGATTAGCCTTAGAAGGTAATAAAGTTTTTATATATTCTATAGGTAATTTCCCAACTCTTAGGTGTATTGAACAAATTCGTAATGATATTTGTTATCATAATGCAAACGTAAAAATACTTGCGGTTGGCAGTGGCTTTGCGTATGGTACTTTAGGCATGACTCATCATGCAACCGAAGATTTGGCAATAATGAGAGCATTGCCTAATATGAAGGTGTTTACGCCATGTGATTCTATAAGTGCAGAAGCAATAGCGCAGGATATTTGTAAAATAAATGGACCATGTTATGTCAGGTTGGAACGTGGTGGCGAACCAGAAATATTTTCCAAAGATGAAAAGTTTGAGATTGGAAAATTAAAAGAAATTAGAAAAGGCTATGACATTGCTATCATAACAATTGGAACAGTTATAAATGAAGCTATAAAAGCAGCAGATATTTTACGAGAACAAAATAATTATATATCTGTATATAGTGTATATAGTTTAAAACCAATTGATAAAGAACAAATTTTAGAAATTGCAAAAAAATATAATTATATTATTACTGTAGAAGAACATCAAATTACAGGTGGCTTAGGTAGTACAATTGCAGAAATTATTGCAGAAAACAATATGGTTACTAAAATAATTCGCTTGGGTTTAAATGATGAATTTACGTCAGTAGTTGGCAATCAGGAATATTTGAGAGAAGTTTATAAGATTAATTATAAAAATATTATAAAAATTTGTGAGGAGTATTACATAAATGGATAAAATTATATTTGCAGATTGCGAAAAAATATATAACAAAAATGATTTTTGGAATGAATTTATTGATAAACATATAGTAGTTACAGGTCCTTATGGAATGATTGCTTCATATATAGTTTATTTATTTATTTATTTAAATGAATTTCATAATGCTAATATAAAAATAATTGCTGTAGGTAGAAATGAAGAAAAATTTAAACGAAGGTTTTGTAATTTTGCTAATAAATCATATTTTAAATTTTTTAAAAACAATTTAATTACATTGCCGGAAATAGAAAATTGTGATTATATAATTCATGCAGCAAGTCCAGCAAGTTCTCAGTTTTATGGAACAGATCCAGTAGGAACTACAATCCCCAATTTTTTAGGAACATATAATTTATTGAATTTTGCAGTAAGACATAAAATTAGGTCTATGATTTTTATAAGTAGTGATGAAGTATATGGAAAAAATGATAAAGAAATTTTAACTGAGAATGATTTCGGTATATCTAATCCTACAGAAATTAGGTACTGTTATGGTGAGAGCAAAAGAATGGGAGAATGTTTGTGTAAAGTGTTTAGCTATCAATATAAAGTTCCTGTTAAAACGGTTAGATTAGGACATACTTATGGGCCAACAATGGATATAAAAAATGACAAAAGAGTTTTTTCGGAATTTGTAAAAAATATAGTTAATAATGAAAATATTGTAATTAAAAGCAGTGGCGATGCTACAAGAACATTTACTTATATAGCAGATGTAATTGACGGTATTTTAAAAGTTTTAATAAATGGAGAAAATGGAGAAGCATATAATATATCTAATCCTGAAGAAAATGTTTCTATAAAGACTTTAGCTAACACGTTAAAGAAACTTTCAGATAATAATTTAGAAATAATATTTGAAAAGCGTAAAATGAATGAGAATTACATTGAAAGTAACCTTGAAAAACATAGTATTTTAGATATTCAAAAACTTAAAAATTTAGGTTGGAATCCTGAGTATAATATATTTGATGGATTTAAACGAACTATAGAAAGTATAAAATTAGAATAACCATATGTTTAATTATCAATGTGTAGAAAAAGAATAAACATAGTGGTAATCGCGAATTAATAATATAGGAGCTATATGACTTTTAGTTTTAAACAAATTCTATCTGACAAAGATCTAGTTAATACGGCAATTAATCAGTTATACCGGCTTGTTTCAGGACCTTTGATGTTACTTTTTATACCGTTATATTTAACGCAAGAAGAACAAGGATACTGGTATACTTTTAGTAGTGTTGCAGCATTGGCGGTATTTGCTGATTTAGGTTTTTCAAATATTATATTGCAGTTTGCTGCACATGAATTTGCATTTTTAAAATTTAAAGAAGACGGAACGATTTACGGTGATGAAGTACATTTACATAAATTAGCAGATTTTTTTAGATTTTCTGTTAAATGGTTATGTAAAGTAACTTTAGTAGTATTTCCGATAATAGTTGTAGCAGGTTATATTTTTATAAATCAAAAAAATAATGAAAATATTAATTGGGTACTGCCATGGTTTGTTTATTCTATATCTTCTGCATTAGTATTTGTTAATTCGTCATTGTTATCTTTTTTTGAGGGGTGTAATTCTGTTGCAAAAGTGCAGAAAATTCGTTTTAAAATAGCTGTTTTGACGAGTTGTGTTGTACTAAGTGGGTTATTTTTAAAAATAAAATTATTTGCTTTAGCGTTATCATTAATAGCTTCTGCTTTATTAGGAGGTTTTTTGATTTATAAAAATTATAAAAATTTGATAATACAATTATGGAAAATATCAAACGTAATGTTTTATTCATGGAAAGAAGAATTTTTGTCGTTAATATGGCGTTATGCTTTAAGCTGGGGAAGCGGATATTTAATTTTTCAATTGTTTGTCCCTTTAGCTTTTAACTATTATGGCTTAATTGAAGCAGGAAAAATAGGCTTTGGTATATCGACATGGGCGGCAATTTCATCGATATCAAGTATATGGATTACGAGTAAAATCCCTAGTATTAATATGTTAATTGCTGAAAAAGAATGGAATAATCTCGAAAAACTTTTAAAAAATATTTTCATCCAAATAAGTATGACTTATTTTG
>OLIT01002986.1_pt1 | contig 11179 bp, 9 predicted proteins | sample 1601341 | NCBI WGS metagenome assembly OLIT01 (sample SAMEA2452121, study PRJEB22498) | human gut metagenome | biome: human feces; feature: human gut; material: feces | place: Australia | collected 2012
TCCTTTGCTCTACCAACTGAGCTATGGCACCATCATTTTTGCGTGTGCAAAGATAATAGGTTTATTCCAATTCACCAAATATATTGTCGAATTTTTCTGTTCAAAAATATAAATATGCAAACGACGCAAGGGACGAATAAATTCTTATTCTTCGGCAAGAGAATTCCACCCCTGTGCCCGAAGGGTTATCTCGGTATCGTCACGGGTTATCATGCAACAACCCAATTCTGGTTTTGTAATATGTCCTATCACTCGCACTCCGGGGATAGCATCGACAATGTCGTGCTTTTCGAGAGGTACGGTAAAAAGCAATTCATAATCCTCGCCTCCATTCAATGCAGCAGTCACCAGATTCATATTAAATTCCTCCGCCATAGCTGCCGTCTGGTAATCGATCGGTATCCGGTCTTCATATATACGGCAGCCCACATGACTCTGCGAACAGATGTGCAATAATTCGGAGGAGAGCCCATCAGAAATATCCATCATGGCTGTCGGAACGATCCCGGCTTTATCTAACTCGGCAACAATATCCTTACGGGCTTCTGGTTTCAATTGGCGTTCGAGCAGGTATTCATGCCCTTCGAACGCAGGCTTGAATTCGGCCTCTCCGGCAAACACCCGCTTCTCCCGTTCCAATAGTTGCAATCCCATATAGGCTGCTCCTAAATCGCCGCTGACACAAATCAAATCGTTTTCTTTCGCTCCGTTACGATAGACGACCTTCCCGGGTTCTCCTTCTCCGATACAGGTAATGCTGATAGTCAGCCCCGTCATCGAAGCCGATGTATCTCCCCCGACCAAATCCACCCCGTAGATATCGCAAGCGAGCTGTATGCCGGCATAAAGTTCTTCGAGATTTTCTACCGAAAAACGTTTGGAGACACCCAACGAAACAGTTATCTGACACGGTGTCCCATTCATGGCATATATGTCGGAAAAATTAACCACCGCCGATTTATACCCCAAATGTTTCAACGGGACATAGGTAAGGTCGAAATGAACACCTTCGAGCAATAAATCGGTTGTAATCAACGTCTGTTTTCCTTGATAGTCGAGCACGGCCGAATCATCTCCCACCCCTTTTAGAGTAGAAGTGTTCTTCAACTGTATATGCCCGGTCAAACGCTCTATCAAACCAAATTCGCCTAACGAGGCAATTTCTGTACGTTTTATTTCTTCCATAAATTATAACAAAGTCCACAAGCTCATGGCTCATGGACTTCTTCTATTTCATATTAAAATTGTTCTACCAGTTCTTTCATAATAAAGCTCATTCTGGGCTGAGCTTCTGCCGCTGCCTTTTGCACCTCTTCGTGAGAACATTTCTCCACAATACCTTCTACCCCCAAATCGGTAATCACCGAAACGGCAAAGACTTCGATACCGGCATGACGCGCGACAATGACTTCGGGAACCGTACTCATGCCCACGGCATCACCGCCTATGATATGAAAGTAACGATACTCGGCCGGGGTTTCGAAAGTAGGTCCCTGTGTACCCACATACACACCTTGCTGTACTTTTATATGATTTTTTTCAGCTATTTCAAGAGCCTTTGCAATCAAACGGCGAGAATACGCCTCGCTCATATCGGGGAATCGTACACCCAATTCCTTATAATTGCGTCCATGCAACGGATGTTCGGGAAAGAGATTGATGTGGTCACGGATAATCATAATATCGCCGATGGCAAAATCGGGATTCATACCTCCGGCTGCATTCGAAACGAAGAGATGCTCTATTCCTAGTTCTTTCATGACACGCACCGGGAAGGTAACTTGTTTCATATCGTATCCCTCGTAATAGTGAAAACGCCCCTGCATAGCCATGACATCTTTCTTTCCCAATTTTCCGAATATCAACTTCCCCTGATGCCCTTCTACTGTCGACACCGGGAAATTGGGAATCTCGGTATAAGGAATTTCAGTCTTGTCTGTAATGTGGTCTACCAACTCGCCCAACCCAGTTCCCAATATAATGGCGGTCTTAGGCATCACCTGAACTTTTGCTGCGATATAGGCGGCTGTTTCTTTAATCTTTTCAATCATCACGTAATTATTTTGGTGAATAATATTCTACAAAAATAGAGTAACCCGAAAGCAAATACAATATCCCTATCGATTCTAATGAGCTACAATCTATTTCCGTTCGTTTTACAAATATAGCACAACCTCCGGTATTTCGGCTCTCCTCCAAAACATTTTTCTTAAATTTTCAGTAAATAATTCTTTCCAATATCTACTTTTTCTCTACCTTTGAATAATAATACCTGAAAAATGAAACAGTTTTTATTTTGTCTAACTATCTCTCTATATGGCAGCATATTGGCTGTGGGACAAACCACCGGGACACTAACCTCTCATAAATTTCAATCAGGAGGAATCGAGCGTAGTTATAAATACTATCAGCCGGCCAATCTCTCATCTGGGGCTCCTCTTGTCTTTGTACTTCATGGCTATGGTGGCACAGCCGATCCAAAAAGATTCGGTATGAATCCTATCGCCGATAAATACGGATTCGCCGTGTGTTATCCGCAAGGCGAACAAGATAAAAAAGGGAAAAACTGCTGGAATGTCGGCTATCCATTTCAGGCCGATATGACTATCGACGATATAAACTTTTTATGCGATCTTGCCTTATACCTTCAAAAGAATTACCGACTAAGCCCGCACAATACATTTTGCACGGGTTACTCCAATGGGGGAGAAATGTGCTATCTTTTAGCGTACAAACGTCCCGATATATTTACAGCAGTAGCTCCTGTTGCCGGGCTTACGCTAGAATGGATGTATCGGGAATTAGAAACAAACCGCCCTATCCCTCTATTCGAAATACACGGAACCGAAGACAAAACCTCTATGTGGAACGGAGACCCGAATAATGAAGGAGGCTGGGGGAAATATATAGCAGTACCTATCGCTGTAAACTATTGGGCTATTCAAAACAGATGCACTCATGAAATTACCGATACGATTGCCTCTATTGATTCTTTATCCAATCATACTATTATCAGCCATAAATACGTCAATGGTATAAACAGAAACGAAGTTTGGTTATACGAAATAAAAGGGGGTAAACATTCATGGGGAGAAAAAGACTTGAATACAAGCGAGCATATTTGGCTATTTTTCAGCAAATTCGTCCGTTAGGATACACAAAAACAATATAATAATTACATCAAAACAAATTCATCATGTTCACACAAATCAAAAATTTTTTAGTGCTTCTAATGGTTATTACCATTGCGTTCCCTTCGGCATGTAAAACAAAGTATCCTCCACTCCGAATTGGGAACTCCATCGGTATCAAAGACATGAACTACGAACGTCTCAAAGCGATGAAAGATGCCGGTATCGACTGCATAGAAATTACAACAGGTGGATTCATATCCACGAAGAAACCCAAAACAGATGCCGAAATTACGGAGTTGTTGACTCGTACCAAATTAGCAGCCGACTCTGCCGGTATTGAAATTTGGTCTATACACATGCCTTTCGGAAAAGACATCGATATTTCGCAAACCGACGAAAAAATACGGAAAAACAGCGTCGCTCTACACATGAAAGTACTCGAATTTTGTAAAATCATACAACCTAAAATCATTCTTTTCCACCCAAGCTGGTATCTGGGCCACAACGAGCGGAATGAACGTATTGCTCAGTTAGTACGCTCGGTAAATGAGCTCAATCCCAAAGTTAAAGAACTGGGAGCCAAAATGGTTATAGAAAATATGTTAGGATACGAACTCGTGAGAAACGAACAACATGAACGTCCCTTAGGTCGTACAGTAGAAGAAGTCAAACTCATCATGAAACAACTTCCTAAAAATGTATATTCTGCCATCGACATGAATCACATCGATAACCCAGAACTGCTCATACAGGCTATGGGCAAACGATTAAAATCTGTTCACATCGCCGACGGTGACGGACGACACGAGTGTCATTACATGCCTAACCCTTGTAGCGGAAAAGGAGACAACGATTGGATAAAAATACTGAAAGAGCTCTACAAAGCCGGATATACAGGGCCTTTTATGTATGAAGTAAAAACATCGGAATACAAAGAGTTCAAAGACCTCTATAACTGTTATCAAAACCTCTATCAAAATTTTATCGACTCAAACAAATAAAAACACATATAATATTATGAAAGATTTGAAAGACATATTATCGCATTTTTCTCTTGCCGGAAAAATTCTCGAAATTAAGCCATTAGGAGCAGGACTCATCAACGATTCTTATAAAGTAACCACCGCCGCCCCCGATACCCCCGACTATGTTTTACAGAGAATCAATCACTCGATCTTCAAAGATGTGGATATGCTGCAAAATAATTTTTACCAAGTCACGACTCATATCCGCCACAAATTAGAAACCAAAGGAGAAACCGATATAGACCGCAAGGTTTTAACCTTAATACCGACAACCGATGGTAAATTATACTATTTCGATGGAGAAAGTTATTGGAGAATACTCATCTTCATTCCAAACGCAAAAAGCTACGAAGCCGTAACCCCGGAATTCTCATATTATGCCGGACAAGCATTCGGTAATTTCCAAGCTATGCTGTCGGATATTCCGGTGGAACTGGGTGAAACGATTCCAGATTTTCACAATATGGAATTCCGATTAAAACAACTGCAAGAAGCCATAACAGCCGATCCTGTCGGTCGTGTGGCCTCCGTCAAACCCATAATCGACGAGCTAGACAAACGAGCCGACGCCATGTGTTTGGCCGAAAGATTGCATCGAGAAGGGAAATTGCCCAAACGCATTTGCCACTGCGACACCAAAGTGAATAACATGATGTTCGATGAAAACGGTCATGTATTATGCGTGATCGATCTCGATACAGTCATGCCCAGCTACATATTTTCCGACTTCGGCGATTTCATGCGAACGGCAGCCAATACCGGAGAAGAGGACGACAAGAATTTGGACAACGTCAATTTCAATATGGAAATATTTAAAGCATTTACCAAAGGATACTTAGAAACTGCTAAATCGTTTCTCACCGACATCGAAATCGACAATCTGCCCTATGCTGTTACCTTGTTTCCTTATATGCAAACCGTACGTTTCCTGACAGACTATATCAACGGCGACACCTATTACAAGATAAAATACCCCGAACACAATTTAGTTCGTACAAAGGCTCAATTCAAACTTCTACAAAGTGCCGAAGCCGCTATCCCCAAAATGAAGGCTTACATCAAAGAATGTTTGAGTAAATAAATTCATACTGCCCAATGAAAGAAAAAGAGCTCCCGAATAATTCGGGAGCTCTTTTTCTTTCATTGAAAACTCCTTAAAAAAATTCAAAACCCACTCTTTCTCCTCTTGGTTTTGGTTACCTTTGCACACTCAAATTCGAAACCAAGAATCATGAACTCCCCCAAAGGACTCTTCTACGCTATCATTTCTTCATCGACATTCGGGCTTGTACCCCTATTTGCCATACCTGCTTTACAAGCCGGTATCCCCCTCAACTCAGTAGTATTTTATCGATTCCTATTTTCCTCAATCTTGCTCGGCATTATACTCTGTATACGAAAAACGAACTTCAAAATCTCAGGGAAACAAGCCCTCATCATTTTCGGGTTGGCATTTTTATATGCGGCCACTTCCCTTCTTTTGACAAAATCGTATCTGTACATACCTAGCGGATTGGCTACTACCCTACACTTCCTTTATCCTGTACTCGTAACCTTACTGATGGTTACTTTTTTCAAAGACAAAGTTTCCGTCTCCATCATCATTGCAACAATAATGGCTATCGGCGGTGTCTACTTATTAAGCGGAAGCGAAGGTGGTACACTTAATTCCACAGGATTGGCATTAGCTCTCACAACCGTATTGACCTATGCCTCTTATATCGTCGGAATAAACAAATCGAGCGTAAGCGATATGGACGGTTTAAAACTCACGTTTTACGTTTTGTTATCGGGTGCATTCATTTTCTTGTTGAACTTAATCGTAAATCGGGAAATGCTTACTCCCATACCCTCTTGGGAAATCGGCGTTGATCTTATTCTTCTAGCCTTAGTGCCTACACTTATATCTGATCTAACCCTTATTCTTGCCGTCCAGCATGTCGGTTCGACGACAACGGCTGTATTGGGTTGCATGGAACCTTTAACAGCAGTCATTATGGGTGTATTATTTCTGGGTGAAAGTTGTAACTTCATACAAAGTATCGGTATTTGTATCATACTCATCGCTGTAACCACTGTTATCATAGCTCGTAATCCCCACGAAATAAAAAAGGGTCTGCAACTTATCCCCAAACTACTGCATAAATCAAGAGTCAAGTGATAGATGGCGAATGGGGCCGTTTTCTCTCACGACCGTTGTTTTCAGCTATCTCTACCCAATAAACACCCACACAAATAAGAAGCATAGCACCCAACTGTTCCCAAGAGAATCTATCCTGTCCTACCAGAAATGAAACAATCGAAGCGACGACCAAAATTAAATACCCATATATAGCCACGACTGTCGTACTCAGATATTTGAGACCTGTCGGTATTAGTAAATAACTGATAACAGTTGGAAATATCAACACAAACAGCAATAAGGCAATAGGCCAAAAATGTAGCGGAGGTGTAGTTAAAGACGCTTCATATCCAACAAAAGCCATAACGATAAGACTCGGTACAGCCGCTCCTGAAAACGTATAACGCATAAGTGTATAAGGGCCTGTTCGTTTCAAAAACCGATTACTCAATATCAGATATACGGCATAAATCACAGAACTCACCAAACAAAAAAGATTACCGGAAAAAGCATCCGAAGCCAAATCATCGCTCTTTTGTGTTGAAATACAGAGTAGAGCCCCACCTAATCCTACTAAAATACCGACAATTTTCATCACAGTCGCTTTCTCATTAAAAAAGAAAACCGACAAAATAAAAACCCAAATGGGCTGCATAGAAGTAAAAATAGCCGCCGATACCGGAGTCGTTTTACTAAGTCCCATTAAATAGGAAAACATATAACCATAAATGCCGACAGCCCCCAACAAAAACAGATAAATTTTATCTTTTACCGAAGCCGTCTCCGGTTTTGCCCAATACCCTATGATCCAAAAAGCCACGGCTGCAAAAACACAACGAAAAGTCACACCGGTTAGCGGGGCGATCCACAAAGGCAACAAATATCGTAACGCATTTACGTTTAATCCGCTAAACGTTTTTGAAACGACCATAGCCAAATTGGCTTCCTGAATTTTATTTGTCATAACTTTTCCAGAGATTTATCACTATCACAACTATCATTAAACAAAAACGTATGGCGAAGATAATATGCCCCTAAAACGACAAGTAGTGTTATAACCAAATTAAATATAAATGCAAACTGCTGAGTATGAATATGGAATAGAGATTGTAATGTATCGATAATCGTAGGACAAAGTAAGATAGCCAAATAATTCATAGACATGACAAATGCGAGAGCCAAAGTCACTTTATCGGGTGTAGCTACTCTCGTTGTCTGATCATAAATAACAGGTTGCATCACCCCATACCCGAACCCGATAAATATGGCTCCAAGTCCCAATATCCATTCATTGCCCGACAACAATATCAGAACCATACCTCCTGCCATACACAATAGACTCACACATTTTGTAAACGACCCAAAAATCGATAACACTCGATTCAATATGAAACCGGGAGCCATAATAGCTAAATAAAACAAAGAAATAATAATTCCCGAGGCTCCCGTGTCGAAATGATATTCCTTCATCAAAAATGGTAAATTGAAGCTAACGATAACAGCTAAATAAGTTACCAGGCCATAAAACAACATGAGAGAAACCAACCTCTTCACTTCTATTTTACCCGATACAGTCACCTTTACTGGGGCTACCGATATAGTATCTCGTTTCAAATAAAAAGACAAAAAGAACGATACCACAGGGAAAAAATAAACAATAAAAGGCAAGTGCCAATTAATCTCTGCCAAATATCCAGTCAATACAGTCGCCGTCACTAACGTTATATTTGTAATCGCAGAACTCAAACCAAACTGTCGAGTACGATATCGACCTATAAAATGGCGAGAAATCAAACCCGTTGACAACGGAACTATCATACCCGAGCCAATACCCAACAACGCACTCACCGCTATTAACTGCCACATTCGGGAAGAAAGCATATATAGCAAACCACTTAATGCAAAAATAATTAATCCAACTTGTAACAAGACGATGTTATTAATACGTTCGGTCAACTTCCCGGATAACAAGATGAAAGGTATAGTCAATAGCGAAGGTAGTGAAGATAACAGTTGTATGTCGAACTCCGAAGAATGCGGAAATATTGTAGACATCTGTCCCAAAATAGGGGAAACAGCTAGACCCGGTAATGCATTTAAAGCTGAAATAGACCATATTCCCAAAAGCGTAATCAAAGGTATAGTCCCTTGTCCAGTTTCTATTTTCATAATCACATCTTTTTTATGCTTGCATTTTCAAAAACAATAATCACCTTCGAATGTTTACCGGTACTATTCTAATATTTTAATAAGTGCCAAATTGTGTATGAATAGACAAATCGGTCAAACTTTCACCTTACAAGGCTGTTGTTTTATCGAAGAGCCGTACAAAATAATCCGGCTTTATAGTTCTAACTCATAAAATTTTATACAATGAAAGATTTGAATTTCAGAGAAGGAGATGCCAAGACAAGTATCTTCGGGTCCAACGAAATGTTGAAACCATCACCGGTAGATCGTATTCCCGATGCACCTACAACACCAGAGATCGCATACCAAATGGTTAAAGATGAAACATTCGCTCAAACACAACCTCGATTAAATCTGGCTACATTCGTAACCACCTACATGGACGACTACGCAACCAAATTGATGAATGAAGCGATCAACATCAACTATATCGATGAAACAGAATATCCGCGTATCGCTGTCATGAATGCCAAATGTATAAATATCATGGCTAACCTTTGGAACTCTCCCGAAGAGGAAAAATGGAAAAGCGGAGCTTTGGCCATAGGTTCTTCCGAAGCCTGTATGCTCGGCGGTGTCGCAGCATGGCTACGTTGGCGTAAAAAACGTCAGGCAGAAGGGAAGCCTACCGATAAACCCAATTTTGTTATCTCTTCGGGATTTCAAGTCGTTTGGGAAAAATTTGCACAACTTTGGCAAATCGAGATGCGAGAAGTTCCCCTGACTCTCGAAAAAACAACCCTCGACCCGGTAGAAGCTTTAAAGATGTGCGATGAAAATACAATTTGCATCGTTCCTATCGAGGGCGTAACTTGGACCGGATTGAACGATGACGTCGAAGCTCTCGACAAAGCCCTCGACGAATTCAACAAAAAAACAGGATATGACATTCCTATCCACGTAGATGCAGCTTCCGGTGGATTTATATTACCTTTCCTCGATCCACACAAAAAATGGGATTTCAGATTAAAATGGGTTCTATCAATCAGTACATCAGGGCACAAATTCGGATTGGTATACCCCGGTCTGGGCTGGGTCGTTTGGAAAGACAAAAAATACCTCCCCGACGAAATGTCATTCAGTGTAAACTATTTAGGAGCGAATATCACACAAGTAGGGCTCAATTTCTCACGCCCGGCAGCTCAAATATTGGGACAATATTACCAATTTATCCGATTGGGATTTCAAGGATACAAAGCCGTCCAATACAATAGTATGCAAATAACCCAATACCTCCACGACGAAATCGGTAAAATGGCTCCATTTGTCAATTACAGCGATCATGTTGAAAACCCATTGTTCATCTGGTATATGAAGCCCGATTACGCAAAAACGGCAAAATGGACTCTATATGACTTGCAAGACAAATTGAAACAAGGCGGCTGGATGGTTCCGGCATATACTCTACCCGAAAATATTCAAAACTATGTAGTCATGCGTATCGTCGTACGTCAAGGGTTCAGCAGGGATATGGCCGACATGTTGCTGAACGATATTCGCGATGCCGTCGCGTCTCTCGAAAAATTGGAATACCCGACCAATACTCGTATCGCACAAGACAAAAATATTGAAGTGAAAGGTTCGGTATTTACCCATACGGGGAACCGCCATAAAACAAAAAAATAGGAATATGAAACAAACAATTTCGGTTTCCCAAATCAAACAAGCGGTCAACGAAGCGTACGATCTCTATAAAAATAACCAAGACGGTAAAAATGCCGACTATATTCCCTATCTTGCCAACATCGACAAAAACTTGTTCGGTATCAGCGTATGTCTACTGGACGGACAAATTATCGAAGTCGGAGATACTCAATATAGATTCGGTATAGAATCGGTTTCTAAGGTGCACACCGCCATATTGGTATTACGCCAATATGGCGCAGAAAAGCTCCTTTCCATGATTGGAGCCGATGCGACAGGATTACCGTTCAATTCGATAATCGCTATTTTGTTGGAAAACGATCACCCCTCGACCCCATTGGTTAATGCCGGAGCTATCACCGCATGCAGTATGGTTCAACCAGTTGGTAATCCAAAAGAAAAATGGGCTGCGATAGTGAAAAATATCACTGAACTTTCGGGAAGTGCTCCCGAATTGATAGATGAATTGTATCGCTCCGAATCGGCTACAAATTTCAACAACCGCTCAATTACATGGTTATTGAAAAACTACAACCGTATTTATGACGATCCCGATCTGTCGCTCGACCTCTATACTCGTCAATGCTCTTTGGGAATCACGGCAGAACAGCTTTCTGTATGCGGTGCGACCATAGCCAATAAAGGAGTCAATCCAAAAAACGGAGCAAGAGTATTCGATGCCTCGCTGTCTCCTCAAATTACATCGCTGATAGCGACAGTAGGATTTTACGAACACACCGGAGACTGGCTCTTCACTTCGGGAATCCCTGCAAAAACCGGAGTAGGCGGAGGTGTCATGGGAGTTCTTCCCGGAATCATGGGTATTGCAGCCTTTGCACCCCCTATCGATGCAGCAGGCAACTCGGTTAAGGCCCAACTGGCAATCAAACATATTATGAATAAACTCGACCTGTCGGTATTCAGTGGCGATCAGGTTAATGTCCAGTAAAAACATCTTTCATAGCAAAAAGAAACCCAGATAGAGTAAACTATTTGGGTTTCTTTTTGCTATATTTGATGTAGTCTGAAGGTATTTAATTGACTACAAATAGATTAAAAGAAAC
>OLIT01002987.1_pt1 | contig 11177 bp, 7 predicted proteins | sample 1601341 | NCBI WGS metagenome assembly OLIT01 (sample SAMEA2452121, study PRJEB22498) | human gut metagenome | biome: human feces; feature: human gut; material: feces | place: Australia | collected 2012
ATCCCGATGAAAATCGCGACGACGATATTTATGATTGCGAAGTTGTGGGACGCCGTTACCGACCCTGTGATGGGCTTTATCAGCGACAACACGCGCGGCAGATGGGGCAGACGCAAGCCGTATATGTTTGCGGGCGGCATTTCGATTATCGTGTCGATATTCCTGCTGTTTATGCCCGTGAAAGACTGGGGTGTTTCGACAAACGGATTTATCGCGTATATGCTGATAATGTATCTTATTTGGAACACTTGTTCGACGTTGTCGCAGGTTCCGTACTGTTCGATGTCAAGCGACATATCCCCGTCCTTCCGTGAAAGAAACAACGCCAACACGGTGAAACTTATCTTTACCGCCGCGGCTTCGGGGCTTGCGTACGTATTGCCGCTTTTGTTTATCGAATCTTTGATTTCCGCAGACGGCTGGCTGTTCATGCCGCACATAAATACGACGGAATTCTGGCTTTCGATTTCGATTATTTTTGGCACGCTTTTCGGCGGTGGGCTTATAATTTGCTCGATTTTCGTAAAAGAGCGTATCAAACCCACGACGGCGGTTGAAAAATTCAATGCAAAACAATTTGTAAAAAGCTACACAAAACCTTATAAAAACAGGTCGTATCGCTGGCATATCGTGATGTACGTTTCGGCGTTTGCCTGTATGGATATGATAAGTGCGCTTGCGGTATTTTACGCAACAGACGTGTGGCACGGCGAGAAACTTTTCGGCATGGATATTTCGTCGATGTTTATTATCGCACCGCTTATGGTTGCGGCTGTCGTAATGTTCCCGCTGGCTCGCAAAATGATGGACAAGAAGAGCAAACAGTTTGCATTCCGCATGGGGCTGCCGTTTTACATTTTCGGTGGCATAATGTTTGCGATTATGGAGCCGTCCTGGACGCCTCCGATTCTTATCCCAATCGTTGCGCTTATTATGGGCTTGGGCTTTGGCGGCGCGCAGATGATGCCGTGGATTATATTCCCCGATACCGTCGACGTTGGCGAAATGGCGACGGGCGACCGCTCAACCGGTACGTACAGCGGCATGATGACGCTTGCAAGAAAGGTCGGCGGCGCGCTTGCGGTCGGCTTGGTCGGCTGGATTCTCGGCTGGTGCGGATATAAGGAAAACGACACCGGCGACACAACGGTTTATATTCAGCAGTCGGACACTGCATTGCTTGCAATAAGGCTCGTTATGGGTATCACGGTTGCCATACTTATCGCCATCGCGCTTTACGCGTCGTTCAAGTATAAGGTCGACAACAAGAAACTTGCAAGAATAAGATATTTCATCGACGCAAGGAAGAAAGGCGTCGAGTTGTCCGACGAAGAAACCGCGGAAAGGGACGCGCTTGTCGCCGAACTTTACGGCAAAGTCGATGAAAAAGACGTCGTTGTTCCGCAGGTTCTGGACGATGAAGGAAACGTGGTCGAAGTAAGCGACGAAAAGATTGACGAAGAGTTCGGAAGCGCGTTCGGCACCGTTGAAAACGGCGAATCCAAAAATGACAAAAATTGAACGAAAATGAACGCAAAAATCGAAAATATCAACGGAATTACAAATATTACGAAGAAAAAAGGTGTGCCGCTTAAAATTTTGCAGCTCACGGATATTCATATCGGCGGCTCGTTTTCGACAAGAAAAAAAGACAAGCTCGCGCTTCAAGCGGTTGAAAAAATCGTGAACGCCTCGGACGCCGATTTCGTCATCGTTACGGGCGATATGGTGTACCCCATTCCCTGGCTTTTGCAGGGCAGTTTCAACAACCTCAAATCCAGCAAAAAATTCGCCGCCTGTATGGAAAAACTCGGAAAACCCTGGACGGTGGTTTTCGGCAATCACGACAGCGAAGTCTGGGCGACGGCAAACAAGAAAAAGATCGGCGATTTTTATGCGTCGTGCAAGAATTGTTATTTTTCCCACGGCGACGAAAACGTGACTGGCGACGGAAATTATCATATCCCCGTGCTGAACGAAGACGGCACTCTCAATACCGTGCTTATGTTTATCGACAGCAACGCCTATCTTACCTGGAACTTTTTCAGCGGTTTCGATATTATTCACGACGACCAGATCGAATGGTATAAAAACACGATTAAAATTATCGGCGCGGAGTGTGGTAAAAAACCCGAAGAAGTAAATTCGCTTGCGTTTTTCCATATCCCGCCAAAAGAGTTTCGGGAAGCGTGGGAGAAGTTTTATCGCGGCGACACGAGCGTAATTTATCATCACGGATTCGTCGGTGAAAAGGACAATTATTTCGGATACCCGAAGACCGTCGAGGGCAAATTTTTCAACGAAATGGTAAAGTTCGGAAGTTGCAAAGGTATGTTTATGGGACACGACCATCTGAACACGCTTTCTTTGACTTATAAGGGTATTCGTCTGACGTACGGAATGAGCGTCGATTATCTTGCATATAAGGGCATTGACAAACGCCATACGCAGCGCGGCGGTACGATTATCGAAATTTACGACGACGGCACGTTCGACACGAAAATGCTACCGCTTGACGATATCGAGCATAAATCCTTTTTTGAAACGGGCAGATAGTTTTCGGTTTCCATCGCTTGTTTTTTACAAAATAAAAGGAAAAACGGTGAAATTATCCGATAATTTTGAAAAAAACTCAATATTTCGCAACAAAATAGTATTAAACGTCGGGTTTTCCGACGTTTTTTCTTTATGCGCGCAAAATAGTAATATCGTATATTTCTTTACTTAATTTTAAGTAAGTGGTATAATATCAAAGTCATCAAAGAAACAAATTACCTCGGAGGCTTAATGAAAAAAGTCCTTATCGGAGTACTGATTCTTATCCCGATTATTATCGTTGCGTCGGTACTTCTCACCACAAACATTATTTCCAAAAATTCATATCTGCCCGTTGACAGGGTGGAACTTAACGAAAACAATATCGAATTTTCGCTTGACAACGGCAACACAATCGACACGTTGAAAGCGACTGTTTATCCGCGCCTTGCGAAAAACCACAATCTCACCTGGTCAATCGAAGAACAACACAGCGACATTCCGTTCGTTTACGCAAAAGACGATCCCTGTCAGGATTGTGCCGATTTGTCCGACAAAGAACTGAAAGAACATATCGATACAAACCATATCGACATCGCGACGATCGACAACAACGGCGTCGTTACGGTTTACGGCTACGGCTCGTTCATCGTGAAAGTTACGACGGAAGAAGGCAATAAATTTGCAACGTGCTCCGTAAAGGTCGTCGGCGACAAGGTCACAAAAATCGAACTTATGCCGTACGGAAGCAGCAGTAAACTTTCCGAAAAAGACATGATTTCTTTGGACACGGGCGAAAGACTTCTTGTCAACCCCATTTTCACGCCCGGCGGCGCACGCGACAAAACGGTAACCTGGAAGTCCGCCGACGAAAGAATCGTCGAAGTTGACAAAAACGGTATTCTTTCGGCAAAAGGCGCGGGCGAAACGACGATTTCGGTTTCTTCAAACGACACCGGCATCGGAACGTCCGTCAAAGTGAAAGTAAATAACGGCGTTTTCAAGGGTGAAAGTTACTGCTATACCGCGGACACTACTGTCAACGTCAAAAACTATATGAACGTGAGCGATTTCACGTCTGTAAAAGTCGCGGGCGGCACGCTTTCATCGGACGGAACGCTTAATTTTGACGAAAACGCAACGGTCGCCACGGTTACCGTAAACGGCAAAACGTTTTCGGCAATCAAGGTCGACGCGCTCAGCGACGACGATATCGTTTTCAAAAACTACGATATCCTTCTTCAAAAACTTTACAACAAAAACGGCGACGAGGTTGAATATATCGTCAAACGCGGTCTGCCGATTTACCTTGAAGTCGTTTATCGCAATCCCGAAAAATCGGGCGTACCCGAGGTGTATTTTTCGTCAAACGATATCACCCCCGGTTCGCCCATCGTCAATATCAAACAATATGACCAAACCGGCAAAGAAAGCAATGTCGGCAATGTCGCTATGATTGAGCCTAACAAGGAAGGCGACGTCAAAATTGTGGCGAAATACAAAGACATAACGACAAATAAAACTTGCAGCACGGTCGAACTCAAAGTCGTTACGCCGGTCTTTGCAATCAACCTTGCTTTGAACGCCACCGACGCAAAACGAGGTGTCGCCGCAGAAACGGTGTTCGGCAACAAGATTTTCAATGCCGATTGCACCGAAACTTCCCCTTATTCGTTCTATATGGACTTCAACTATCCGAAGGACGTTGACTTTGAAAACTTTGAGTTTTCGACTTCCGACGAAAGCATTGCCAAATTCTCGGACGAAAAAGGCAGTTACAACAAACTTGTCCTGAATGATAAAATGCCCGACGACAAGAAAGGGCTTAAAAACAAGGTAATAATTACCATAAAGGCAAAATATCCGATGTACGACAACATGCCCGTCGTCGCAACGTACGTGCTGAACGTCATCGACGGCTACACCGTCAGCAACGAAACGCAACTGAAAAAGGCGTTGCACGAGAAAAAAGAAAGCGTTGCGATTTACGTCAAGGATTCGACTGCCGGCGGCAAACTTGAAATTCGTGCGGACAACAATACGGACGCGTCCAGAATCACCATGCAGGAAGGCACGAGCATGTACGGCAACGGCTTTATCGTATGCTACAACGAACAGGATATGATTGACCGCAAAAACGATTATTTCAATGAATTGTTGAAAATCGAGACAAGCAACGTTCACATCGAAAACACGATTTTGCGTATGGGATACAACGATCCCGAGGCAAAGAACGGGCTTCTACAATGGGAAAAATCCAGAAGATGCGTGAGGATTCTGTACGAAATCGAGAATTACGACGACGAAACGAAAAATAACGAAACGATAAACAACATCTCGTTCAAGTACTGCATTTTCGAGAACGCAAAAACCGTCATGGAAATCGCCGGCGCGGACGTCAATATCGAAGGCTGCATTTTCAGAAACTCGTCGGCGAACTCGTTGTTTATCCCGATGTCGGGCAACACCTCGACGTACGGAAGACTCCCTGCAAACGTTACGCTGAAAAATACCGTATTCACGCACAGCGCGCTTATGCCGATTTTCGTGCAGACGGATTTTGAAAGGGACAAAAACAGAAAAGACGAAAGCGGCAATGTCGTCGGTTATCCCGAAGGCTCGACGTGGGAAGATATGAAAAAAACGGGATACAAGGATCACTTTATCAACGTTGAAGGCTTCCTTGATATTTACAACTGGATCAATATCGAAGACTTTTCGTCGACAAGCGGATTGGTTCCGGCAACAGGCATTGAAAGCGTCGACGCTATCGTCGGCACGACAGGCGCGCAAATTATCGCAAACGAACTTTTGCAGCCCGAATATTCAGGAGTAAGGCATACTTTCAATGGTCAGGAATACGTGCATCTCGGCATCGCCGTTCTCGGCATGACCTCGCCCGTTACCGACGGCATAGTACGCGACTTTGAAAATGCGGGATACGCAAGACACTCGGTCACGATCACGGGATCGTCGCTTACCGGCTTATTCCAGATTGCGTTCAACTCGGTACTGAAACCTTACGTTCGTTATCCGCTGTACGTGTACAGTTATAAGGAGGGCAATTACCAGATCGGTCCCGATTCCGAAAAAAAACTTGACTTCCAGGAAACGGGTGCGCTTTATAAAAACCTCAGAGAAGGAAGGTCAACAGGCTCGATTTAACGACTATGACAAACAAGGAAAAAATGCTTGCGGGGCAGGTTTACGACCCCAACGACAAAGAAATCGTTTCCGAACAGTTTGAGTATCTTAACGCGATGAAAGCCTACAACGCATTGCCGTACGGCGATAAGCGCGAAGAAGAGTATCTTAGGAAATGCTTCGGCGCGATCGGGAAACAACCTGTCGTGACGCAACCGTTTTTCGCGAACTGGGGCGGAAAGCACGTTTTCATCGGCGATTACTTTTACAGTAATTTTAATCTTACGCTCGTCGACGACGGGAAAATTGAAATCGGCGACAACGTAATGATCGGACCCAACGTTTCGATAATCACCGCGGGACACCCCGTGAGCCCGAAGTGTCGATTGAAAGGTCTTCAATACAACGCCGACGTGAAAATCGGAAATAACGTATGGATCGGCGCGGGCGTGAACGTATTGCCCGGCGTAACCATCGGCGACAACTCGGTCATAGGCGCAGGGGCGGTCGTCACCAAAGATATTCCGTCCAACGTCGTCGCTGTCGGTAACCCTGCGCGCGTCCTTCGCGAAATATCCGAAAAAGACGAAATATATTACTTCAAAGATAAAAAGTTTTAAGGAGAAATTTATAAGGAGAAACTTATGTCGTACGAAAAAAAAGATTTGTATGCAAAACAATTCTCGCGTATGTTGCAGTGTCCGACCGTAACGGGTTGCGATCAGAAGCACTTTGACGATTTGCACGCAGTAATGTGGGAAATCGCGCCTGAATTTTCAAAGCTTCCACGTTTCAACGTCCGCAACAACGCAATGATTATCAAGTGGGAGGGCAAAAAACACGACCGTCCGCTGGTACTTATGGCGCATCAGGACGTCGTTCCCGAAGAAGATCCCAAAGGTTGGAAATATCCGCCTTACAGCGGCGCAATCGAAGAAGGGAAAATCTGGGGGCGCGGCGCGGTCGACTGCAAGTGCATGGTCTTTGGCAGTATGGTCGCCGCAAACGAACTCATAAACGAAGGCTTCGTGCCCGAACAGGATATTTATTTTTGCTATGGCGACGACGAGGAAAACTCGGGCGGCAGTGCGATTGCGGAAGCCAAATATCTTTCCGAAACGTTGGGAGTAAAACCCGTGCTTGTCATCGACGAGGGCGGCGGTATGGTTTCAAAAGAACCGTTCAAAAAATTCCTTGTTAAAAACGCGGGCGTTATCGGCGTTCAGGAAAAAGGCTTTGCCGACTTCAAATTCATCGCCAGAAGCAAAGGCGGACACAGCAGTGCGCCGCCCAAAAACACGCCGTTCGTGCGCCTTGCAAAATTCATACTTTACAATGAAAAGCACAATATTTTCGACGTGAAAGTATTGCCCATTCTGAAAGAACTTTTCAAGGATCTTTCAAAAGCTGTAAAGCCCGCGCTTCGTCCGCTTGTAAAAAACGCATATCATATTTTGCCGCTTGCTCTTAAAGTGTTGCCCGACAGTCTTTCGTCGCAGGTCAAGGCGTTTTTGTCCACGACGATGGTGTTCACGATGGCGGAAGGCAGCCACGCAAGCAACAATATTCCCGACGCGGCATGGGTGCTTGCAAACCTTCGTTTCTCGCCGCAGGAAGGGCATGATAAGTGCATGAAAAAACTTGAAAAAGTCGCCAAAAAATACGATATCGAAATCGAGGTTCTGAACACGCGCGACGCAAGTCCCTGCACCGATACGAAGTCGGAAGGCTATAAATTCACCGTCGATATGATCAACAAAACGTACGGCGATACCGTCCTTGCGCCTTACCTTATCGCGGGCGGTACGGATTGCAGATATATGCAGGACATTTGCAGCACGGCGCTTCGTTTCACCCCGTTTTTAGTAAGTCTCGAGGAACTCGGCGCGTGCCACGGCTACAACGAGCGTATCGGCGTCGATTCCCTCGCGCAAGGCGTTGACTTTTACAGAAACGTCCTTACAAACTTCAAATAAAAAAAACAAATTATACAAAAAATCCCGCAAATTTTGCGGGATTTTTGTTATGTTTTAACAAAAATTAAATCTTTTTTGTAATTTCATAGAGTTCCTTTTCGATGGTTTCGTTGCGCTTCGGCAAAGGTTTGTCGATGACTTCGCCGCGGACGATAACTTTGTCCAGATCGCGCAGTGCCGTAAGGTCGTCAAGCGGGTTTTTGCTCATCACTATCATATCCGCGCTTTTGCCTTCTTCGACAGTGCCGCACACGTTATCAAGTCCCATAAGTTTTGCGTTGTTCAGCGTTGCGACTGAAAGAGCGTACGCGTTCGACACGCCGACACATTTTTGGAAAAACACGACCTCGCGCCACATATTGTATTGCGTTGCGAACGGGCAGGAACTGTCCGTACCCATGCCGAGAAGTATGCCTTCGTCGATGCAGTTTTTCGCGCCTTTCGTCATATTGCTCACAACGATTTCGGTGTTGTACACGCAAATCGGATCAAGGAGCGTTATTGACGGATCGAGCATTTTTAAGGGGAGCGCGGGGGAATAAGTAACGTCCATTGCGGAGTTCGTCGCTTTCATTTCGGCAGCCATCTCGGGGGTTAAGGGTGCGCCGTGTTCAACGGTATCGACGCCTGCCGCCGCCGTGATTTCAACGCCTTTGAAACTTTCGGTATGCGACGCGACGCGAAGACCGAGCTTATGCGCTTCGTCGACAACCGCTTTGGTTTGTTCAAGGCTCATTTTGACTTCGCCGGGTTCGCCTTTGACTTTTGCGTCGATTACGCCGCCCGTGACGCAGATTTTAATGAAGTCGACGCCGCGTTCCTTGTTCTGTCTGACAAGCGCGCGCAGACCGTCAAGGGTGTCGGAAGTCATTGAGAACGTGCCGTCGCCGTGTCCGCCGGGAACGGTGATTGCGGGGCCCGACACTTGAAGGCGAGGACCTTGCACTTTGCCCGAATTGATTTTATCGCGAAGGCGAACGTCTGAATATTTGAAGTCGCCGACTGCTCGCAGAGTCGTAACGCCGCTTAATAACTGTTGTCTTGCCGCGCTTTTTACAAGGGCGTCAAGGATTTTGTCGCCGAGTTTCGTTTTCACGATTTTCATCACGAGTTTTTGTGCGCCGCCGCCCGAAATTACCTTGCTGGGCATACCCGTGCCGAAAAGGTGAACGTGGGGGTTTACAAGTCCCGGCGTAACGTATTTGCCGTTGAGGTCGATAACTTCGTATCCCGAAACGTCGGGTTTTTCGTCGTAAGATATTTTTGCGATTTTGTCGCCGTCAACGAAGACAGCGCATTTTTTGAAAACGCTATCGGCGTATCCGTCCCACAAATTTGCATTGATAAATACTTTTTTTGACATATATATCACCTGTAAAAATTATTTATTATCAAGTTCGTCGATAAATTTATCGGTGTCTTCGGTGTTAAGCGCGACGTTGTTCGTTTCGACGTCGACCGCGGTTTTTTCGGGTTCGTTCTTGCCGAGCCAGCCTTTTTTGTACATAATCCTTGCGACGCCGACGGTGAAGAGCGCGACGAAGGGCACCAATATACTTATTATACTCTCAATTTTCGGAATTGCAATACATAACGCGACCATAAGTATAACGGGCGGGAAAGCAATTTTCGGATTTCTTGATACGTACACGACGGCAAGCGCGCCGAAGAGTGCGGGCAACAGGTAATCCGCCGCTTTTTGCGCCGCGGGTTTTGCAAGAAGGTCGGCAAGGGGCGTCGCCGCGATAAGGATAACGCCGATAATGATAACGAGAATCGTTACTATGGACGAAACTGCGGTCGAAACCGTTGCGATGATGTCGCCTTCGTCCGTGTTCGATTTTGCGTTTTCCGCGTCGATGCATGACAGCGCGCAGGGCACTTTCAGGTTGGAAAGGTTGCCCGTAACAAAACCGAGATAAATGCTTGTCGCGCCGAGAAGCGGGGTGTAACTGATAAATTCCACCGCGCCGGCAGCCCAGTAAATAAGGATACCCATAATGCCGATACCGATTGCCGAAGCCGTCGGCCACGCGTCAAACACGATGCCAGCGACAATGGGGAATACCATCATCATGACAACGGACACTATGCTCCAAATTCTGCCATAAAAGTGAGTGTTTTCGGAATACGATTTATTTTTTCTTGAAAAGTTTTTCATAATGCACCTCTTAAACTATGGCGTTGTAGATTGGAACAGAGCAAACCATACCCACAATCATCGAAACCGGTAGGGCATAGTCGTTGATCCAACGCCACTTCGTGAGTTTCTGAACTGCGCCGAATATGAGCATTACCGCCGCGGAAATCAGGATAATGAAAACGGGAATCCAGCCTTCGAGCCCGCTTGTAACTTTTGTAAAGTTCGTTGCGAAAAAGCAGCTTACGACGCCCATAAACATTGCGGTTGAAAGGATTTCGCCCCATTTTTTGTCTTTCTTTTCCATTTTAAGCATTCCCGACGAATACTTTTTCGTGAAAAACGCGACGAGTATGAGCGGAAGAAGACAACCGATACTCATTATCATTGCGATTGTTACGAACTGTTCTGCGGTAATCGTCGATGCGGAAAAACTGTCCCACGGAAGATTCATCGACTTTGCACCGATTTCGGCAGCCGACGTTTCGTACACAAGACTTCCGATGACCGACAGACGAAGCCAAGGCAAAGGAATCCCGAGTTTCGGCGCGAGAGCCGTCACGCCGATAAAAATGCTTATTGCAGGTGCGATTGAAAATATCGCGGCACGACGCGCAGTGCGCCTGATAACGCCTTTGTCCATGCCGATTTTTTTCGATTGTTTAACGGCGCGGACAAGGAAGAATATCGATTGCGCGAGTACGTATAAAATTACCACCGCCGCTATGACGTAAAGCACCGCGGCGTTTGCGTTGAACGCTGACGATAAGATTTGTTTCATAACATCTTCCTGTTTAATGGTTTAATGAGTAAAAGTATAATACATACATTCGACAAAAGTCAATTATTATACCGCAAGAAATTGCATTTTAATGCTAAAAATGATATTATACGATTTGAGGTGTAATATGGACTACAATCAGAAATCATTGAAACTGCACGAGGAACTCAAAGGAAAAATCGAAGTTATTTCAAGGGTGAAAGTCGGTGACGCCGAAAGTCTTGCAACTGCATATACGCCGGGAGTCGCCGCGCCTACGCTTGAAATTTCAAAAAATCCCGAAAACTCATACGTTTATACGCGGCGCGGGAATCTTGTCGCGGTCGTGTCGGACGGCAGCGCGATTCTGGGGCTTGGAAACCTTGGCGGTCTTTCCGCAATGCCCGTTATGGAAGGGAAATGCGTACTGTTTAAGGAATTCGGCGGCGTCGACGCGTTTCCGATTTGTCTTGACACGCAAAATTCCGACGAAATCGAAAATATCGTGAAAAACCTTTCGATAAGTTTCGGCGGCATAAACCTTGAAGACATTGCAAGTCCCCGTTGCTTTGAAATCGAAAGACGACTTAACGATGAACTTGATATTCCCGTATTCCACGAC
>OLIT01002991.1_pt1 | contig 11170 bp, 16 predicted proteins | sample 1601341 | NCBI WGS metagenome assembly OLIT01 (sample SAMEA2452121, study PRJEB22498) | human gut metagenome | biome: human feces; feature: human gut; material: feces | place: Australia | collected 2012
ACACCACCGATACAGCTTTTAGTTCCCGTGATATTTCCAGAGGCGGTGCAGCCGCGTCCCAGATATTATGGACTATAGCGACAAGAATTCATTGGTAACTTTCAATACAGACCTGAATAAACAGTTATACGCCTTGGTGGGATTGAGCAGTGATGAAATCGCTTATGTTGAAGCCGTGGTAAAGGCAAAAGATGAGATATCCATCTATGAGAAGATGCTAAAGTCTTCTTACACGGATATAGTGAAATATCTGTTAAAGAAATATGGTGCTGCAAAGCATAATTATTTCAAGGACACAAATTGCACTGAAAAGAATCCATTAGTCAGCCGAACGAGCGAGGGCTTGTATTGCCATCATATTGATGAAGACAAGGCGATTATGCTCTCAAATGATAAATACGCTGCTGCAAACCCGTTTGAATATCAGAAGGCCAACAGGCTCGTTTATTGTAATCTCCTTGAACATCTCCTCTTGCATGTCAAGATAGCAGAGAATCCGAACGAGGACGCAAATGAGGGCGAACTTCCAGGTATCGGTGGAGCAATCAACTTCATTTGCAAGGATCTAAACGACATTTATGCTGGTAAAGAACCAACAGATGAGTGGCGGAAAATAGTAGCAGAAAAAGTAAAGGATAGCTTTGAGGATTACGTTGCAATTCTCCGGTATCTCTGGAACGTGGTAGAGAGCAATCCTTTGTACAAGGCTATCATTACCAAAGAAATGCTCTGCGTTGGTTGGGACGGAAAAGTGGTAAAAGAGGTTATGAACGCGCTTAATGGCAACGATTGATGAAGCATTGACAAAACTGCAAATGTCATCATTTCGCGCCAAATTTCATTTGAGCGAAAGAGACAGGAAGTACATAGAAGAAAAAGGGATAGACAAGGTTCGTGAGCATGCCGCTGACTTTGTAAGTCGGCGGCTTGCTCCGGCAGTTATTCCAAACGACGGAAAGCAAACCCCAATGCGAGGACATCCTGTTTTTGTGGCGCAGCATGCTTGCGCCTGCTGCTGCCGGGGATGCCTAAACAAGTGGTACAAGGTCCCTATTGGAACTGAATTGACTAAGAACCAGCAAGAGCGGATTGTAAATTTGCTAATGGCTTGGATAGAAAAACAGATCGACCAAGGAGGAATATCTTCAGCCCATATTACCTCGTCTGGAATGGAGATTATTACTACATGGTCGGGTATTCAGATAAGCATAAAAACATCGGAAGCTTCCGAATTGACCGGATCTGTAAACAGCCCAGAGTTCTTGGAACAGATGCGGTCCCCAAGCCGGAAGACTTCGACATAAACGAATATCTAAATACGATGTTCAGAATGTACAACAGCGAGCGGTGTACCGTCGAATTGGTTTGTGACAACAGCGTTATGGACGCTATCATAGATCGATTTGGTGAGGATGTAAGAACATACGCCAATAACATGAATACATTCCGAGCAGAGGTTGATATCGCCGCGAATCACGTCTTCTATAGCTGGGTGTTCGGATTTAGCGGAAGAGTCAGAATAAAATCACCTGATAATGTAAGAGCCGAATATGCGGAGATGGTAAAAAATGCTGTGGAGAATCTCGACGCATAGAATCATTAAGTATTTCCGTTTGAACTGTCGGATGTTATAGTCCGGATTTTGGGACTAATAATTTGATTTAATATAGGTCGTAAGTCCTATAGTTCATAAAATATCGAATCCCGATTTGTGAGGTGAAAAAACATGTTTGGATGGGTTCACAAAAAGAAGATTACCAAGCTTGCCGAGGCAGCAAGAGCGTTTGTCGACGCAAACTATAAAGAGCTGCCAAAAAACTCTACGAGAACGTCGGAAGGTGTTAGGTACAGTCGGAGGTTAAACAATGATAATCTTCCAAAATTCAGCCGTGAAACGGAACCTCAGATAAAGTATAGCTTAAGTGAGGAACCCGAATCCAAACCCGAAGATGATCATGTACAATATAGTTTAAGAGACCCCCAAGTCAAATATAGCGACCGTGACATCCGGTATAGTCTTAGGGATAATTACGATAGTCGTTCCATTGATCGTGCTGTGCGTAGCCTATCTTCAACAGAATCTCCGCTTAGAGCGCTCCGCACCCTCGAGGATAGTACAAACATGAGTTTCGTCGACAAAATGCTTGACTATATCAATATCAAACATATGCGCGACTCGGATGTCTATAAGGCTGCACAGGTTGACCGCAGGCTGTTTTCAAAGATTGTTTCGGATCGTACATATAAACCAGCAAAAGATACCTGCATTGCCTTGTCCCTTGCTTTACAGCTTACACTTTCAGAAGCAAACGACATTCTTTCAAGAGCCGGGTATGTGTTATCTCACAGCAGCAAAAGGGACGTTGTTATCGAGTATTTTTTCAGAGAACGCATCTACGATTTGAATGACGTAAACGAAATACTCTTCCGCCTTGAGCAAAAATTGATCGGTAGATAAAATGTCGTGATAAAGGCGACCAAATCCATTTTCAAAACAGGTAGAATATAATCGTACCACTAAATATGCTACCAAATGGAGGTCGCCATTTATGTTATTTGGGAGAAAGAAATCGGCAGAAACCATTTTTACCGGTCATTATAAAACAATGCTTGAGATTGCAAAAGCTTCTGCCATCGCACAAAACCCTGAGTTTGAACTACTTCCAGCGATGTTTGTTATTACAGATTACGCTGCCGCAAGTGCTCGAAAAGATCGACGCTCAATCGCAAACGAAGTAATACGCGCAATGAAGTCCGCGTATAAAGGATTCGATAATGCCCTGCTCGACAAAAGATGCGAGTTATACGGGGAAATCATTCGTGGCAAAAAACTTCGTGGAGAGTGGGCCCTAGGAGCTGCTTCTGCCTTTAGCGATAATGCTATTTCGAAATGCACTGCTCTTCTTGGAGACATTTTGTATAACCCGGAGTGCGCTGATAATTATGACTCAGCCCCTATGGTCGTATATGGTGTTTTTGAGTCAATGAAATATGCGGAGTCGGTGATGAAGCCGCTACTTGATGAAATGTTGAACCTCTTTAAGGAAATCTACGATTTGTAAGAGGTGAGCATAGTGGAGCGGCTCTTAGAATATGAGATTTTTGCAGCTGTTCTCGGGGAATCTGTTAACTCGGATCACCTTAACAAGATAAGTGTGCATAATGGCAAAGGACATGGTTCATATTCTGACTGTGATGAATTCAGTATCAGCCTTTCAGATTTCTATTTAGCCACCGATCTTTCAAAATTGATCAGAATCACGGACGGTATCAAGAAACGCTGGGAAGAAAACAATATCGATTTCCGAATTTACCTGTATCTGAATGATTTGAAGATAATCGGTGGACATATTTTCAAGTATCGCATACTAAGCCAAAGCGAACATTTCAAACAAACGGGTTATGAATCAGAGGCTACTCAACAGGAATTGCGAATAGTCAAGAGAGTTCTATCTTTTATTCTGGAGGAACAATAAGATGCGCACAGATAGCGAAAAAAACGAAATACTCAGACAATATTTGGAAACGCTTTGTAAGTGCTATTCCACCGGGAGATTTGAAAATCTTTACCCTCTTCTTGCCGACGACTGTGTCTTTGAATCGCAATGGGTATTGACGCCCAATGTCGGCAAACCTGCCATTGTGGACTATTTCCAAGGAAAAGGAGCAACGCTCCGCAAGAACAACTGTTGCCCTATATGTACAATAGTTGAATTCATTGGTAATGTGAACACAATAAAAAATGCAGAGGTCCATCTTAATGGAGGAGAGGCTCAAAGAGCATCGTTTGGCCTTTGGTATCCCGAAGGCAAACTCGCAATGCTTATGTGCCAGACGCTGAAAGATAAAACAAACGGAGTTATCGTCGATCTTCAACTTGATGAGAACGATGCTATTTCGCGAATCGATTTGTGCATGCCGGAATTGTTCAATTTTAAGCACTTTGATGGACCGTTTGAAATTGAAGGTGAAGATGAAGAAGACCTGGATGATAATACAATTGAAGCGGAAATCAAAAGAATGATTGCAGAACCGATTTTTAAAGACATTGATTACGAATATCATGACGGCTTGTTTGCATTTTATGCTGATGACAAGTGGAGCGGAGATGATGTTCCGCTGGGAATCTATGACGTCAAACAAAGAAAAGTAATTTTCGAACCGCAATTCTTTGATGTGAGCTTCAGAGACGATGGATATATCGAAGTAGAAGTGTTCGACAAAGATTTGGGCCGCCGGATAGAAAAAATGATAGATCTGGACGGCAATGAAAGATTCCATTCCGAATACACTTCGATTTACGGATGGAAAGAGCCGTTTGAAGTAACGATTCGTGATGAAAACGGTACTCGTCATGGTTTGATTGACAAGGACGGAACAGTACTTCTACCTTGTAAATATGACGTCGCATGGGGTGGAATTTCTTACGAGCAAAGGCGCATCGTTTTCGAACAGGATGGCAAGCAGGGTATTGTTGACTTCGATGACAATGTGATTGTTGAGCCGAAATATCTAGAAATCCACGGAATGACAAACCCCCTGTTGACGGTGAGAGTCGGTGACAAGGATAGTTTTCAGGAGGGCCTTATTACTCCTGACGGAAAAGAAGTGCTGCCTGCGAAAAGCCATAGAATTGCCTGGAGCAGAGATAATAAAATAATCTGTTGTTCTGATGGCGAGTGCATTGTGTACCAGTACGAGGTGAAAAACAATTAGACACATTCTAATAAGGGCATTAGAAACCGGAATGACAACAGATGAGGTGGCGATCAGAATCGTCACCTCGTTTTTTACTTTTCTCAACCCCCTTGATTTCTCATCGAAAATGAATATAATAACGATAGTGGGATTTGAAATCCCATTAAAGAAACGAGGTGCTGATATGAGAGTAAAAAACAAAGAAATCTCTGACGCGATCCTGAAGTTTGTGAACAAGTATTTCCATGAAAATCGTAAAGCTCCTACAATTAGCGAGATTGCTGATGGCGTCGGTGTGGCCAGATCAACAACTCATCGCTATATGCAGGACTTGAGCGACAATGGTCTGCTTGATTACAGCAGAGGCATCCTGTCAGCTCCGGAGAGCGCCAAGATGAAAACAGCCTATATAGCCGCCCCGTTAGTAGGCTCCATTCAATGTGGCTGCCCGGAGTAGGAGCAGGAATTTGTTGAAGAGTACGTCAGTCTACCTGTTTCCATGTTTGGCAAAGGAGATTTCTATATCCTTCGTGCCAAAGGTGATTCTATGGTTGATGCCGGTATCGAGGAAGACGATCTGCTTGTGATTGAGCGTAATTGCCCTGCTTCGGAAGGGGATATAGTCGTTGCGCTTGATCCGGATAATCAGAACACGCTGAAACGCTATGCTGGCTATGACGAGGATGATGAATGCTATCTTCTCGCCTATGAGAATGAAGCAAAGTATCCGGGAGAAGTCATTAAGGTGAGGAGCTTTAAGGTACAAGGTGTGGCTCGTCACGTCATTAAGGCTCTCTAAAACAAATAATCTAACTCGATAGGAGATGTTTTGTTTGAACGCAGTTGATGTGAAGTGCCCGATCTGCGGCACAATTAATAAGTCTCTCGACTTAGAAGAAACAGACGGATGGATGGAATGTGAAAGCTGCGGCGAAGTAACCCAGCAGATGAAGTACGTGAAAACAAGAAAAGTCCCGTACTATCAGATGGGTAAGGTTCAAGTGCTCGTACCGCTTCCGCAGAAATAAGAAATAAAGGAGTACGGTGATGCTGGTGGACTGGAGGATATATACCTGGTATTGCCCGAACTGTAAGGAAGAAGTTGCGGGGCTAAAAAACAAGAAGAACCAGATAAAAGTAAAATGCAGCCGGTGCGGAGCTGAAATGATTCGCACAGTTGTTGGACGGAGGCATGATGTGATCGACATCTATGCTCCAAATGGTGAAGAGCGCAAAGATTTGGAGTTAAGGATTATCTGATATGAAAGAGATAATCAAGTTCTTCAGAAAAACGGAAGGACGTGATATGAAATTGTATGGATAGGACCTACATCTGTATCGACCTGAAATCATATTACGCCTCTGTAGAGTGCGTACACCGGGGACTCGATCCGCTAAAGGCAAATCTGCTGGTTGCGGACGAGTCCCGATCTGACCAGACGATCTGCTTGGCTGTTTCCCCATCCCTTAAGGCGAAAGGAGTTCCAGGAAGGCCGAGGCTTTTTGAAGCGAAGCAGAAAATCAGAGAGTACGAGTCCAAAACGCGTACCACTATGAGAATAAAACTCTGATTTTATTATCATAAATGCCCGCAAATTCAAGGTTTTTCGCCACTTCTGAAGAAAAAAACAGACCTCATAGGAAGGTGATAATTGCTTAAAGTTACGCATGGCAATCACCATCCTTCGACTGCATGGAAAATATATCTCTGTACTTTCGGAATTTGCGATCGACTGAATCCACGGAAATACCAAGTACCAATGCGGCTTCTTTCCGCTGAAGCCCTTCAAATACGACAAGTGTGAGAACCTCAATTCCTTCGAGGTTCAATTTTTTGATTTGTCTTAATATATGTTCATCTTCAATCTCATCTATCCACCAATGCGGATTTGAGTAATCTGGATGAATATAATCACAAAGTTCCTCGGAAAAGAATTTGCATATCATGGCTTCACAGAGGTTTTCGATCTCGCTATAAGTAGTGAATTTTTTCACTGCTCACACCTCCTGTCAAGCCATCACATACCATGTGTGATTGACTCGGTAAATATATTTTTCCGCACTACCGATTATTACCGTGTAGCGAATTCCTTCATACTCATTTGAAGAAGACATGCCATGATAAACCACCCGCGAAATTGCGAATCGCCGACCGTCACTCCAAATGACGGCTTTTGGTATTTGCTCACCGTCTCGGCGAACCTCAACTTCTACATCTACAGGGATCTTGTTCAACTATGTCATGCTCCTTCCTTTACAAGCTCTTTATTACGTGCTTTGCGATACCCTGAACCGTAAGCTCATTAACCAATATGGTTTTGCCAGGGTAAACTTCCTCATTCATATATTCAAGTATTACTCTGTGATTATCATCAAATCCGCCGAATCTTTTCAGCGTGTTCTGATTCTGATCATCGAGAGCGACGACTATATCTCCGACTTCTGCGGACGGCTGTTTCAAGATGACAACAAGATCTCCCTCAGCGATACCGGCATCTTCCATAGAATCACCTTTGGCGCGGAGGATATAAAAGTCTCCTTTTCCGAAAAGATTAGTCGGGAGATTGACGTATTCCTCAACATACTCTTCTTCAGACTGAGCTTCGCCACAGGGGATACTGCCAACGATAGCCGCACGAGCTGTATTCATGGTACGGCGATTGAGTTCCTTAGTATCAATCGAGCTGCCATCATACTCAAGAAGGCCGTCCTCGTTCATTTCAACAAGATAGCGATATATGGTTGACTTGTTTACTCCAAGTTCGTCACCGAGTTCTTTTAAGGAGGGAGTTCTGCCCGCATTCCTTTTCCAGTCGTTTACGGTATCGCATATCTTTGTTTTCAGTTCAGCACTTCTTGAACGCATATTCATTACCTCGCTTTATTCTATCCGCAACGCTCGTTGCATTTATTATTATAGCCATTATCTCGAAAATTTCAATAGGTTTTAGACAAGTTATCATCTGCTAACAGTCTAATGTCGGTTTTGAACGACAAAAAGCCCGACTGGATTTCTCCAATCGGGCATAACGCAATATACTATTGAGAGATTGAACTGAAATTTAACTCTGTAGTTGGTTTTCAAAAAGTTTAATGATTTGGGGTTTGTTCAACACCTTTCCCATCGAAACAACCCGGTCGTTAATAACAAGTGCCGGCATTGACATTACACCGTATTCCATAACCTTCTGTAAATCGGTAATGTATTCGACCTCCAGATCAAGACCTGTAGCTTTAACGGCTTCCTGTGCGTTTTCATACAGCGCGTGGCAGTTCTTACAGCCGGAGCCGAGAACTTTTATACAACAGATTCCGCCAACCTTTTCACCACAGCAGGTTGTGGCAGCCGCAGTATCATTTACTTTGGCTGTATCGCATCCGCAACCGCAGGAGCAACTGCACTCAGATTCTTTCTTTTCTTCTTTTTTCTTTCCGAATAATGACATAATAAATACCTCCGTTTATTTCTCGCTTTCAAAGCGACTTTTTAATACTTTATAATGATTGTAATTGCTTTTGTCTCCGCCGTTGTCCGGAAACAAACAAAATGGCAGGCTGTCTGTGCTTCTGTGTTTTATCACACACGCACAACATTTTCCGTGATTCGGACAAGCCGTTTTCGGGCAAATACATTCTTTAACATTAGGGCATTCCATTCAATCTCTCCTTAAAATGCCAACCAAAACATATAAAATCCGATGAGCAGAATTGCCGTTCCCATCAAGATTTTCAAAACCGCAGCAGCGGTTTTATATTTTCCGCTTGCATTGATCTTCTGAACAAATCCTATCGACGTTCCTGCAACCATCACAAGTGCGCTATGGCCGATGGCGTAGAGCAACATTAGAAGAACGCCCCAAAGAAAATTGCCTTTTCCGGCAACAATGGCGAGCAAAGCTATCAGAACCGGAGTGGAACACGGAGACGAGAACACTCCACCGAGCATCCCTGCAAGAAATGCACCGATGAAACCTCTTTTCTTTGATTTCCCGATCAGGTTGCTCTCTTCAATCACTGTCCTATAATCGTGAATAACAAGATCCACATTGTATGCTTCATGCATGAAATCACTCAAAATGCGTTCAAGCCCATTATGCTCGGTCACAGGTGCGTATACAGAAAAATCATTGCACCACTTTCTCAATTCAATGTCTTCATGCAGTGTCCGTAAAAGCATGTAATATTTCCGGCAAAAATCTTTCTGCTTGGAATACTCGGACTCACATTTACTTTGAGCATCAGCCAATTCTCTAAGCATCTTTTCACCAAGCTGCTGGATTTTCTCATCAAGCACAGCAAAGTAAATATCTATATCGTAATCGTGATTTTGTGCGAGAAAGTCCTGACACGCCTGAATTGCCTTTTTCCATGCCTTGTCCTTTGGATAACCAAATATTCCTGACGAAATCAGCGGAAAGCCGATTGAATGACATCCGTTTGCTTTTGCCAATTCAAGTGCGCTGAAATAGCTCCCATACAGAAGCTTAGGCGTCTCTTTATCTGCAGCTGCTGCAAGCTTACGGATTCGTTTCCCAGCGGCAATGAAGACATCCCTGTCGTAGTATTTCGTAAACTCAGAAAAAATCTTCTTTGTAACACCTTGCGGCATAAATTCTTTCCAAGATTCATCATCCACAAGGTCAACAAAGCGATTGATGTCAATGTCCTCGTCTATAGGTACATCTGCACCGTAGATCATTAGAGGCATACGGATGGAGATTCCTCGAAGAATATCTATAGCTTTCTTCCTTGCTTCTTTCGCTTGTTTCTTTGCAAGCCTTTCAGCAATCTGTTCTGGCGTCAGAGGTTCCGACTTGCCAGGAGAATCCGGCTGATCAGGATCGTCTATGTGTTCGACCTGTTCATCTGTCAATCCCTGCCCGTTTACAACAACGTCGCTCTTTTTCTTTGCGGCTTTAGAAGCGCCGATAATATCACGCAACTCATTAAACTTGGACGCGTCAATATCATCCAGTTTCAGAAGTTCATCATTGTAGATGGACTCATCCTCAAAGCCACTATTAACAGCTCTCTCCGCATAAATCTGTTTGATCTGCTCCATCATCGATTCAACGCTGTACTTTTTAGTACGGGAACCGGCAATGGCAATAACCGGGCAATAGTTAAGGAACGTTTGCAATTCCAAACTTGCCGAAAACAGGATGACTACGAAGGAGATCACTCAGTGCCTTTGCTTCTTTAACGCCGGGAACCATCCAAAGAGTATGACGAAACATATCCCGATACTCCTGATTGGAGAAGGGATATCCGCTATCTTTGTCTTCCTTAGCCATCAGATTTAGGAAGGATATTATATCGTTTTCGTGGACGAATCTGCCTTCCACGGCACCCTTGGGAAGCTCACGTTTGCTGTTCGGGCCCTTATACCACACGCGGAAGAATTCGCGGAAATTGAACGCTTTTGTGTCGTATTCATCCGATACATATTTCTTGAGCTTCTCGCCAAGATCATAGGTGTAGATATGCATCTTGGGCAGATCTGCATAGGGGTTATGATCGCCATGGTGCAAAAGATCCCATTCAGTCTTTTTCTTCTGCTCCATAACATAGTCCCAAGTATAAACATTGTCCTCGCTGTATTGGCTGAGAAGATTAAACGGAGTCCCAGATAGAGCCAGCACCTTTGTTTTCTCTTTGCGAAGAAGCTTAATTACATTATCACCGAGTTCGGTCTGGGTTCCTTCATGAGCTTCATCAATAACGATAAGATCCCAGTCCAGGGCAAATACAGCATTGTTCTTATTGTAATTACCACCTACGAGCTTAGACCCACGCAAATCCTGAATAGACGCAAAATAGATAAAATAGTCTCCGTCCTTATCGAGCTTTTTGATTTTCCGATCATTTTCGGCGTCGGTCTTTTCATCAAACGTGTAATAGGAGTCCTTGGTCTTACGCTCATAGTTATAATCGTGCTCAGAGTTGCCTTTGAAGAAGATTTTTCTGAAATCTTCACTCCAGCCATCGTCAACAACCGGACGATGTGTAACGATGATGACGCGGCGGTATTGATTGCGGCGAATTACTTCCAGAGCAGTCAAAGTCTTGCCAAATCGCATTTTGGCATACCAAAGCATCTCATTGTCTTTTTTGAAGGTCTTTAGCGTCTTCTCAACCGCTTCAAGCTGTTCCTCTCGGAAGTCAATAGGAGTGATAGCTGTTCCAGTTGTCTTTCCAGACGGTGTAATCGAATGCTTCCCGTCTTTCACTGCTTTGATCGCGCTCATTACAGTTGCAAGATCAGTCTGGAACCATTCCTCTCCAGTAGCGCCATTTGGCTGCACCTTATGGATACCGGAGTTCATTAGGACTTTGTGTACATCCTTATCTTTGAAAGAAAAGCTATAGCCATCTTCCTGCTTTATGGCAAGTTCTGTGTATTCCAGCTTATAGCTCATGCTCGCTGTTTTTGTATAGCTATCGATACGCGCCTTTGCTGCCTGGTTCAATG
>OLIT01002992.1_pt1 | contig 11166 bp, 6 predicted proteins | sample 1601341 | NCBI WGS metagenome assembly OLIT01 (sample SAMEA2452121, study PRJEB22498) | human gut metagenome | biome: human feces; feature: human gut; material: feces | place: Australia | collected 2012
CTAAACGGAACTTGAATCAACTTTTCCAAATACTTATTTGCAAAGCCCCGCAAGGGCTGCGACGAGACGACCCTTTCCGCCGTCGTCCAGATGTCCCCCCGCCGGGTGGTCTACGTCAGCTGCAACCCCGCCACCGCCGCCCGGGACGCCGCCTGGCTGGAGCAGAACGGATATCATGCCGAGAAGGTGCAGCCGGTGGATCTGTTTCCCCGCACAAAACATTGCGAATGTGTGAGCTGCTATACCAAAGTGGTGTAACAATCACGACCCTTTCAAACGATATAATTGATAATTTGTCCGTCTGATTTTCAGGCGGGCATTTCTTTTTGCCCGAATATAGTCATTCCGCAAAATCCGTGATACAATAGGTACAAGCATTCTTTTCAAGAAAATCATCCTGCTATCCGATTTATGGGACACACATTGTTGTAAAATCAAAATGTCAACTTATCACAAGAACAAGGAGCACACCATGCCAAACGATAAGATCACCGCCGTAGGTGCCAACATTGCCGAAAAAGCCGCCATGATCTGGAACGTCGCCGATATGCTGCGCGGGCCGTTCAAGCCCCACGAGTACGGTCTGGTCATTCTGCCCATGACCGTGGTGAAACGGTTCCACGACTGCCTGCTGCCCACCCATCAGGCGGTGCTGGACACCTACGAAAAGGTGAAAAAGCTGCAGGTCATCGATGGCTTTTTGCAGAAGGCCTCCGGTTACCAGTTCTATAACACCAGCCGGTTCACCTTCGAGACCCTGCTGGCAGACCCGGACAACATTGAATCCAACTTCCGGGATTACCTGTCCGGCTTTTCCGCCAACGCACAGGACGTGCTGGCAAAGTTCGACTTTGACAACATCATCAAGCGGATGGTAGAAAGCAACACCCTCTACCTCGTTATCAAGGAGTTCGGCTCTGAGAAGGGATATCTTGGCCCGGACAAGATCAGCGCCGTGGACTGCGGCTACATCTTTGAGGATCTGGTGCGGCGGTTCTCTGAGAGCTTTGGCGAGGAAGCCGGAGCGCACTTCACCAGCCGGGATATCATCTACCTGATGACCGACCTGCTGCTGTCCGAAGCCGACCTGGACACCAGCAGCATGACCGTTTACGATATGGCCATGGGAACCAGCCAGATGCTCAGCTGCATGGAGGAGCGCATCCACGAGCTGAACAGCGACATTGAGGTGACCTGCTTCGGGCAGGAGTTCAACCCCTCCACCTTTGCCATCGCCAAGGCGGACATGATGATCCGGGGCGGCGACCCCAACAATATGCGGTTCGGTGATACTCTGTCGGAGGATCAGTTCCCCGGGTTCACCTTCCAGTACATCATCTCCAACCCGCCCTTCGGCATCGACTGGAAGCGGGAGCAGAAAGCGGTGGAAGCCGAGGCCGCCCGGGGCGAGATGGGGCGTTTTGCGCCCGGTCTGCCCAAGATCAGCGATGGTCAGCAGCTTTTTGTGCTGAACGGCCTTGCCAAGCTGGCAAACAAGGGCAAGATGGCTATTATCCAGAACGGCTCTCCCCTGTTCAGCGGCGACGCCGGCAGTGGGCCCAGCAACATCCGGCAGTATATTCTGGAAAACGACTGGCTGGACTGCATCATCCAGCTTTCCACCGATATGTTCATGAACACCGGCATCTCCACCTACATCTGGGTGCTCAGCAAGGAGAAACCCGCCCACCGTGCGGGCAAGGTGCAGCTTATTGACGCCAGCCACTGCTTCGAGCCACGCCGCAAGAGCATCGGCACCAAGCGCAACGACATCACCGATGCCTGCCGGGAGCTGATCGTCACCGCCTACGGCGAGTTTGCCAACGGCAAGGTGTACGGCGACAAAAACGGCATCTATTGCGAGAGCAAGGTGTTCGAGAGCGTGGAGTTCGGCTACAACAAGATCGTGGTGGAGCGTCCCCAGCGGGACGAAGCGGGCAACGTTATCCTGAAGCGCGGCAAGCCTGTGCCGGACACCAGCCTGCGTGACACTGAAAACGTGCCGCTGGTGCAGAATATTGACGCCTACTTTGCCCGGGAAGTTCTGCCCTACGCCCCCGACGCATGGATCGACCACAGCAAGACCAAGGTGGGCTACGAGATCCCCATGACCCGCTATTTCTACGAGTATCAGGCACCGGAAGCCGTGGAGGATATCGTGGCGCGCATCACCGCACTGGAACAGGATATCTCCGCCGGGCTGGCAGAGCTGTTCCATAAATCCTGATTTGAGTTGTTTCCATTTTGGAAACTGCTTCTTCCACTTTTACTTTACTTAGTTTGTGCAAAATTTGCACAAACTTATGGAAAGGATTTTTCAAATGAGCGAAAACGAACGGAAAAGCATGATTAGGGTTCGAGGTGGATTCAGTGAACGGAATAGAATCATCCACTTTGGTGACGTCATACAAACAACTGAATTTGAGTACTTTTCTCGGGTTGCATTATGCAATTGTATGTATGACTTCATGTCCAATATATTTGAAGTCGTATGTAGCCCCTCTTACTCTCTTTATCCTGAGTATTCTTCTTCGTTTGAAGCGGCATTTTGTAAGGATATGATACGAAATGTTTTCCACGAGCATGATGAATGCAGTCATCCCGATAGTTATAGTTGGAATAGCATTTACACCAGCGTCAGAGATGTAATTACTGACGCTCCTTATAATGAAGTCCTCGATATTATTGAGTATATCTGCAACTATCTTGCGCCACGCTCAGGGGCAGGAACTATTTATCAAAAGTTTAATGATTTATTCGAGCAAGAATGTATTGGCTACCGCTTTATCTCTAAACGAATTGTCCCTATTACAGATAAATCCGAAGTAAAAGAAATTGAGCAGGCTTGTCATACTCCCTTTGAAGGTGCCCGCATTCAGCTTCAAAAGGCACTTTGTTTCTTGTCCGATAGAGAACATCCTGATTACAAAAACTGTGTAAAAGAAAGCATTAGTGCAGTAGAATCTGTTTGCAAGGTACTTGCTAACGACCCAAAGGCTGAATTAGGTAAGGCTCTGAAATCTTTAATAGCAAATGGTCTAATTATTCATGGCAGTCTAAAATCTGCTATTTTGGCTTTATATGGCTATGCTTCTGATGAAGGTGGTATTCGTCATGCTGAGCGTGAAACTGAAAGTACTGTTACATTTGAAGAAGCTAAATTCATGATGGTCACTTGTAGTGCAATTGTTAATTATCTGGTCGCAGAATATGGAAAGCATGGTGCTGAAAATGCGTAAAATGAAAGACAGCGGCATTGAATGGATTGGGGAAATTCCAGAGGGGTGGAGAACCATAAACCCAAAAGCTCTCTTCACTCAGCGTAGAGACAAGGCACAGAAAGGCGAGCGCCAGCTTACCTCTAGCCAACAATATGGCATTCTTTATCAGGATGACTATATGGAGCTGACTGGCTCTAAAGTTGTTACTGTTGAAAAAGATTTTGATATTCTCAAACACGTCGAAGCTGGTGATTTTGTAATCAGTATGCGTAGTTTTCAAGGCGGACTGGAATACAGCACAAACCCTGGCGCTATTAGCTCCGCATACGTTATGCTTGTTCCGAATCTTGAATTGGTTTACCCACGCTTTTATAGATGGCTTTTGAAGTCCTCAGTTTATATTGACGCCCTGCAACGAACCACAAATATGGTTCGTGATGGTCAGGCAATGCGTTATTCTAACTTTGCACAAGTCCGGCTTTTCACCCTTCCTCTTGATGAGCAAAAATCAAGAGCTGATTTTCTAGATTTAGAATGCTCAAGTATTGATAAAATACTTTTTAAAACCCGCTCCAGCATTGAGGAATACAAAAAGCTCAAGCAGGCGGTTATTACGCAGGCTGTTACAAAAGGCGTGCGTGGTGAGCGGGAGATGAAGGATAGCGGGATTGAGTGGATTGGGGAAATCAATCATAGATTTTCCCTCATTAAGCTAAAATACATCTGTTCTATCTTAGACCAATACCGAAAGCCTATTTCTGCTGATAAGCGCAGTCAATCTGGTTCCGTTCTCTATGATTATTATGGAGCATCCGGTGCCATCGATAAAATTGATGATTACACGATTGACGATCATGTCATGTTGATTGGTGAAGACGGTGCAAATCTACGAATGCGTAATTTGCCGTTAATGTACGAAGTCAATGGTAAAGCATGGATCAACAATCATGCACACATTCTCAAACCGACCGAACGAGTGGATTTTTATTATTTGTTCTATGCTCTTGAAGAGTTGGATATCAACCCTTATATTACCGGCTCCGCACAGCCTAAACTCAGTCAAGAAAAACTACAAAACATTTGGGTTCCACTCCCCGATCTTGAAGAGCAACAGGAGATTGCAACCTATATCCGTTCCAAGTGTGCCGAGATTGACAAGCTGGTTGTAAAGAAAGAGCAGCTGGTAAAAGAACTGGAAAGCTATAAGAAAAGTTTGATTTATGAGGTTGTAACGGGGAAACGGGAGGTGTAAAACATGATGTTCGCACATAGTACGCTTGAGCAGCACAAATTCAAAAGAGGAAAATTCACAACACCGTTTAACGATGCTTTCGGTGACAAACTCCAGCTTAGTTCGTGGGGCAGCGAAAGACTTCCAGAGTACCTTTGGATCGGCTTAATTCTAAAGAAACATGGTCGCTCAAAGGGACTCCAAAAATGCTATTGGATTTTAAAAAAACTTCACGACGCACTTCCAAATGTCAATTTCCCCACGATTTCGAATATTTTCACATTAGAAGATGTTAACCAGCAACTCTTTTGGGAATTTGTTGAGCATGTTTCAGGACAAGAATCATTGTCACCACTTACCCTTATTTACACATATCGAAATTATCCTATCTTTAACAAGATCTTTCAAACCAGCTTAGGTTATAAGGAGCAGATTGCTTCAATCGAATCCGTATTAAAAGATGCATATTATCACCAAACAGAGTTCGCAACAGATATCCGTTTTGTTGTTCTTTACTTTGAGTTAATGCAGGGAAGAACTTACGCTCCTAAAGACATTCTTGACGAAATCCGCAAATATCCCTCTCTTGAACATAGTGATGAACAAATGCGTTCTATTCGCCCTTTAATTCGTAGCATGGAAATTGCTAGAGGGAATATATCAGATAGTGAAACCGACAAAAGTAATTTAACTCTTTTTTGGAAGATGGTGAGTGAAATGAGCGATTGTGAGCTGTATACTATAAACTATGAGGCCTTAGCAAAAAACCCAGAAGTATATTTAAATTATCTTCATGAAATTTTTGAATACCTAGACCAAATCACATCCACCTTAGAGCCTTTAAACACTCGAAATATAGTCTTGTGTGGAATTGCTACTTATGCATATAAACGCATTTCTGAACTCATTGAGCATCAATTATATAACGAAATCTCTGGCCGGAGTATTATTAGAAACATCATCGAAGATTACATTATAATGAAGTATCTTCTAAAGCATGAAAAAGAAAAGCCAACTATTTGGGACGAATACCAATATTACGGCATTGGGCTGTATAAACTTGTCATGGAGCGTGAACGCTCTAATCCTTGCTCCTTTAAAGATGGTCACGTTAATTATGTATTATTACAATGTCTCGTCAACGAATATCGTGACGAGGAATTTATAGATATTGACACGTCTTATTTCGATAAACAAAATATTCGTTTAAAGGCCAAAGATGTTGGAGAAGAAGAATTATATGGCTTATTCTATGACTATGATTCTTCTTTTGAGCATGGCTTATGGGGCGCTATTCGTGAAAGTTCATTGTTAAAGTGCGACAATCCTGCACATCAGTTTCATCTCGTTCTAGATAGCGATAATGAGCAAAAACTTCCCTCTGTTTGGAAGGACTGCGTTCGTACCATGAATAAAATACTGATGTTACTTAATAATGAGCTTTCTATTCCCACTCAGTTACTAAGTGAGGTGAAAAAGTTTGAGTAACAAATATCTATCTGACAAAATGCATGAAGTTCAATTAGAATATAAAGAACTTTTGCAAGGATTAAAAGATATTGTTCATTCCAATGATTTTCAGTATGTAATGGATGAAATAGGTCTTTTCTGGTACAGAAAACGAAACTATGCAAAATTATTTCTTCAATATATTCCTACCGGCTCTAATGCTTACTTCTTAGCCGGAGGCACATATTTAGATATAGATTATAACGAGCACTATCCCTTTTCAACTTTAGGAAGTATTCACATTGTTGATGATCCTCTAGCCAAATTCTCTGAAACAATAAAGAATTCTATTTCAGATTCAGTTTACAATCTATTGAAAAAAGAAATTCTTTCTTCTTACTATGATGATTTAAACATTCTAGAGAATTTTTCCTCGGAGTTCATTTTACTTCCTATTACATGTTTTGGTCTAGAACAGCCTATTCCAAAAGAATCAGGTGAAAAGGCCCTCTTATCCTTTTTCAAAGACAGTATTACAGCTGACCAACTTTTTTCTGTCAAAAATTTTTCTGAGCTTGATGCCATGATACTCGATAAAGCGAAACGTTTCATCGTGTTTTCTGACAACGACAATCCATCTGACTCATTCGAAACAAAAGTCACTAATTACTTCAATCATTACGGCAGTCCGTTAGACGGAAGCGATACGCCCTTAGCCCAAAAAGCTGTTTTCGCTCTTCTTCAAGACACTTTACAGGCCCTACATATTTCTCTGATTGCAGTCACATATAACCTTGTTCCTTATATTCGCAGTCGCGTTGTGCGAAATTATGTAACATTTTTCTCTCCTTATTTCGAGCAGTCACCTTTTTTCAAAAATTTATTTGTAAAATCTCTATATGCATCGCTTTTTTATCATTTATACGACAGCGAAACCATCGCCAATAAAGTGGATTTTAAAACATATTATCAAAAGATTCATTCTTCCCCGTGTCTTGATTTCATATATCAAGATTACTCCAATTCCATCCTAGATTCTGACTTATCCAAACAGATACAAAACACCGCCATAGCTGACGTCAAAAGAATTTCTGATATGTTTTCATAATTCAAAAGGAGGTCTAACCATGCCCCTCAACACCACCGAAAAGCAGTTTGAATCGGACATTGCGGCGGCGCTGCTCTCCCCTGCCGGGGGCTACACCCGCAACGGGGATTGCTACGACCCCAAGCTGGGGCTGTTTGTGGATACCCTCATCCGCTTTGTGCAGACCACCCAGCCGCATGAGTGGGCATTTTTTGAAAAGCAGAACCCGGTAAACCCGGTGCGGAAGTTCTGCACGGCCTTTAACAATGCCTGCGATGCGGATGGGCTGCTTTCGGTGCTGCGGTATGGGTTCAAGCACCGGGGACGGCGGTTCCGGGTGTGCTATTTTCAGCCGGAGTCCGCGCTGAACCAGAAGGACGCCCAGCGCTACGCCCAAAACGAGATCACCTGCAACCGGCAGTGGTTCTACTCCGACACCACCCACAACTCGGTGGACATGGTGCTGGCGGTAAATGGCATCCCGGTGTTCGCCTTTGAGCTGAAGAACCAGTTCACCGGGCAGACCGTGGAGAACGCCAAGCAGCAATGGATGCACGACCGGGACCCCCGGGAGGTGTGTTTCCAGTTCAACAAGCGCATTCTGGGCTACTTTTGCGTAGACCTGACCGAGGTGTGGATGGCAACCCGGCTGGCAGGCAAGGACACCCGCTTTCTGCCCTTTAATCAGGGTTCCAACGGTGCCGGGCGGGACGGCGGTGCAGGCAACCCGCCCAACCCCAGCGGCTACCTTACCGCCTACCTCTGGGAAGAAGTGTTCCAGAAGGACAGCATGATGGACATCCTGCAAAAGTTTATGAGCCTGCAGGACGGCAAGACCCTGATCTTTCCCCGGTACCACCAGCTGGACGTGGTGCGCAAGCTGGTGGCAGATGTGCGGCAAAAGGGTGCCGGGCAGCACTATCTCATCCAGCACAGCGCCGGGTCGGGCAAGTCCAACTCCATAGCTTGGACGGCGTACCGGCTGGCTTCCCTGTTCAACGCCGAGAACAAGCCGGTGTTTGCCAGTGTCATCGTGGTGACTGACCGCACCGTGCTGGACGCACAGCTGCAGGAGACCATCTCCGGCTTCGACCATACGCTGGGCGCGGTGGAGGCCATCGGCGAGGACAAAAACTCCGGCGACCTGCGGGATGCCATCAACAACGGCGCACGCATCATCATCACCACGCTGCAAAAGTTCCCGGTCATCTATACTGAGGTAAACAAGACCGCCGGGAAGAACTATGCCGTTATCATCGACGAAGCGCACTCCTCCCAGACCGGCACCTCTGCTTTAAAGCTGAAAGCCGCCCTTGCCGACACCGAGGATGCGCTGCGGGAATATGCCGAACTGGAAGGCAAAGCAGAGGACGAGATCGACCCGGAGGATGCACTGGTGAAGGAGTTGACCTCCCACGGGCGGCACAAGAACCTGTCCTTCTTTGCCTTTACCGCCACCCCAAAAGCCGCCACGCTGGAACTGTTCGGCACCGAGTACCCGGACGGCAGCCACCACCCCTTCCACATTTACAGTATGCGGCAGGCCATTGAAGAAGGGTTCATTCTGGATGTGCTGCAAAACTACATGACCTATTCCACCTGCTTCAAGATCGCCAAGACCATCCCGGACAACCCAGACCTGCCTGCCAGCCGGGCGGCAAAGCTCATCCGCAAGTACGAGGAACTGCATCCCTACAACATCAGCCAGAAGGCAAAGATCATTGTAGAGACCTTCCGGGAGACCACCAGCCACAAGATCGGCGGGCGGGGCAAGATGATGGTGGTCACCTCCTCCCGATTGGCAGCGGTGCGGTACTTCCACGAGGTCAAGCGCTATATTGCCGAACAGGGATATGACGATGTGAACATTCTGACGGCGTTTTCCGGTTCTGTGCCGGATGGAGGCATTGAATATACTGAGCCTTCTCTGAACGTCCGCGCCGACGGCAGCCACATTGCGGAGAGCCAGACCAAAAAGGAGTTTCACAACAACTTCAATGTGCTCATCGTGGCAGAAAAATACCAGACCGGTTTTGACGAACCGCTGCTCCACACCATGATCGTGGATAAAAAGCTGAAGGGCGTCAAGGCGGTGCAGACCCTCTCCCGCCTGAACCGTACCTGTCCCGGTAAAATCGACACTTTTGTGCTGGATTTTGTGAACAAGGCAGAGGACATCCGGGAGGCATTCCAGCCGTTTTATCAGGAGACGTTTCTGGAGCAGGAGGTCAACACCGACCTCATTTACAAGACCCAGAAGGAGCTGCGGAGCTTTGCCGTCTATTCCGATGCAGACGTGGAAGCCTTTGCCAAGGAGTATTTCCGCAGCACCAAGCAGGATAAAAACGCCGTGGGCCGCATGAGCAGCGTTCTGAAGCCCGTGGCAGACCGCTACAACCAGAAAACGCAGGCCGAGCGGTACCAGTTCCGCCGCCTGCTGCGCAGCCTTGTCAAGTGGTACGGCTACGTTTCACAGGTGGCGCGGATGTTCGATGAAGAGCTGCACAAGGAGAACGTATTCTGCGCTTACCTGCTCAAGCTGCTGCCGCCGGACGAAGTCTCTCCGCTGGACTTGGAGGGCAAATTGCAGCTGGAGTATTACAAGCTGCAAAAGACCTTTGCCGGTGCCATTGAGCTGGAACACGCCAAGGGCGTCTACGAGCCGGTCACCCAGAAGGGTGCTCTCGGCCACGACCCCAAGGAGCCGCTGGACGAGATCATTTTGAAGATCAACGAGAAGTTCAAGGGCGAGTTTACCAACGCCGACCGGGTGCTGCTTACTGCCCTGCATGACCGTCTGCTGGCCGACCCGAAACTGGCAAATCTGGCGCGCAGTTCTGACCCGCAGATCTTTACCGAGAGCATCTTCCCCAAGGCCTTTGACACTGCCGCACAGGACAGCTATCTTGAAGCGCAGGACACCTTCTCTTCCCTGTTTGAGGACACCAGCAAGTACAAAGCTATTATGTCGGCATTGGCAGAGTGGCTGTATGGGGAATTCCGCAAGAAGTAAAACAGTTTTCCCTTTTTATTTGCTTAAAATAGCCTGCATCCAACGGATGCAGTTCAAGGGTTTGGGAATTCCCAACAAGTATTTTGCAGCGTAAAATAGGCGTTTGTATAGACAGACGCACTGTTTGCACAAGCTGAATCTACTTCCAAAGTGACCCCATACTTGAAATATCATATCGCGATTCATAGCCGTCAATTTTCAAGTTCTGCTTGAATCTGGCGGCTATTTTTTGTGGTTCCTCGCATTGTTTCAGGATTTCAACCGCTGACTTTATAGGCCCAACAGAGTACGCAAGCAATGGAAGCTGGTACCAACTTCCAAATTTTGAATCTGATTTTACAAAATCAAACTTCAAAATCACTTGTTGGGTTTCACCCAAACCCGATATTCAGCACAAAACTGTGCTGGCTGCGCATCTTAGCAGCCACTGAACAAGCAAATTTTCTCAGGAAAAATTTGTTTTAGGAAAATTCTTGTTGATTCATTCAATATCGCATCAAACCGGAACTATTACTTCCGGTTTTGAAGGTAAAAAGCGGAAGTATCACTTCCTAAAAATTTGAACGTTATTATGGTATGCTCTATCCAGAGCATTTTCCAAGAAGCGGAAGCATTCCTTCCGGTTTCTCCTTGGGATCCTCCTGAAATCCACTGAAAACCGGAAGGAATGCTTCCTAAAAATTTCTTCTTGGTTATGGCATGCTTTCTACAAACCTTCATCGAACCTTGAAAACCGCATGACCGTCTGCATTGAATAGAGAATGAGAAATCTTCATCGAAAAAGGAAAATCAACAAGATTTTGTTGATGCAGTTCTTGCAGCATGATATAATATTCTTGTAATATCTGTCCCAACGCAGTGATGGACTTTCCACCATTGCGTTACATACACGGAACGAGGTGCTTAAAATGAATCGTCCAGATGACTCTCCCAATAATTCTATCATCATCTACACCACAGAAGATGGCCTGACCAAAATCGATACTACCTTTGATGGGGATACCGTTTGGCTTTCTATTGACCAGATGGCCGATTTGTTCCAACGCGATAAATCCACGATCTCTCGCCATATCAAAAACATCTTTGCAGAGGGTGAGCTTGAACGAGATGCAGTTGTTGCAAAATTTGCAACAACTGCCGCAGACGGAAAGACCTATCAGGTCGA
>OLIT01003009.1_pt1 | contig 11107 bp, 6 predicted proteins | sample 1601341 | NCBI WGS metagenome assembly OLIT01 (sample SAMEA2452121, study PRJEB22498) | human gut metagenome | biome: human feces; feature: human gut; material: feces | place: Australia | collected 2012
GGCCTCTACCGACCCGATTCCAGTTATCTACCAGAGCGGTTACCTCACTATCAAGTGGACGTGTGCCAGCGTGATTCTCGATGCGCCGACCGCTTTCGGCACTTACAAGCCGCGCAACGCGGGCAATGCTTACTACGGGAACGTGACCGTCCGCACGGCGCTCAAAAACAGCCTGAACATCCCCGCCGTGAAGGTGCTGCAAGCCATTGGCGTCCAGACTGCGCAGCGCTATCTGCGAAGCGTCGGCATTGAGCTGGATGACCGCGACGCGAACCTCTCCCTCGCCTTGGGCAGCATGACCTACGGCACCTCCCCCATGCAGATGGCGGCGGCGTACGCGCCCTTTGCCAACGGCGGAACATACTACGCGCCGTACTTCATCGAGCGCATCACCGACCGTGACGGCAATGTCATCTACGAGCGCGAAACCACCGGCACGCGCGTGCTGTCGGCGCAGTCCGCGTATCTGATGACGAGTCTGCTCAAAACCGTCATTTCTTCCGGCACGGGCACACGCCTCTCCAGCGCGGGGACGCCTGTCGCGGGCAAAACCGGCACGGTCAATGAAAGCGGCGGCGGCAACCGTGACGTGTGGATGGCGGCGTACACCCCAGAATTGTCCACCGCCGTCTGGATGGGCTACGACGAGCCGGACGCGGCGCACCGCCTGCCCAACCGCGTCTCCGGCGGCACGAATCCCGCTTCGCTGGCGCGCAATTTCCTCCGTGCGTGGTACACAGGACGCAAGAAGCCCGATTTCACCAAGCCCAAGGGCATCGTCAGCGCGGACATTGACAAGAAGGCCATCGAGTGGCGCGGCGAACCGATGCTGGCCACGTCGCTCACGCCGAGCGCCTACCGCCTGAATGAGGTTTTCCTCGACGGCACACAGCCGAAGAAGAAGAGTGACGTGTGGAATGCGCCCGCGTCCGCAAAATCCTTCTCCGTCTCGCATTCTGACGACGGGCAGCCGCTGCTGGTCATTCAGGCCAGTGATGCCGCCGTCTACCGCGTTCAGCGCGACGCTGCCGGAGAGAGCTTCATCCTGACCGAGCTTCGCGCCGCCGCGGGCGAAACACTCTACTACACCGACAACCGCGCCCAGCCCGGTGTAACATACACATATCGCGTGATTCCCGTGCACGCGGAGCTGCTGGACAATGGCATCCTATTGGAAGGAACGCAGAGCGTGCAGGTGGCGCGGGTGGAGAAGCCGAGTGCGCTGAGCCGGTGGTTCAGCGGGCTTTTCGCCCCAAAGCCGGAGGAAAAGCAGGAGGAAGAACTGCCTGCATCGATTTTTGCCCCATAACAAAATGCGCCGCCGCACCGTAATTTGCTTTCCGGTGCGGCGGTGTTTTGTTATGGATATTCTGCTTTGGGCGCAGGGCTTTCCGTTCGCCCCCGACACTCCTTCGGTGCCGTCACTTTTAGGATTCGCCCAATCCTTGTGCGGCGTTTCTTTGCTTACTGCGCAGCTTCCGCCATGTCCGCTAAATCACCCTGCGGCAGGATTTCCGTCACTTCAAACGGGACATTGTTGCCGGTGAAGTAGAACATCAAGTCCGTTGTGTTCTGGCAGTTTTCCAACTGCGCCGTCGGGAAATAGCGCACATGCAGGCACGAAACGCCGTTCTCCATGCTCGACATCACCAGAATCGGCGCGCCTTCATCGTACAGCAGTACATACATGGCATTGGTGCGTTCGTTCAAGTCAAGGTACAAGTGTTTCTGCGTGGCTTGGTTCATAATCAGCGAGTAGCGCGCGTCGATTTCTTGCATCAGTTTCTGGAAATTCTCCACTTCCGTCTTCAGGGATTCATCCGGCGTATCCGTCTCACTCGTTTCGTCCGTGAAGAGGCTGTCGCTTTCCTCATCCTCGTCCTCTTCCTGCTGATACAACGTCCGCACGCCCGCGTTGTATTCGTCGTACATGGCAAAGAGTGTCACCATGCGATACATTTCCATTGCCCACGAGCAGGTTACCTCGTACAGCACCTGCGGCGCTTCCGAACGGTAAGTCAAACGGAGCATCTGCGCCATCGACGATTCCATCAGCTCAATACGGTAGATGCTGCGCGGCGACTGCCCTTCATGCGCATATGCCGCCAGCTTCGCCACATCCTCGTCGCTGATGCCCCACGTTGTCTGCAAATAGCGGCTTTCAATCAGTTCATCCAGCGCATTACCCGCTTCTGCCAGACGCTCGAACGGCACAGGCTCGCCCTCGTCGCCGAACGGATCCTCCGTAAAGGGATACGCCGCAACGCCCGCCAAATCCACCGCCGTGCAGGCAAGTTCGGGCATTTGCTGCGCCGCGAACCACGCCGTCACTTCTTCAGCGGATTTGCACGCCGCCAATTCATCCGAGAGCACCGGCGTGCAGTACATGTCGTTCACCGTGCCGTCGCTGATCCAAAAGCTCATCATCGGCAGCGCATCCGCGTACAGCGCGATATACATGCCCATTTCCGGCTCGCCGTCCGGCTTGGGATACTGCGTCGAGCGCGCCATCTGGTTCAGCATTTGCTTGCCATATGTATCCTGCTGCTCCATCAAGATGCGCTGCGGCATCAGCTGAAGCACCCTGCGCTGCTCCGGCGTATCGGTGTAATCCGGGTTATCGCCGATGAAGCCTGCCAGCAGCGTTTCGCCCGTGACATAGTAGACGGCGGATGGCATCGTGCGGTTTCCCGCGCGCAGGCGATTGACAATCTTCTGTTCCTCGGTGATAGCGGTGTCCGTGTCGCCCACCAAATCGGCCACAATGCGGTCGCTGTGCAGGAGGATATCCACGCGCTGGCACAGTTCCAGCATATGGCTGATGTTCGTGTTGTTATCCGTCGTTTCTTCCGCTGTCGCCATACCGGTGAGCATCATCAGCAGGGCAAGCAGAATTGCAAGCATCTTCTTCATGGGGTTCTTCCTTTCTTTATTTCCCATTTCATTTCCCTTGCAGGATTATTCCAGCACAATTCCCGCCACCTGAGCATTCAGCAGCACCGCCAAGTCCTCGTTCGTTTCGCACGCGCGAAGCTGCTCCGACGGCATCCAGACAACATGCGCGCGCATCATGCCGTTCTGCACCCGCCACAGCATTTGAACCGGCGCACCCGTCTCCGGAATCAGCACAGTCATCCCCCAGCCTTCTTCCTCCGTCGTCACGCCTTCCGCAGTGCCATGCCGCCGCATGTACTCCATGATGTGTGCGCTAATCCACTGCTGACTTTTCTCTTCCTCCGGGTCAATGATTGCCAGCTGATTCATCGCCATCTCTGCCGGATAGTACAGCCACGAAGCCTGAATGCCCGCATCCGCATATTCCGGCGGAATTACCAGACTTTCGCACACTTCCGGCTTTAATCTCACTTGAAGCAGATATTCCTTGCCGTTCAGCAGGTCGCCGCCGTCCCCATCATACACAATGTAGTTCCGCAAAATTCTCTCCGCCGTGTCGCCAAATATGACATCCGAGCGAACCCAATCCAGCGTGTCCGGCAGATTCGCTGTATCCCACGAGTACGCTTTGTCCCCCCATTTGTGCAGAATATCTTCCTTCGTGTACCGCGGCACATGGGCAGAATAGTCGTTTTCCTCCGCACCTCCCGAAATTTCCACGCAAATCAGCGCGTCCGGCGCAAAGCACAGCAGCAGTGACAGCGTATGCGGCTGATTCGTCACCGTCAGCATTTCATTGTTGCGAAGCGTCACAGCGCCCCATTCATTGCTCAACGTGTCAGGACAAATCCAGACTTCCGTCGGGCGCGAAACGTCAGCACTGCGAAGTCGGTCAATGTCGCCGATGGTGTCCTCTTTCCGCCACTGCTGCCAATCCACAAAAGCGTCGTTTGACACCATGTCCACCAGCTTCCGCGCCGTCATGATGCCATTGATGACCGCCGTCTGCTCCCACGTATCGTCCTCTTCATCCTGCGGCGCGTACACGCTGCGCATCACCACCGCGCCGTTCATTGCCTGCCACGCCACCACAATGGGCGTACCCGTCCTCGGTCGCAGATACAGCAAACCGCTCGCATCGTGCGCGTCGCAGGGGTACAGCGCAATCGCCAGGATGTCGAGGAACTTGGTCTCCGTCTTGCCGCACTGCTGCATCTGCGCTTCAAACGCCGTCATCTGCGACGCATCGTAGTCGAGTATGCTGATTTGCACCGCCGTCTCCGCTGTATTCCACGGGACAATGCCCTCCTGCTCGCCGCTCAGCGCCGCCCAGTGCTGCATCTCCTGCGCTGATTGCAGGGCAAGCTGCCGGATGGTGTCCTCGTCCGGCTGATGCGGTTCCAATTCCGCCAATGCCACCGCGCAGGACAAGTCAACTTCCTCAAATTCGCCTGCGTAGAATTCGCTCAGCTTGTCCGTTGTCAGCTCGGTCGCCTGATGCGCCGCCGGAATCGCCGTCAGGCACACACAGCCGTTTTCCGCGAACCAGCGCACCAGCACCGCGCCATGCTCGCCGTAAGACAGCAGCAACAGTCCCATTTCCGGCGCATCCCCGGCGTAAAGCAAGTTCGCGGCGGCGCTCGTTTCCTGCGCGTCCATCCCGAATTCCGGGGATACCGCGAACGTGCGCTCTACAATCCGCAGATAGGCGTTTTCCGTCTCGTCCGTCGCATCCGTGTCCGCGCTGGCATCCATCATCATCAGCGCAAAAAACAGCACCGACGCCGACTTGTCCGTGCCGTTGACGCTGATGAACGCCTGCCGGGGCATTCCACGGTCAATCGGCTGCGGCGTTTCTGTACATGCCACCTCTGTAATATTGAGCGTGTCCTCAAACAGCCGCCCCCGCTCCTGCGCATCCATCTGCCGCACAAGCTCTATGGCGCGCCCGACCAGCTCGTATTCCCAAGCATCATCCGCCGCATCCTCCGCCGTCGCCATGCCCAGCATCAGCAGCATCAGCGCCAGCAGCATAGAAATCCATCGTTTCATCATTCTACCTCCTATTTCGCTTAAACGCATCTTTCCTATCAACGTCATTTTGCCATATTTGCGCAAGTTTTGTCAAGCGAACAGGCCCTTTTCTAATGCAATTTTCATCCTAATATGCAAAAAGCCCTGCTTCCACGTCGGAAACAGGGCTGGTAGTGTATATTAGTTGCCGCGGCGCTTCATGAACGAAGGTACGCCGTTGGCGTCTGTCGTCGGGCGCTTGGGCTGCTGCGGCTGCACAGAGGGCATCGGGCCGGTTGCACCGCCCGCATACTGCTGCTGCACAGGCTGCATATTGCCAGTGTAGCCCTGCTGCGCGTAATCCAGCTGCTGGGGCTGATTGCCAAACAGCTGCGGCTGACCATACGCCGGCTGCTGCGGCTGCGCGGGCTGCTGGGGCGCATAATACGCGGGTTGTGCCGGCTGCTGCGTCATCGGCGCTTGCGGAACGCCCATGGTCGGATGGCTGTTGTAGCTGTCGCTGCTGGTGTAGGACGGCGTGTACCCGCCCGTCGCACCGTAGTTGCCGGGCGTATAGCTGCCGGTCGCACCGGTCGCACCGGTCGCACCGGTCGCACCGGTCGCGCCGTAATTGCTGCCATAGAGGCGATCGCGGTTGATATCGCGCGCAGACTTGACCGGCTCACGCGGCGGGAACGGCGTTTTCTCAAAGCCCGTCGCAATCACGGTGATGCGCACCTTGTCGCCCATGGACTCGTCGATGCCCGCGCCGAAGATGATGTTCGCATCGGGATCGGCTTCCTCCATGACGAGGTTTGCCGCTTCGTTGATATCAATGATGGAAATATCCTTGCCGCCAGTGATGTTGATCAGCACCGCGCGCGCACCGCTGATGGACGTCTCCAGCATCGGGCTGGAGATGGCGTTCTTGGCGGCGTCAATCATCTTGTTCTCGCCTTCGCCGTAGCCGATGCCCATATGCGCCATGCCGCCGGATTCCATGACGGTCTTGACGTCCGCGAAGTCAAGGTTGATCAGCGCAGGCACAGCAATCAGGTCGCTGATACCCTGGATGCCCTGATGCAGCACCTCGTCCGCAATGCCGAACGCCTCAACCATGCTCGTCCCCTTGCTGACGACCTGCAAGAGCCGGTCATTCGGGATGACAACGAGCGTATCGACGCGCTGCTTGAGGTCAGAGATGCCCGCTTCCGCATTGCGCATCCGCTGCTTGCCCTCAAAGGCGAAAGGCTTGGTCACAACCGCGATGGTCAGCGCGCCCTGTTCGCGGGCAATTTCCGCCACGACCGGCGCGCAGCCCGTGCCCGTGCCGCCGCCCATGCCCGCGGTGACAAACACCAGGTCAGCACCCTTGAGTGCACCCGCGATTTCCTCGCGGGATTCCTCTGCGCTGCGGCGGCCGACTTCCGGCACCGCGCCTGCGCCCAGACCCTTGGTGACTTTCTCACCAATCTGGATTTTCGTCTGCGCGCCGGACATCTGCAAAGCCTGCATATCGGTATTGATGGCGATGAACTCCACACCGCGCAAGCCGGATTCGACCATGCGGTTGACCGCGTTGCCGCCGCCGCCGCCGCATCCCACGACCTTGATGGAAGCATAATTGCTGGTCAATTGGTCATTCTGAATTTCAATCACGTTGCATCCCCCTGACTCATATGCTCATATGGTATCTTGCCCTGTATGCCGCGTTTTCTTGCAATCAGTAGCCCATCAGCCAGCGGAATGCACGGCTGAACAGCCCCTTTGCACCGCCTTCTGGTGCTTTCTGCTCTTCCTGCGTCGTCACGACGAGGATGGTCAGCCCGACGGCGCTGGAGAAAACATGGCTGGTCATTTTGTTGTTGGTGCGCTGGGCCTCCCGGATGATTCGGTGGAGTTTGCCCGCAAGGAAGTCCTTGCCTCCCTTGTTGAGAATCAAGCCGCCGCCGGTCAGATAGACGTTCGACCACTTGCCAAGCTTCACGCCGCCTTCTTCCAGCGCTTTGTTGATGGCCTCCGCGATTTCCTCCACTTTCGCTTCGATAATCGGGGTCACTTCGTCGCGCCGGACAGTGCGGGCGGGTTCATCCTCCGTCGCAGGAATGACATACGTTTCATCCTGATTGGTGCTGTTGAAGCTGTACGTCTGCTTAATTTTTTCCTCCACGAACGGGAATGGAATATTCAGCTGCTCCGCAATGTCCGCCGAAATATGACCGCCGCCAATGTCGAGGCACTTGTGGAAAATCAGCGCGTCGCCCTCCATCACCATCACATCGGTGCACAAATAGCCAATATCGATGAGCATTGCCGTCTTGTCGCGCTCATCTTGGCTCAGGGCATATGTCGCTTCCCCGGCGACGGTGGAGTAGAACTCGCGGGGCTCAATATCCATATCGCGCAGGCGGTAGGTGATATCATCAATGAAATACTTGTCCGCCGTCACCAGCGCAATCATGGCGGACAGTTCACGCCCCTTGATGCCCACGGGCGACAGCGTCTTTTTGCCGTCATCCACGCGGAACCACGCGGGCGCGGAATGAATGATGCGGTCGCCGCCGGATTCTTCCGCCAGCTTGAAGCAAGCGCGGACATCCTGCGCTGTAACATGCGGATCAGGCCCGGTTAGCGACACATGCACTTCCTTGACAATCACGCGTGTAAACATGCCCGGCACACCGACATTCAGCTCATGAATGCGGCAGTTGCCGGTTTTCTGCGCCTGATCAATGGCAGTGCGAATCACATCCCGAATCTCATCGGGGTTGTTCCAGCCATCCTGCAAATATCCGCTGTACGGCACAGCGCCGGAGCCAACGATATCACAGCGTTCGCCATTGCTCTGCGCGACCATCGTGACGATTTTGCTGGTTCCAAAGTCAATCGTCGGTACCGTAATCTTCATGAACTCTCATACCCCCTGTTTCCCGGTCGGGCCGTTCTGCCGGACGGCTGAAGCCGGGAAAATTGCGGTTCTGACACCCCTGTACCTTGGTTTCTGCCAGCCTGTCAGCAGACGGCTTTCCCCCGCCAGACAGGCGCAGTCACCTATCCAATATACCATTTTTCATTATAAGCCTTTTTTCTCTGGAATGCAAGTGCTTTCGGGCGTTTTGAATGTTTTTCGCCGTCATTTTTATCCGATTTTCATGTTTTGCGGTGCTGATGATGATAGTATTACACCGTCGGCGGCGCATAAACCGGATTCACCGCGTCCGTCAGCGTCAGTGTGCCGCCCGTTTTGCCCATTGCCGAAAGCTCCGTGCGAACGATGAGGAACGCCCGCAGCTTCTCATGCAGCAGCGATGAATCCCCCAGCACAATTTCCATGCCGTCCATCGTCTGCATCCGTATTCTGTCCAGCGAGCTGACATCTAATACGGCAATCTGGTCAAGTCCGCCCATGACGGTCAGCTGCAGCAGCACCTCGGTCACAGCGTCCAGCTGCTTCTGCTGATTGGCAATCAGCTTCTGCCCGATGATTGTCTTTTTGACGCTTAAGCCCTGCACGCGCACCAGCTCCGGATGCGATTCGTTCGCGTTCTGCACCGTGCGCAGGACGTAGCCATGCGCGTCGGTAATTACGCCGATGCCCGATGTGGTCAGGAACGTGACTTCCTGCCGCTCCTTAACTTCGATGCAAATCGTGTCGAAGGATTCCAGAGACACCATCCGGCAAATCAGATACGGATTCTGTTCGATACGATTGGAGATTTCTTTCTCGTTAATCAACGACGACTGTCCAAGTTTCAGTTTGGACAGGCGGATGATTTCCTCCGCGCTGATGCGCACGTTGCCCGTCACCCTGATGTTGCGGATAGTCAGCACACCCCCGAACAGGAACGCGACAAAGAGAATGGCAAGCGCAAGCGGCACGATTGCTTTCCACACCCGCCGCGTGCGGTGGTGGCGCTTCTGCGTTTCCTCCGAGTAGCTGTCTGTGTCCAGTACAGGCGGATGGCTCCACACCGACGCTTCCGGCGGGGGGCTCTGCGGCGGCTCACCTAAATCAGGGGGCGCAGAAGCTGATTCTGCGTCCCGAAACGGCTGATTCCAGAAGGGGTTTGTCGCCCGGTACAGATCCGGCGAGCGTTCCTGACGCAGTTCCGGCGACTGTTCCGGTTCCTCAAACGGGTTTTCTGCTGTCGGATGCTGTGTGCGCCGTCTGCCACCCGGCGGCGTGCCCGGCTGCCAGTTGTCCTGTGTCACGGGGGTCATTCCTCCTTCCGTGCTGTCCTGATTATGCGTTCGCGTGTACGCGGCGGATATCCGCGCCCAAACAGGTCAGCTGTGTCTCAAAATGCTCATAGCCGCGGTCGATTAGCTCCGCGCCGTCCACCTGCGTTTCGCCTTGTGCCTTTAGTCCCGCCAGCGTCAACGCCGCGCCGCCGCGCAGATCGCGCGCCGTCACCCGTGCGCCGTACAGTTCCGGGACACCGCGGACAACCGCCGTTCGTCCGCTGCATAGGATGCGCGCACCCATGCGGTTCAAGTCCCCCGCGTGGGTAAATCGGTTCTCGAACACGTTTTCCACAACCACGCCCGTCCCCTCGGACACGGACAGCAGCGCCAGCATCTGCACCTGCATATCCGTCGGGAAGCCGGGATACGGCTGCGTCTGCAGCTGTGCAAACGCTGTCAAACGCTCCGGTGCAGTCAGAATAACGCGTTTTTCTTCCTCGCGCACGTCGCAGCCCATTTCGCGCAGCTTCGCATTCACCGCCAGCAGCGCCTGAACCGGGGCGCGGGTCAGCTCAATGGTGCCGCCTGTAATTGCCCCTGCCGCCAGCAGCGTTCCGGCGACAATGCGGTCGGGCATAGGTGTCCATCGCGCGCCGTGCAGGTGCTTCACGCCCTCAATCGTCATAACCGCGCTGCCCGCGCCGCGGACGCTTCCGCCCATTGCGTTGATGAAGTTCGCCAAATCGACGATTTCCGGTTCGCGCGCCGCGTTGTGGATAACAGAAATTCCCGGCAGCAGCACCGCTGCCATCAGGATATTCTCCGTCGCGCCGACGCTGGGGTAGTCCAGATGTACCTCGCCGCTGTGCATATTGCCGCCGTCGCAGTGAATCACGCCGCCTTCCTCGTGAATCGCCACGCCCAGACTGCGCAGGCCTGACAGGTGCAAATCAATGGGGCGCAGTCCGATTTCGCAGCCGCCGGGATATGTAACCGTCGCCTGCCGGAAGCGCGAGAGAATCGGCCCGAGCAGGAAGATGGACGATCGAATCTGCTTGGAGAGCGCGTCCGGCATTTCCGTGCGGTTCAGCCCGCCCGCGTCAAGCGTCAGCGTGTGTCCGTCACGGCGAATCCGGCAGCCCAGCATCGTCAGGATGTCCGTCATCTTCCGCACGTCGGAAATCATCGGCACGCCTTGCAGCACCACCGTTTCCTCCGTCAGCACCGAAGCCGCGAGAATGGGCAGCGCCGCGTTCTTCGCGCCATCGACGCGCATCGTACCCTCCAGCTTTCTTCCGCCCCGCACAACAAACGCTTCCATCCGCGTCCACCTCCTGTGCTTCAGCCTATGCCGGAAAACAGGCGCTGTGCCAATTTCGCAGTTCAAATAGCTGATTCACGGGAAATATTGAGCAGGATGCCGATGGCTGCCATCGTGATGGAAATCGACGTACCGCCGGCGGAGAAGAACGGCAGGGGCAGCCCCGTCGTTGGCAGAATGCCCACAACCACGCCCATGTTGAGGAACGCCTGCACGCTGATGCTGCTGGTAATCCCTGCCGCCAGCAGCGTTCCGAACTTGTCCGAGCAACGCACGGCGATTCGCATTCCCCGCAGCATCAGCGCCACGAACAGCGCCACCACAATCAGGCAGCCCAGCAGCCCGAAATCCTCCCCGACGATGGCGAAGATGAAATCGCTCTCCGGGTACGGCAGATAGGCATACTTCTGCCGCCCCATGCCCAGCCCCATGCCGAAAATGCCGCCCGACCCGAACGCAATCAGCGACTGGCTGAGCTGGTAGCCCTCATCGTTCATCATGGAAAAGGGGTTGCGGAAGGACAGAAGGCGCCGCCGCCGATACGGCTCCGACCATGCGTAGAACGCGCCCACGCCCAGCCCGCCGACGAGCATCAGCAGAATATGCCGCCACTTTGCGCCCGCCATGATGATAAGAATCAGGCTGACGATGAGGATTGACCCCGAGCAACACATTTAATGCATTTTGAACCTA
>OLIT01003018.1_pt1 | contig 11068 bp, 18 predicted proteins | sample 1601341 | NCBI WGS metagenome assembly OLIT01 (sample SAMEA2452121, study PRJEB22498) | human gut metagenome | biome: human feces; feature: human gut; material: feces | place: Australia | collected 2012
CAAGTTAACACAAAGAATTGAATTATAAAATAGTAAAAAGTATGAAAAAAGAAGAACTTCAAAAAATCAAGCAGTGGCTTCCCCGTGGTTATGGCCGACGCATATACAATGAAACTGGTATAAGTTTCATGACCATTTATGCGACCATGAATGGGAAAACTCACAACCAAAAAGTAATTGACGTTGCAATCGTAATTGCTAAGGAAGAGAAAGAAAGAACAGAGAAAGCCAGAAATGAAATTGCAACCTTATAAATCAATATCATGGAAATAACACAAGAAAATTTATTCGAAAAGTTCCTTGAAGCCAAAGAAGAAATGTTTGAAACGCACGGTTTTTGGACATTACCTTTCGAATCTTCTGAAATTAATTGCGGAGTAATCACACTAATGGATGGCCGGGAAGCTCAGGTAACATTAAAAATCAATGCAGATCAAGACGAATGGCTATAATTAATAACAAATCCCACTGCTAATCTTGGCGGACACACAGCGGGATAAAATCTTAACGATTATGGAAACAAATGTACAACACTTTGGCCAAAGTGCCAATATTCCGGCCGGGATATTTTCCGGGACTGAAGTATTCACCCACAGCGGAGAAATATATGCAATTTACAATGGATCACGCATTTTATTTCAGGATTTGCCAAGTATGGAAAAACGCAATTTTGTAGAAATGTACATGAAAGACAAAAATAGTCAGGAATTTATCCGAAAACAATTCGGTATTACCGGCTTTGAGTTCGGCTTTAAACAATGGCTTTTCTGCAAATTCGGAGCCCTTGACGGAGATCCGGATAGTATCGATAACCAAATTACTCCGGATATTTACAATTCGGCCTGTCAGCGAACTGATTGTCCGGGTCGTGGTAAAATATGTGGCAGCAATATCGCTTTGAAAAGTCACGAAGTAGAGACCCTTCGCGAATTAAAATCTGGTAAAACAGCCAAAGAAATTGCGGAATCGCTTTGTATCACTGAGCCCGCAGTCAAAAGCCGGATCGAAAAACTAAAAGTTAAGTTTAATGTAGCAAATGCTGTTGCGCTCATCGGAATAGTTACGGAATTAGGAATATAGTCTGTGTTGAGTAGTTTCCGGATGCCGCACCGGAGCGTGTTTAAAGCGGTGAGTTCTTTCTTTTGTTCCGGTTCTTGCGTTTCAGGGCCGGGACTATCCGGAGAAGATCGCAGGAGCGTAATATGTAAGGATAACGGCTATCGCGCGAACAGCTGACAGAAGGTTATCTGGGTTCGAGTCCCCTCTCCGGTCTATTCCTAACGCCAAAAATCAAAAAATTAGACCTATGAAATCAAACTTAATAGAATTTGGAAAAGGAGAAGCTTTAAAGAATAATAATAAAAAATTTGACCTTGAAATTGGAACAAAATTTAAAGTGGATGGTATTTCTTATGAATGCATAAAAGATGAATCAAAGAGCATTTGCGGAAACTGTGGTTTTTTTGATAGTCCTTATTGTGATATATTTATTTGTACTCCAGACATACGTACGGATAAAGAAATAGTATGTTTTAAGATAATTTGAATATGAAGACAATTAGAGAAAAGGAAGCTCTGTTGCTTTATCATCGTCAAGAAGTTGATCGCTTACAAAAGGAAATTGACGCTGAAAAATTATCAGTATTTACACATATGCTTCACAAAGCTTATTATTGTGAACATAGTAAAACTTATTTTTTCGTTGATTCAATATCCAAGTCAAAATTTTGTCCATTTGGTGTTTCCCTTTCCTATTCGGAGATTACGTGTGAATTTATGATTAAACCACAGGAATTCAAGGAAATCCCCCTAGAGAATTTCTTTCTTGCTTTAGATGAATTTGTTGTTCGTAAAAAGAAGGAGATTCGGTTAGAATTAAGATAATGATGGAATCGGTTTGCTGGCGGTGCGTTCAGAGAAAGTACAACAATTGCGTTTATGCATACATGGAGAAACCGACTATATAGCACAAGCTAATTAGACAAAAAAGTCCGAACCGCACTTACAGGACTTTTTTATTATGAATAAAAAATGAAGTAACAGGATGAGAAAATGTAGATTTTTAATTATAGATCCAGATGGAAAATTGATTTTTAAAAAAGGGAAATTCCATCAATGGGGATATACAGTTTATGGGTATGAAAATTATGGAATAATGCGGACCGTAGCAATCGTGGAAGATGAAGAGGGACAAGTATATGTTACATCACCAACTGATATTCAGTTTATAGATGAGTCATTATGAAACGTGAATTATCCCGTAATTGGGAGTATATAACAGTTCAGACAGATGTTGTTAGAGCTCGTATAATATCTAGAAATCTAGAGCGTTGGGGTTTTGAAACGTTTATTCTAAAGCATAAAACAGCCACGTCTCCACTTCGTTGTTATGTATATGTTAGAAGAAGTCACAGAGATGGGGCTGGTGCCTGATAAAATTTTACAGGCCCTTTTGATCCTCTTTGACCAATATGTCCTTAAAGAAAAAGAAGGAAAATTTCAATTTAGTGGGGAGATTTTTGAATACCGTTTTGTCTGCGAAGTAGCGGAAGCAGAATTGGTACAAAGAATAGGAGAATTTCTGATTACTATTCCTAAATATATGTGGAATCTGAAAAAGCAGGATTTTCAAATACAGAGGAAATGGATGTAATGACGTAACTATGTATGTAGAGCAACAAGATATATTGGATATCACTAATGGTGGCCTGGATATTATTCTGTATTATTATCCTCAGGCTCGGCAGGTATTAGAGACAAGTGAGAAAAGATTCAGGATCCGGGAAGAAAGAACTCCTTCGGCTTCCCTGAAACAAGCATCTGACGGAAACTGGCTGGTAACCGATTTCGGTGATGATCAGGTTCCCCGCAACGGTATTCAGGTGTGTGCCCGGGAAGAAGGGAAAAGTTTCCGGGAAGCGATAGCGCTTTTAGCCGGCCGATACAATGTCGGAGCTCTTAAGCAGAATATCAATAAACCGGAAGTGGAATACAGGGATGCCCGGAGTGACGAAGAAGAAGGCAGCTATTCCTTTGAGGTCAACGACACCATTTCCGACAATGAATTACAGGTTTTGGGCCCAAAAGTAACTAAAGATGTTTGTAAAAAATATTACGTCTTTTCTCTCAAGTCGTTTACTTACATCAAAAACCGGAAAGCCCGCATCAGTCGTGCAACGGAAAACTATCCTATTTTCCTGTTCGATCATCAGGAATGGAAAAAAATCTATCAGCCGCTTAATCCGGAAAAGCAATATCGTTTTTCCTATGTCGGTAATAAACCGAAGGATTACATCAACGGACTTCACCAGCTTCAGAAAGCGTATGAGGATTCCCGGAGCAAACAAATACGGGAAGATCCGGAAGGCAAGGAGCAGGAGAAGGAAATAGAAAAACTTCCGGAGGCCATATTATGCAGTGGCGACCGGGACTCTCTCAATGTGGCGGGCTTCGGTTATCACGTCCTCTGGCTCAACTCGGAGACTGCCCGGCTGACCGAATCTCAGTATAAAGCTATCATGCGGTGCGTGGAAACATTATACGTTCTTCCGGATATCGATGAGACCGGTATCCGGTCAGCGGTTCGCCTGGGATTGCAATACCTGGATATTCGTTTTATCTGGCTGCCTGAATCTCTGCGTGAATATAGAGACAACCGGGGCAAACCCCGGAAGGATCTCCGGGATTATGTGGAACTTTATCCGGACCGGAAAGACTTCCAGAAACTGATAAACGTAGCTATGCCCTTGCGCTTCTGGGATGAAGTCACCAAAGAAGACGGGAAAAGATACTACTTCAACGATGAACATGCCCTGTTTTTCCTGAATGCAAACGGCTTCGGCCGCCTCGAGTATAAAAACACCAAAGGTAAAAGCATTTTTGTCCGTGTTGAAGATAATGTAGTGCGGGAAGTAGAACCCGAAGAAATCAAAGATTTTATGCTGGAATTCATGGAAAAACGCTATTTGCCTATTCCCCTCCGGAATGTGGTTCGTAGGCCTAACCAACTTTCCGAAGCCACCTTGAAGGGGTTGAAGAAGCTAAAACTTGATTTTACCGATTATGGTGCCGAATCCCAGTTCCTGTTTTTCCATAACAAAACCATAAGGGTCACAGGAGAAGAAATCAAGGAATTCCGCCCCGGAGACACATCTCAATGCGTTTGGGAAGAAAAGGTAATCCCGCACAATTTCCGGCTCCTTCCTGAGCCTTTCCGGATTACCTGGGATAAAGATAACAATACCTACGATATCGAAATTTATAACCAAGACAGCTTATTTTTCTGCTATCTGATCAATGCCAGCCGGGTACACTGGCAAACGGAACTGGAAATCCGACTGGAAGAGAAAGATCCGGAATACCGGCAGAAATACCTGCAGGAACATAAATTCTGTATCGACGGGGAATTACTTTCCCCGGAAGAGATTCGTGATCAGAAAGAACATCTCATCAATAAGATGTTTGCAATCGGATATTTGCTCCACCAATACAAAAACAGGGCACGCCCCTGGGCGGTGTTTGCCATCGATAACAAAATAAGTCCAGAAGAAGAAAGCCACGGCCGGAGCGGTAAGTCTTTCTGTTTTTCGGCCCTGAATATCTTTAAGAAATCGGTTACTCTGCCCGGCAGGAATCCGGAGATTACGAAAAACCCGCACATTTACGACCGGGTGACGGAATATACAGACTATATCCTGGTAGATGATGCCGACCGGTATCTGCCGTTTGAGTTCTTCTATGACACGATTACCGGTGTGATGACCGTTAATCCGAAAAACAACCAGTCGTACGAAATTCCCTTCAATAAATCCCCGAAGTTTTGCTTTACTTCCAATTTCCCGCTCCGGAACTCGGACGATTCCACCGAAGCCCGTGTGCTGTATACGGCATTTTCAGACTACTATCATGAAAAAACCGAACGCAACAACTATAAAGCAACCCGGAAAATTGCCGATGACTTCGGGAAGAACCTTTTCGACGATTACAATGAAGAGGAATGGAATGCCGACCTGAATTTCTTTGCCCAGTGCCTGAAATTTTACCTTTCGGTCCCCTCTCCCCGGAAGATCGACGCACCGCTGAAAGATGTAACCCTGCGTAAACTGCTTGCCGATATGGGAACCACATTTAAAGAATGGGCCGACGTGTATTTCGACCCTGAAGGAGAACATGTCAATACGGTAGTGGTCCGGGAAGAAGCCTTAGACGATTTTGTGAAATCTACCAAAACAACCCGTTGGACAACTTATAAGTTCACAAAATCTTTAAAGTCTTATTGTGCTTATAACGGATATGCCCTTAACCCGAAAGATTTGCAAAATTCCCAGGGCCGGATCACCCGGAAAATCGAAGGTACCACGAAAGACATGATTTATGTGAAAACAAAAGCTATCGATCCGTTACTTCTGCAGGAGTCAGGGAAAGATACTGTCACCTTAGATGAAAACGAAAAACCATTCTGATGAACTGTGATAAGGAATACCGGGATAAAGTGATCGACTTTCTGGAACGGATGCCGGTAGGATCTGTATACGTCATCGATCATATCTGTAAAGCTGAGAACAAAGAAACGTTTATAGAAATTGTCACCGAATACATCATTGCCACCCATCTGGCATACAGTAACGGAATCGAGTTTACCAACGACTATTCCCGTATCCGGAAAACGGATGTTTCAGCGCTCCCGAAATTGTATTGAACTTTTTTTATTAATTAAATAAACAATCATCATGAAAACAGAGATTGTAAAAATTGAAAATGGAATTATTGAGTGTTTAGTAGAAGATGGAGAACGTTATGTTGTTAGTAAACCTGTGTGCGAAAGGTTGGACATTGATGGGTCTTCACAAAGAAAAGTTTTAAAATCTCATCCGTTTTTTATACCGTTACTCAATTAATTAAAACGGTCGGAGTTGACGGTAAAAAACACGACATGCTTTGTATTCCTTTAAAACATTTTTATATAGGGTTAAGTAGTATTTATCCTAATAATGTGAAGAAGGAGGTTAAAGGTGAATTAATAAAGTATCAGGAATTAGTCTGTGATATCCTTTTTGAAAGATTGAAAAAAACGGATATGTCAACGTTATTATTAACTCAATTATCAAACATTTAATATTATAGTCATGGAACACAAATTTGATTTTGAAGGAAATTTGGTCAGAATGAAGACCGATCAGGAAGAACAGTACTGGTTTGCAGGTATTGATGTAATATTTTAGGGTTGGATATCTGGCGGAAAGTCTATCAAATAACCTGTTAGCGTATTTATATAGTAGTTACAACAGTCAGCCCCTTCCCTCCACCGGAAAGGGGTTTTCTTTGATCTTATTGTTCTTCCCCATTTTCCCCTTAAAAAAAATGCCGGAAAAAAGTGTAACTCTGTATCCAAACGCTGAAACCCCAGTAAATATAAGGATTACAAGGTTACATTCTTCTTTTTTAAAGGATACAAGGTTACAAAGTAAAATGTAACCAATAGGAAGTTACAATTGGTTACAAATTTTGGTTTTTCCCGGTTACAAAATCGATATAACCGGATTTTGTAGGATAACACAAAGGGAAACAGCGAATTACGATAAATTTCCCGACAAAGATACACGGTTACAGATTTTTCCGGTAAAAACTGAGTTAACGTGTTAAACTTCTCTCTGTACTTCCATTGTCAGGTCCGATTTTATAACTTTATGCAATAAAAGAAAGTGTATGGACAAAAACATCATTACCATTGATCTCCTTCCCCACCTGGCAGATTATTGCCGGCATGAGTTTGGAGAAGATGCTGACGGAAATATCATCCTCCGACGTAGTTATGATATCGGCAAACAGATCTATTCCCAAATACTGACTTCTGATCTTCCCCGAAAACAATTCTCTGGAATACATCCGACGTCTTTTATCGTACCGATTACCAAGTCTAACCGTTACGTACTAGTATCCCGTTTCATGTATATTTCCCGCTGGGGGGAAGAGAAGATCCAGGATTATATTGAATCCGATTTTAATCAACGAATGCGTATTTTGTTTGAAGCCGGTTACCGGAAAAATTATTCCCAAAAGCAAATCGTAGAGGCAATTCTTCAGGCATATAATATTAAAAACACATCACTCAATTATGAAGCTGTGAAGAAATCTGATTACCGGAATCAGAAAAAATTACGTCGTTTGGTATTTGATGATATACAATCTGCTGTAATTTAATTAAATACAAAATATTTCAGTGTTTTTACCTGAAATATAGGTAAAAATATTGCGCAAAAACAATAAACTATCCAGATGCGAAATTTTTCTGTTATTACTACTGTACAATTAGCTCTGTTGAAGCACTGCCGGATACCCTCTTATCCGGTATCCCGGATAAAATTGTCGTCCATTTTACACACCGGTTACCATTTTGAAGTTATTCCCGACGTAAAACCTCTTTCCTGTTCCTTCGAAGAGACGGAAAAGGATTCGGATGCTGGTACTTATTTTGAAAAGGAACTGAGATTCGAGTTATCTAAACTCCGTCCGGAGCTTTCTGTTTTACTGAACCGTTATACCAATAACCGGGTCGTTGCTGTCATAACAGATGCCAACGGATATTCCTGGTTAATCTATCCGTTAATACGTACCATAAAACGGAGTTTACCTGGTACGGCTAAGAAAGCAAACCTGACGGAAGTAAACTTTTTGGGCAAAGGAATCTGGGAATCTCCCTGCGTTGAGATCGATTCATAGTCCTTTCTTTCTAGTGGCTACCGTTGTAATATTGATTGTTGATTATCAATTACAATTCAGTCGCATGAAACAACCTTATTATAAAATCAGCAATAAGTCTGCCGGAGAAGCCGAAATCTTGATCTACGGAGTAATCGGTGACAGCTGGTGGGAAGAATCCATTACAGCCAAACGATTCGTTACCGATTTCAAGGAGTTGGAGAAAACCTGTTCCAGAATAAACATCCGGATCAACTCTCCGGGCGGATCTGTGTTCGATGGTCTGGCCATATTCAACGCGATCCATTCTTCCCGGGCCGATGTTCATACCTATAACGATGGCTTAGCTGCTTCAATGGGTGCTGTTATCCTGCTTGCAGGGCCGACGGTACATTCTGCAAAAAATGCTTTGTTAATGCTTCATTCTCCAATGGGGGGCGTATACGGTACCGCTAAGGATATACAAAATTATTTAACTGTGCTGGATAAGGTAAAAGGTTCCTTGGTTACTTGTATTTGTACGAAATCCGGAAAAGAGCAGAAGGACATTGAATCGAAGTACTTCGATTTTGAAGATCATTGGCTTAGTTCCGATGAAGCGATGACGGAAAATCTGATTGATGAGATCGAAGAACGCGAAGCCAAAGTACCAGAAAATATTACCTCGATGAGCTATTCCGATATTGTCAGTCAGTTTAATGACCTGATGAAGCCGGATCTGAAACGGTTTAACGTACTTGCTTGGCTGAATAATCTCTTAACAAATACCAAAACGAACGATGAAATGAATTTATCCGAATTAATCAAAATCTGCAGTCTCGATGCCGAAGCATCGGAACAGGACGTGCTGGAGCATATCAAAAATCTGGTAACAGAGAATGCCACCCTCCGGACAGAAAAAGAAACGGCCGGGAATGTGTTGAAAACGGAACAGGAAGCGCACGAAGCAACCAAAACTGAATTGTCAGAAGCCCAGCAGCAAATAGAAAATCTGAAAAAGGCTCCTGGCGACCGTTCCGACGAAGTGAAAAAAGAAACTGATGACACCAAAAAAGAAACGGTCGACCGGTTGAGTAAAGAAGACATCGAATTTTTTGCAAATCTTTAAGCTATGCCAAATACAATTACTGAAGAACTGATTGGTTCCGCGAAAAAATACCGGAAACAACTTTTACAGCTTCCGGCCATCGGGATCACGGAAGCTTTGGTGCACATGACAGGCCGGCCCGGTATAATACACAAGGAAACCACCAGCTGGATGACCGGTGATTTTGAATTCCGTCCCTACAACGGCGAAAAAAATGCCGGCAAAAACATTGGGTTTGATGCCCGCACGCTGGAAACTTTCTTGGGATCCTGCGTCGAAGAGTTCGATCCGAACATCCTCCGTTCCACCATTTACGGCCAGCTGTATGCCAAAGGAGGAAAAATCGAAGACGAGCAGATCAATAAGGGCATCCTGATGAAAATCATGAAAACCCTGATGAAAAAGCTGAATAACAGCCTGTTTACTGCCGTCCGGAAAGAAGCCGGAGACAAAACTTCTGATTTATTTAATGGTTTTGATACTATTACAAAAAAAGAAATTACGGAAGGAAACATTGTTGCAGCCAAAGGGAATTATAAAGAGATTGAACCTGTCACAGCACAAAACGCCGTGGATATCCTGAAATCTGTTTATCGTGCTGCTTCAGATGAACTGAAGAACGAAGAAACGAAATTGTTTATTCCGCGGGTGGTGTATGATGCTTATTGCGACGACTATCAGACGACTGTTGGTGCAACCCCTTACAATAAGGCATTTGACAAAACTTTCCTTGAAGGCTCTCAGAATATGTGTGAATTGGTACCGCTGGTCTCTAAAAAAGGGTCGAATTATTTCCAACTGACCACAAAAGCAAATATGCTCTATGGTTATGGAAATGGTGTGGAGAAAGAAACTGTCCGTGTACGTGAATGCGACAATCCGTTCCTGTTACAGTTTGTTGCTGCCATGTTCTTCGGTGTAGAATACGAATACATCGGAGAGGAAAGATTGTTGGTTGCAGAACAAAAAGCTCCCGTCGGGGCATAAGAAAGGAGGTAATATATGTCTTTATATCAGGATTTGAATTGGGCTCAGGGTAAGAAAAATCTGCCCGGCCTTCGGGGTGTTGCTTATTTTATTAATAAAAAGGATATCGTCAAGTGGCCGGTATTGACCGATGAAGGCGAAACGGCCGCTGTCTGTTCCACCTACGCCGGAGATTTTGAGCTGGCTGCTGACGCCAAATGGAAGAAAGTGGATGTGATCCAGCGGAAAAATTCCCTGACTTCCGAGCCTCAGGGAGAGCGCGAGTCGACAACCGTTCTCAACAAATTGTCGGTGAAACATGCCGGAACGGATGAAGAAGCTATTGCTTTACAAAGATACGGTAACCGGGACGACCTAGTATGGTTGGTCCAGGATATGAATAACCAGAATAAATACCGGGTAGTCGGTTCTCCGATTTTCGACAACATTACCAAGGTCTCCCTGAACCTTGGTTCCGAAGCGACTTCCGAGAAAGCCACCACGATCGAGGTGGAAGCAACGGATGAATGCCTGCCGTTCTATACCGGGAAAATTGTAACGTCTGAAGGTGATATGAACGCGCCGGATCCTGCTCCGGCAGGAGGTGTGTAAATTTGTGTTTTCCATGATGATGAATCCCGCTGCTCCGGTGGCGGGATTTTTATTTGTTGTATTGACACAAACAGTACCTTCTTATAATCTAACTAAGTTGCAAATCACTCGTAGAATAACACAAGATTTATATAAGAAAAATATAAATTTTATATGAGAATTATATAGTAATTATAAAATTAATATCTTTGCAAAAGATGAGAGAACGTGGCGGACATATTGATAAAATTATAAATTCTAATATGCTAAACCCTATAGATAACCAGATACGCAACCTTTTAAAAAGCGGGTTGGAGACATTGGAACAACAATTAGATTCTGATATTTATACTTATTATGGCCCGATAGAAGACTCAATAATACCGATCATTAAACATACCATTGAGAACATAGCTTTAGAAAAAAAGCATACTCGTTTAAGTATCGTATTGGCCACTGGGGGAGGAAGTGCAACCGCCGTTGAAAGGTATGTTAATATTATTCGGAATTTTTATGATGAAGTAAATTTTATCGTACCGGATTTCGCTTATAGTGCAGGGACTATATTTTGTATGAGCGGGGATAATATATACATGAATTACTACTCTGTATTGGGCCCGATAGATCCCCAAGTAATGAACAAAGATAGACGATGGGTTCCAGCTTTAGGATATTTGGATAAGATTAACGAATTGATAGAAAAAGCACATAAGGGAACTTTGACAA
>OLIT01003022.1_pt1 | contig 11039 bp, 8 predicted proteins | sample 1601341 | NCBI WGS metagenome assembly OLIT01 (sample SAMEA2452121, study PRJEB22498) | human gut metagenome | biome: human feces; feature: human gut; material: feces | place: Australia | collected 2012
ATCAATATTTCAAAGAACTTGTTGCTTTCGTTTTAAAAGCGGGTGCAAAGGTAAGAGGTTTTATTTTAACTGCCAAATATTTTCGGAAGTTTTTTTTATTTTTCTTTTCAACTCGTTTCTCAGGCTCTCTTGCGAAAGGGAAAGAATAATTATAAAAGAAAAAGCAAAACCGTTCTCTTTGCGAATCGGACTGCAAAGATAAGAACTTTTAGATTTATCTTCCAAACTTTTTCGGAAGTTTTTTTGTTCTTATGTTTAAGCCGTCTTACGCTTTATCACTAAGTCATTTTGTCAAGGCTTTCTTCTCTTGGAAAGCGGGTGCAAAAGTAGTCCCTTTTGGTATACACTCCAAATATATCACACTCTTTTTTCTAATTATTTTTGTATGTTTATGCTAACTCGTTGATTGATAACGATGTTGTAGAACATGTTTTTTCCTACTGGCGTAGTCCTATACAAGATGCCTATACATTATTATATAATGCAGCCATATTAGGCCTGTTTTCCTATATCAGAGAAAGTTTCAAGATACATTCAGGATTCAACAATCCATTTTTCGATATTGCGGGTTTCAGCGCTGAAGTTTACACCGATTTTAAAGAGTTTCCGTCCGTCCATTTCGAAAGGAAGGGCGTAATGCTTGTCGTTGATCTGCCGCAAAGCCTCTTCGGCAGTACCGTTCAGTTTAAATTCCATTATATAGGTGAACTTATCAGTCTGCAGGACAAGGTCGATGCGCCCGTCACTCGTTTTATATTCTACGTTGACGTAGAAGCCGACCAATTTGAAAACAATGAAAAGCACGTTTTCGTAATGCAGCTCCTGGTCACGGATCACTTCGTAGGTAGTATCAGCAAAGAAACTGTGCAGGCGGCGGAAGAAAGAGTTATAATCACCCGATTCCACTTCACGGACAAACTTCTGAATTTCAAACGGGGACTCTACCTTATTTACATTCGCATAAAAAGGAAGCAGGAAACGGACAAACCCTTCTTCCACTTCACGGTTAGGAAAGCCCAGGTGATATATTCCAAAACGTTCATCATACCCCTTGATGGTGAGGTATCCACTCTGATAAATCACGGGGATAGGATTGGCGGATTCCGAGTCGATACTATTCAGCACTTCAAAATTCTGAATACCGATAGGATATATTTTATTGCTCATATTCTCTACTTTTATAAATCAACACCTGTCATGCAAAGATATATATTTTTAATAGAACTCTTCACCATGGCAAGTTAAAAGATTCTTTTCCGTAATTCATTCTGCATATTTGCCTGAAAACTCAAAGCTTGCAAAGGGAATCCCTTCTCACTCCTCTTTCTCTATACGTAAACTGACAAGCTCAACCCATTTCTTTAAATCAAGATCAAAGCCGCCTTTCTCTAACAAATGAAGAGCACCACCATAATGAAGGGCAGCATCTTCCCTATCACTGTTTATCCTACAAGACAACTCGCCAAGACAATACTCGAGACGAGCCATTTGAAGATAGTCCACTAGAGTATAATCGTCTTCTACAGACAATTCTATCAATTCCTTTATCAACGCATATGCTTGTTCACATTGCGTATAAGTTAAATCAGAAAGAGGCTTATTCATAACAGGGTGCTGGGTCAACTGAACAATGATTCGATTAAAGTATCCGTACATATTTCAAATAATTTGCCGTATCAGTTCCCCGTGGTACGAGATTATAAAAAAGAGAGCGTGGGAACTATCTACCTACGCTCTCCAAATGGTATCCGCTAAGACCCGTCCCAGATGCATAAGTGATAGCCCCACGCTCAATTGAATATATAACAGAGTATATAGACAAAAGATGCGTGAGACATGTCACTTATTACAATCTCCGGGAAAAATTTAGCGGATTCTTTTGGAGAGATATATAATAAATAACCGTTCTCAATAAAATTATCAAAAAACTTACTTTCTTCGCTCGAAAGTAAACTACGACAAAAGTAGCAATTTATATTTAGCAAGCAAACTATATTGACAAAGAAATGAATGGGAGACATAAAATTATTCTAGTAATACATAGGCAGCATGCAAATATTCCGTTCCCCTACTAGAAACGATTTCGAAAAATCATTTCTCATGTTCTCATTATTTACATGGCAACCATTTATTAATCAACAACATAACACCATGAGAAATAAAATAAGAAACGGCATTTCTCATTGTTTTTATGCCTTTTCACCTTAAAAATCATGTATTTCTCATACTTATTTAAATCATTTCTCATTGGGCATAAAACAACATGAACCGGATTTGAACAATCTGAAACATTTATTATGCACTTGAAAAAGGTATGGAGAACCGTTCAATAAAATATCTGCGGAAAAACTAAAAGACCAGGAAACAATAGTCGGATTCAAGGCAAACACCAAAAAGGACAACGCTTAATTACACATTATCAAGCAGTTATCAAGAGGATAAAGAACGACATACGCATGTTTTTCTATAAGCATTTCTATCGTTGCACTCCAGTACACAGGCTTGTGCACTCTAGTGCACATGCCTAGGCACTCGAGTACACAAAGCTGTGTACTCGAGTGCAACAAGACAGATGCCTATAGAAAAACATAGCAATGATTAATCAAAAACATAGAGACAACAGGTGAACGACATAAAAACAAGCTATAAAACACAGGAAGTTGATAGGGAGTTGACAAGGAATCGACAGAAAGTTGACAGGGAATCGACAGAAAGTTGGCAGGGACCGGCAAAATCAGAAAAGAAATACAAGGGTAATGGATGAGAAATACGATAAAAAAGAGAAAAAAACTATGAAAATAAGGCTAAAGCCAATGAGAAATGGTTGAAATAGCTATGAGAAACAGTAAGCGTCTCGGCGATGCCGTCCCCCCCTCAAAAAAAATAGAAGTAGCATCCCTCTTTATGTTTCGATCCTACTTCTATTTTCTTTCCATTTGTCCGGCAATAAATTTCTATATACCTTTATGTCCGTATTTGGTGGTAGCTTTGCCGCTTTATTGATTACCTCCGTGATATATTCGAAGGTATTTATTCCCTGCATTCTGCATGAACAGGCCAGCGAATAAAATAAGGCACCTCTTTCCGCCCCCTTATGGCTTCCAAAGAAAAGGGAATTTCTTCTGGATAGTGATATATATCGGTTGTACCGCTCGACCAAATTATTGTCCAAGTAGTAATATCCTTCAGTAAAGATGCCCTTAATGGCCTCCCATTGCGAGAGCATATAGTCAACCGCTCCCGCCATCTCACTTTTGGGAAGCAAGTCAGGCTTACTCTTTATCCTGAGCAGTTCCCGTTTTATTTCGCTGAGTATCTGCGGCGCATACCTTTTCCGGTGCTTGAGGTTATCCTTGTCTGTCCATCCCTGTCGACCAACACAGTGTTCATGTTCTTTTTGATACAGCTTGTTTGTCAGTTCAACGATCTTTTGTGCGTCCGGTTCCTCCTGTACCTCAAGGAACTTCCTTTTGACATGCTGCAGGCAGGCGATTCTTTTAATTCCCGGATAGGCGTCACTTTCCAATTTTCTATACGGACTGTATGCGTCACTTTGTACTGTCCCCTCATATTCGGAAAGAAGGTCAAAAAGCACTTTCCCGCTACGGGAGCCATTCTCGTAGAGGTATAGTATCAATTTCTGCTTGACCGCGACGGCCGCCCAGATATACCCCTGCCTTACCCCTTTGCCTCTACTGTTCTTCTCTTCCACAAGGACTTTGTGGTAACTTTCATCACAACAAAGATAAGAGTCTTCAAGCACGGCCATTCTCAACGCCCTGTAAAGGTTTTCCAACACTTCGGCCGCTCTGCCCAGCAGGTGATGCGCGGTGGGCTTTTCAAGCTCAAATCCGCTTTCACGAAAGAAGCCGATAATCCGCTCCACACTCATAGAGTAGATATAGCGCAACTGGCATAAACCCGCTACAAAAGATCCGTCATAGTTTGAGTTGAGGAAAGGTGCCTGGGGAGCGGAACCGCAGAAGACTGTTCCGTTTAAGCTATAAATGTTTTGCCGGTAGACAAGCTTTTCAAATTTCGGAGGAGTGTAGACATAACGGATAGAATCACGGTATCCCATGAATTTGGCAAGGGATATGCTGAAAAGGGGATGTTCGGGATTGACTTCGATTACCTTCTCTTCCAGTTCAAAATGCTCCTTGCGTTTGGATTTATTGTTTCCCCGCTCTTTGGGAGAAGGGCATGGACGGGAGGGATCCGTCTGCCGGACCGCCTCCGCTTTAACCGGTATCTGCTTTTCAGACTCGTTGCTTATAAGTTTGCCTAAGCCACGACTGATGTTCTCCTGTTTTTTCAGTTTACCATTTTTCAAGGTCAACGCCTCTTCTAATGAATGGACACTTTCGGTTAATTGCCGGACCTGCATCGTCAATTCGCAGATAAGCAGCTGCCCATGCTCCTCACGCCTGGCAGCCGCTTCAAGCTGTTCTTTTAAAGATCTGATTTGATCCTCCAGAAGTTCTATGAGCCGGTCCTTTTGCATGTGTCAAAGATAAGAAAAAAGAACCGGAAGACAAATAAATCAGCGAAGTATTTGTAATATAATATATTGATATACAGATTATTATATCGGTATATTACTTCAACCGGAACCGTTTCCTGCATTTGGCAGACCGGAGCGAGACGCCCTGCATTATCAAAAGAAAAGTCTTCCATGAGAGCTCATAAGACCCTGTATCGGGATTAAAACGGGGAACCTCAAAGGTACCTTCTTCCAGTCGTTTCTGATAGAGAATAAAACCGTCCGTATCCCACCGCAAAATTTTAACCATGTCACGTTTGCGGGAGAAAAACACAAATACATCACCCGAAACGGGAGAAAGGGACATGTCGGACTTGACAAGCCGGTAAAGTCCGGTCATGCCTTTACGCATATCAACATAATGCTGGCACAGATAATAATGCATGCCATCGGTTAAAGCAAACATGACTCTTCCTCCTGAATTTTACTGTTATAACGGTCGATAAAACGGCTGACGCTAAAAGAGCTGCCTTGCTTGATAGAGACAGTCACTCCGTCAGGGAAAGTGATGGTAACCCCGTAAAGCATATCCAGAGAGGAGGAAGGGGAAGAGCAGACCGGAAGCAAACGGCTGAAAGAGGATGCAGGCTCTTTAGCGGTGGTGACGGAAGAGGAGGGACGCAACTCACGGATATTAATGCCGTGACGGGAAAGCCAAAGACACATACCATGGTAGTTTACATGTCGTTCACGGCAATAACTACGAAGAGTTAAGGCAGGAGAAGAACATAAACAGGATTTATAATCCGATAAGGTACGGGTGTACAAGTCATGTGCAGTCATAAAATGTGTTTTTTTATTATGACGCAAAGCTAAAAGGAAAAATTAAGATAGAAAATATGGCATCGCCGAGACGCTTACTGAAAAACAATGAGAAATGCCGTTTCTTATTTTATTTCTCATGCTGATATATTACTGATTAACAACAAATTGACTTATAAACAATGAGAACATGAGAAATGAAAATGAAAAATCGTTCCTAGTAGGGATTTAAGTTTTTCCGTAGTCTCCCACTCTGCCTGAGCCTATCCGGTAAGGAAATAAACTCCAAACACCTACCCTTTCCGCAAGCCAATCCCTAAAAACAAAGAGATTAAACGTGGAAAAGGGTAAATGTAATATGATTCAATCCGGCAATTTATTGACGGAACAAAAAGAATTGCGGACGAGTATATAGCTGTATATCTTTTACTTTACCGGATAAGAACGAGCCTTCACGCACTTTCACCCGTAGGGCAGAAACTTTATATATCTCCTTCATGTCAATAATAATCTGATGAGGATGGGCAGAACCGACAGTCGGATCTGTATGCCAAAATGAGGAGACATCGCCATCGTATAAGTTCTCTCCTACTCCCAAATTTTTATCAGACAGTTCACTACTTACATAGACAACTTCCCATTTTGTCTTATCAATCGCCTGTCCCTTATCGTCCAATAACTCGACTTCCGAAATACAAGCCTGATTGTCATCGGTATAAGAAGAAAGCGTTTCGATGCAAAAATGGCGTAATGTTGTGGCAACGGGAAATTCAAATAGCTGCCAGTCATTGGATTCCTGTACGGTGGCTTTCAGCGCAATATCTCCCTTTTCAAGAATCGGAGTTCCCTGGACGATACGGCGTTGTCCTTGTTGGTAGTTCTTATCCACTCCCAGGCTGTCGAGTATGGGTTGGCCCAAACCTTGCAAGATACGGTTTCCGGTATCTTCCATTTCAAAGACAACGATTTCATTCTCCCCTTCTTTCAGCCAGGGGGCAGGCACGTATAAAGTCTGCTGCGGGCCGATGTTCCAAAAACGTCCGAGTGATTTTCCATTTACCCAAACAGCGCCTTTTCCCCATTGGCTCATATCGACAAAACAATCCCCTTTCTTTTGAAGGTTGAATACGCCCTTATGGAAAGCCGGAACTCCACGCACCGGTTCGCCGAAATTCAGTTTGGACACCTTTTCTTTATAGAGAGGTAACGGAGTGATAGACCATCCGGTCAGTTTTTCATCTCCCCATAGCACTTGGTTTGTAATCCCTTTGCGGTTGAACTGTATATCAGGGCCGTAGTTGACGCGCCCTGTGTTTTCCACCAATATCTCCAAGACGGCAGGCGCCTGGGGAATATCCAATAGTACGTTATTCTGATTGTAACGGCGATCCAGGCTTGCCACCTGTTTTCCATTCACCAGAATCACGGCATAATCACGCAAGTCCTGTATGATCAGCTTTTGTTTTCCCGCCTTGTTGATGGTAGTCTGATAATGTATATATCCGAAATCAACGCCCAGGTCTTCCATTGAAAGTACATTTTCTGATTGAGTAGTCTGATGGAAAGCAGATTTCAGGGGAGCACTCTCTTTCAGTTCAATCGCAGCAAAGGACGTTGTCGGATTATCGGCAGGCACATCAGGCAATACAGTTCCTTCAGGCAGATATTTCTGAATCACTTCCCTGAAAGCATGATATTTGGGGTAACAGTTTCCCCATTCGCCCAAAGGCGCGTCATAGTCGTAGCTTGTGGGTTGCGGACGATAGCCGCCGGCTGTATTCGCCCCGTTCGTATACCAGAAGTTGGTTCCGCCATGAAACATATACATGCTGACGGACACACCATGTCCCAACATCCAGTCCAGTTGTTCCGCCGGACGCTTATAATCGACCGTCGAATGATGCTGTCCCCACACATCAAACCATGCCGGATAAAATTCTGCCACGAAATACGGGCCACCCGGATGATATTTATCTATAATCTTAAAAATATCTTCGCTGAATACACCGTTCAATGTCGGCAACGCCCCGTCGATATGTCCGGCCTCAACCTGTCCGCCACCGTCACAAGTAAACAGCGGGACATTAAATCCCGCCTCCTTTATCATATCGCGGAGAGCAGCCAGATATTCTTTATCCGCCGCATAAGAGCCGTACTCGTTTTCCACCTGTACCATCAATATGTTACCGCCATTGTTGATAGTCAGCGGAGCCAGTTGTTCACCAAGCGCCTTGATGTACCGTTCGCAATATTCGAGGAAACGGGCGTCCTTGCTACGGTAAACTATGTCCTTTTCTTTCAGCAACCAGGAAGGATAACCGCCGAAGTCCCACTCCGCACAGGCATAAGGGCCCGGACGAAGTATCACATACAAATCCTCTTCCTGTGCGAGACGGACAAATTCGGCTACATCCGCCTGTCCGCTAAAATCGAACTCACCGGGTTGGCTCTCATGGAAATTCCAAAAGACATAGACCGATATGGTGTTCAGCCCCATCGCACGGGCTCTTTGCAACCGGTCGCGCCAATATTCGTGAGGGATACGGGCATAATGCATTTCGCCACAAATCAATTGTACGTCTTTCCCGTCGATGTTGAAAGTTCCACCGTCCAGCTTGATACGTTCTTTGGGAGAGCAAGCCAGGAACAGGAGTGGAATTAGCAAACCGAGTAATGTCCGACAAAGTTTTTGCTTATTCATGGATATTAAATTGTTATATTCTTATTTTATCTTGTCATACCTATTGCACAAACGCATGACGGAATTTATTTATTTTATTCCATCCGCCACGCGTAAAGTCAGGAACGGCAACCGAAGCCGAACCATTTTCGATGGAAAGGCGGGCCAACTCCGCCATACAACACCATTCTGCCAAATCATATACATCCATATCCAACGGCAAACCGTTGCGCAGACAATACACCAACCGATAATCCATGATGTAATCCATACCGCCATGACCACCCACTTTCCTGGCTGTCTCTTCCAGTTCCCGGTGAATGGGGTGTTTGTATTTGTCCATTATTGCCTGTTTGGCTTCTTCGGACATGGAAGCGTGCGCGTTCAGGTTCTCATGGTTGGGGACGATATGAGTATCCACCTGTTCGGGACGCAGGCAATATTCTTCGACCGGGTATTTGCTGGCATATCCGTCTGTGCCGACCAATTGGTACATACGGCTATAGGGACGCGGTGTCATTACATTGTGCTGGATAAGCATCGTCTTGCCATTTTCCGTACGGATGACAGTAGTCGTCTGATCGCCATTCTGAAAATCTTTCACTTCCTCACCCGTTGTTTTTCTGATATATGCAGGCCCGTTGACCGCTTTAGTGTCCATAGCCACCAGTGTCTTCATCCTGTCTCCCCGGTGAATATTGAGCAACTGGCAAGCCGGACCGATGCCATGTGTCGCATATATGTCTCCCCGGTTATTACGATTGTAATCCATACGCCAGTTGTTCCAATAGGAAGTCCAGTATTCTTCAAGGTTATGGATATAAGCGCCTTCTACGTGCAGAATCTCTCCGAACACTCCCTGTTGCGCCATGTTCAGCGTAGTCAGTTCGAAGAAGTCGTACACGCAGTTTTCCAGTTGCATACAGTGCTTGCGGGTTCTTTCGGACGTATTGACGAGACTCCAAATCTCATCCAGTGTCATGGCAGCCGGCACTTCAATAGCCACGTGTTTGCCGTGTTCCATGGCATATACCCCCATTTCGGCATGATGCTTCCAGTCCGTAGCTACATATACAAGGTCTATATCGTCCCTTTCGCACAACTGCTTCCATGAGTTTTCATCTCCATAATAAGCCGTAGCTTCGGGCAAACCGGCTTCTTTGAGAATATCCTGCGCCTTTTCCACGCATTCCCGGCGAATGTCACACAAAGCCTTGATTTGCGTGCCCGGAATATGAGTGAAACGGGCAACTGCCCCCGGGCCACGCATCCCCAGTCCGATAAATCCGACCCGTACAGTGTCTATCTTGGGAGCTGTCAACTGAATGACATCTTCCTGCCCCGAAGGGCGCTCCATAGTAGCTACTACAAGGGGTTGTATAGTTCCTTTCTTCTGCCCGCAGCCGGAAAAGCCGACAAGCAGAAGTAGGGAAATCATTAAATTGAAATATATCCTGTTCATAACGTTCTTTCTTCTTACAAAAAAATATTAGCGGGTAATCTTATTTACAATCTCCGTCAAAGACATACGTGGCGCATCGTCTGCCATATGCAAGTTCTTTTCCACCCATTCACGCTCCCAATGAAAATAATCGGGCGCTTGCGCTGTCTCTCCGCGAAGCAAGGCGCGCTGATAGTCAAAGTAAACCATCCAACGGTCTTTGTAGTAGGTGTTCATCATGCCCGCCCATTCTTTATAGGCATAATCATGCAAATTGTCTTCCGTCGGTATGTGCTCGCCCCAATAAGTGATAAGCATCATCAGATTGTGGAAATTGTTCTTTTTCTCTGCGGCGGTATTACCTGCATCTTTCGCTTGCTGCTGCCAGGTGCTCAGGCGGAAGAACGGGTCTTGTGCCAGTAGTTCGTTTTCGGTATCTATCATATCGAGGAAGCGGGATACTTGCTTCTCATACTTTTGCGTATCTTTCTCCTGATAAGCAGTCATTATAGCATTGAATACCGAATCGGCATCATTCGCTATCACTTGCCGCAGAAAGTGTATCAGGTCGATGCGATAGGTACGGACATCACTGAATTGGGGCATTGCCCTGGCAAACAGGAGTGCCGCTTTTCGATAAAGCTCCGTGTCGTATTTCTTAGCCAGTCTTCCCCAGGAAGAGACGGATTTGAGTTCCAACGCCGGACGCGCACATAAGATGTTTTCGGGCGGGCCTTCCTGATAACCGACTTCACTGCTATAAATGGATTTCAACATCATTTTCCAGGCAGTCCGTATATCATCGGTGATGCGTCCATAACGGGCTGTAATATAAGATTCCACCCATTGGTCTACATCTACGCGGTCTTTGTGCCACACCAATTCAAGCAACAGTTCATAAGTAACCGGGTTATTATTAATGCCTTCGGGCAAAATGCCTACTCCCTTCATATATGATACGTATTCTCCATTCGAAGCACGGTGAACCTCATCGGCAAAACGTTGCAACTTTCCGTTGATGCCCGGCCTTTCGCCAAAGTTAGTGACGGTAGCCCAGATGAAAGGAGTTCCCTCGTAGCCTTTGCGAGTCTCCCAGTTGTTAGTGTTTTCGCCGAATAATTCCTGTACCAGTACGTAGCGTTTATCCAGTTTCTCAAGCAGTCCCGGCTTCGGGTTGTCCTGCCAGCCTTGCAATACCCAGACGGATTCCGGGAAGTATTTCTGCATTGTTTTCTGTATAGCCCGGCCTGCGTCGCCCAACGCTACACCGTCCGTTGCTCCGCCTTCGTGAAAAGGGTCACCGGAGAAGAAACGGATATCCGACCCATACAAACGGCGGGTTTCTTCATAAAATATTCCGGCTATACGGTCGAATTCTGGATCCGTCGGGTCGAGAATATCCGGCCTTGTGAAAGCTCCCCAAGTGCCTTGGGGGATGATATGCGCCTTACTTTTGTTTTTCAGGTTGCTCGGCACCATTCCGTAGAATCCGGGCATCAACGGTTCGATGCCCAGTGACTTCATGCGTTTCAGCATTTTCTGTACGAGTTTCTTCCGGCTATCTATCTGCGACTGGGGCATAGGGCCGCCCCATCCTTCGATATTTCCCATCA
>OLIT01003035.1_pt1 | contig 11008 bp, 9 predicted proteins | sample 1601341 | NCBI WGS metagenome assembly OLIT01 (sample SAMEA2452121, study PRJEB22498) | human gut metagenome | biome: human feces; feature: human gut; material: feces | place: Australia | collected 2012
GTATCTGCCGGCCATTCAGGCGATCCGGGCGTTTCTGGGACTCGATTTTTCGGTGCTTCCGGGGCTCATCGCGCTTGGGCTCGGCGTTCTCGCGGGCATCGGGCTTTCCATTCACGCGATTCGCGCGGCGCTCAGAAAATACCGGCCGCAGATGGTCTGGCTGATTCTGGGTCTGATGGCGGGCTCCTTGTACGCGATCATCATGGGCCCTGCGTCGTTGGACATTCCGCAAGCGCCTGTGGGGCTGCAAAGCTTCGATTTTGCAGGCTTCGCGCTTGGGGCCGCGATCTTGCTTGGGCTCGAGGCGCTTCGCAAATGGGCGGCGCGGCAGACTGCCTCCAAAACGACGGCAAGAAAGAGGGCGGCAATATGAACTTTGACTGGACGATTTTACACTGGATTCAAAATATGCTCGTCTGTCCGGCGATGGATTTTTTGATGCCGAAGATCACGCTGCTTGGAAACGGCGGTGCGGTCTGGATTCTTTCGGCGATCGGATTGCTGGCAACGAAAAAATACCGCAAATACGGCGCGTTTCTGCTGGCGGGGTTGGCAGTCGGCGTCTTGACCGGCAATCTGACGCTCAAGCCGCTCATCGCAAGACCTCGCCCGTGCTGGTTAGATTCGAGCGTGCAGCTTCTCATTGCAAACCCGACGGATTACTCGTTCCCGTCCGGGCACACGCTCTCGTCTGTCATCGGCGCGACGGTGCTGACGAAGGCAAACCGGAAATTTGGCTTAGCAGCAATTCCGCTCGCGGCGCTCATCGCGTTTTCCAGGCTCTATCTCTACGTCCACTTCCCGACTGACATCCTTGGCGCAGCTGTACTGGGCGTTGGAATCGGGCTTGTGACCTGCACGATCGGAGACAGGGTCCGGACGGCGCTTGCGAAAAAGGGCATTTTTCTGCACGCGCGGTAAGGAGGGGTTATGCTGGAACAATGGATCTCTGCGACGGCGTGGCCGATGACCCCGCCGTCGGCCTACGGGTCGTTTCATCTGCTGTTTTTATGCTTTGGTCTTGGCATCAGCGCCGCACTTGCGTATCGTCTTCGCAGGTGCAGCGCCGTTTGCTGCCGCCGAATTTTACTCGGTGTAGGACTGTTTTTGATCGTCTGTGAGGCGTACAAGCTGCTGTTTTACTACTTTGTGATCGGACACGGCAGCTTTCAGTGGTGGGTGTTCCCCTTTCAGCTTTGCAGCATCCCGATGTATCTGTGTCTGGCCGCAAATCTTGTGCGGAAGGAGCACACACGCAGCGCGATCTACACCTTTCTCTGCGCCTACAATCTGCTGGGCGGCTTCCTCGCACTGCTGGAGCCGTCGGGACTCAGCCATGACTACTGGACGCTGACGCTGCACGGCTTTGTGTGGCATACGCTGCTGGTGTTCATCGGGCTGTTTCTCATCCTGTCCGGAAACGGGCCAAAATCGCTCAAAGATTTTGGCCGTGCGACGGTGCTGTTTCTGATTTTATGCGGTATGGCGTTCTGCATCAATCTGGCGCTGTTCCGCGCGTCGAACGGCGAGATCAATATGTTCTTTGTGGGGCCTGCCAACACGACGCTCATCGTATTCAAGGACATTGCCGCCCGCTTCGGCTGGTATGCCGCGACCGCGCTGTATATTCCCTGCGTGAGCTTCGGCGCGTGGCTGATTTTCAGCGCCGTGCGGCTGCTCTCCAAACGCTTGCGGACATACGCAGCATAATCATAACCACCGGCCGTGCCGGTGGTTTGCACAGGTTCCCTTGGGGGCTATTACCAGCCGAGCCTATAGTCTCATCGAATCTTCTTTCTACTGCATGATGCGCCCTACCGCTACTGAGATAGCGGCTTGGCATATCTTGCTTTTCGTTTCTCCCCGGTTATGCTCGACTCCATTCTTTGTCTTCATTATACCCGGAATCGCCCGCACCGTCAACGGCGGGGCGTGACTACTGTTTGACTACTATCCTCCCCGAAGCCTCAAAAGACGGTTTATCCAGTGTTTTCAATGGTTTTCGTAAAATTCAGAGAAACCGGATATTTTCGCTGAAAATCGCACAGCCTCTGAAAACACAGCATTTTATCAGGATGCGCCTGAAAACTCCGACCGTCGACATTGCTCCTGGCAAGCTCTACCCTTATGTAAAAAGCAAGACGCAAACTCATGCATTTGAGTTTGCGTCTTGCTTTTGCCCGTACCGACTGTACCCCCATGACACATTGTGTACCTATGGGGCGAAACAGTTGAAACTTCTGGGTTTTTCGCGTAGATATCTTTTTTGGTTCTACTAGATGGCAAGCTGCACCAATTAAGATATCAGCGGTTTTCCTAGTGTTTTCAATGGCTTCAGCGTTTTTAGGCAAGGCTTTTGGATCTTGTTGCTTCATACTGCTGGTTGCTACTGTGCAACCAAAAAAGATATTGTGGGTTTTATGGAATTTGGTGCGGTCTGCACGATTCTGTCAGCGATCTGCACTTTGACGGCTTTCCTGTTTTGCGCGGTTCCGGTCATAAATCCGCTTGCTCTGCACAACACGGGTGATTGGGGAAACACCGTTCCATGAACCGCGCTTGGCTGCATGAAATTTGCGCTGATTTTTCTTGCTCTGTTTTTTCAGCGGTGTCACTTTCATCCTGAGAATCCATCCCTTCGCGTCTATTCAGATGCTTCAACAGCGCTTCCGTCCTTGCGAACTCTGGCAATCTCCGGCATCGGGTTTGCCTCCAACAGCTCATCCAGTGTCCGCGGCGTATAATTCATGTAAGCCATCATACAGCCGACATTGATCAATCTGCTTGGAATGCCCATCGCCCACTGCTCGTTCTTCCACTTCTCAACGAGTTCCCACTCGCGGGTATTATGTACATGGCCATATAGCATGACCGCGCCATAATGCTGGTTCTTATAAAACAGAATCGGGTAATGACTCAGAATCACCAGCCGATTCTCATCATTGACCTCTGCGTATGGTTCGATGCTCTGCCAGTAAAGGCGGAGCTTTCCTTTCGCGCGGTCGTGATTGCCTTGAATCAGGTGCTTATGACCGTTGAGCTGCTGGATGATTCGAATGCTGTTTTCTTCATTTTTCCAGAACGCGTCTCCAAGGACATAGACGGTATCGTCATCTGCAACTCGTTCATTCCAGTTTTGAAGCAGCAATTCTTCCATTTGGTCTGTATCCGCAAAGGGACGATTATCAAAGCGGAGCACATTCGTATGTCCAAAATGCATATCTGCGATATAATAAATCATATTTTCTGTTTCCTTTGTCAGCTTCCTTTTTATTATACAGGGTAATCCGTCAAAATTTCACTTTGCGGAAAAAATATTTATCTGTTCTCTTTGAGCGGTTGGTGGTATCAAAATGTGATACCATCCAGAGAAAACGCTTGCAAAAGTGTGCGCGCACCTCTTACTTTTCTGTATCTTGCAAACTGCTTCTTTATAATGTTTCCTCGACTTCGTATCCGCCGCCGAAAATGATCGTCAAGCGGCCGTCGCTATGCACCTTGATGCATTCGATCATCTGCCGTACGATGCTGTCGTCGTATTGTGTTTCATTCGCATTGCGCTTGGCGATGATGCTCTGAATTTCCTCCAGCCGCGCCTGCCGCGTGGCATCGCCGCGCACACTCTCCTGAATTGCGGCAATGCGGCGGTTAAGCTGCTCGATTTGATTGGAGATGCTTTTGAATTCATCCTCGCTGCTTTCTACGTCTTTCCCAGCCGCAACGGTTTCGTTGACCAGTTCCAGCATCCGTTTGTTCAGCGCATCGATGCGGCGCGTGAGTAGGTCAATTTCCTCCGAACCGCCATTTATGCCGATGGCTTCTCCAATGGTGGCTTTCATAAGCGTGAGGTAGGTGGACTCGTCCTCCGCGTGAAAGCGGTTCAGCGCCCGGACAACGGCCCCATGCAGGGCGGCTTCCTCCACTGTGACGGAATCCTTGCAGTATTTCTTTCCGTAATCCAATCGGCTGACGCAGCGCCAGACGATTTTCTTCTTTCCGCGGATATTCCATGTCACACGCTTGTAGCGGCTGCCACATTCGGCGCAGTGCAGCACCTCGCTCAGCGCGTATTTGGAGTATTTCCCGCTTTGGGTAATAGACGTCTTATCCGATTTGGGTCGGAGAGCTTTCCGCCGCGCCAGTTCTTCCTGTGTGCGGTGGAAAATGTCGCGGCTGATGATCGCCGGGTGGCTGTTCTCGACAAGGTACATCGGCGCTTCTCCGTGATTCGCTTTGCGTGTTTTGGAAATGCAGTCTACGGTCACGGTTTTCTGAAGAATGCTGTCACCGCAGTATTTTTCATTCCGCAGGATGTTCATAATCATGTTCTTGCTGAAGCTGAGGTCCTTTCCGGGAATCTCAATGTTCTCGGATTGGAGTGTCTGCGCGATAAGTCCCACTGGCTGTCCAGCGAGAAGCATTTCAAAAATCCGTTCTACGATGGCCGCTTCCTCCGGCACGATCTCCGGTTTGCCATCCTCGCCTTTCCGGTAGCCCAGCAGCCGCTTGTACTGAAAGCTCACTTTCCCATCCTCGAAGTTTTTGCGGTAGGTCCATGTGATGTGCTTGCTGATGCTCTCGGATTCGGACTGCGCAAAGCCTGCGTAAATGACAAGATACAATTCGCTGTCGCTTTTCAGCGTGTCAATGTTCTGTTCCTCAAAGAAAATCCCAATGCCTTGCGCTTTCAACGAGCGTATATATTCCAGACACTCTACCGTGTTTCTGGCGAAGCGGGAGACGGATTTTGTGATGATATAGTCGATCTTTCCGTTCTGGCAGTCGCGGATCATGCGCTGAAATTCCGGGCGTTTGTCCGCCCTTGTGCCGGAGATGCCCTCATCGGCATAAAGGCCGGCAAACTCCCACTCTTTCCTGGCGGCGATCATTTCTGTATAAACGCGCATTTGGTTCTGATAGGATGTAAGCTGTTCTTCGGAGTCTGTGGAGACGCGGCAGTAGGCCGCCACTCGCTTTTGGTGATATTTCTCCTTGTCTACAAGGATGGACTTTTGGGGTTCAATTACGGAAACTATCCGTTTCGGGATTCTCTGGACTTCCATTCGGTTTATCCTCGCTTTCGCAAATATCGGTTTCTGTTTTTGTATGCAGAACGATGCTGCCTCCCACATGAAGGAAGACGGCATCGATCAGTTCGGAGGAATATGCGGCGTTGAACACATCCTGCGGTTTCATCAGAGAGACGCGCTTTCTGGCGATCTGTGCGGCGATCTGCGTTTTGGCGTTTGTCTCCTTGTAAAGCTGACTTGCGATTTCGCAGAGCAGGGCAACGATCCGTTCCTCGCTTGGGCGTTCCCGCCCCATTTCGTCAGAAATCTGCTGCTGCAATTCAAGCACCACTGCGGAATCCCTGTGCTTCACTTTCGGATGAGGAAGCATGAGATCGGCATTTGCGATGACGCGGTTCATAAGGAGCGTGATTTTCTGGAGCAGCTCTCCGTCGCTGATCCGCACCCGAATGCCGCAGGCAGTGTTGCTGCACGTCCAGCTTTCCCGGACGGCCCGCTTGGAGTTGATGTGCCGGAGCATGGGCGCGCCGCAATTTCCGCAGCGGATATGGTCGCGGAGCTGCCGGATTCCTTCACATTCCGCAACGGCCTGATTCCAGCGCCGTGCGCTTTTGGCTGCGACCGCTTCCTCGTAGACAGCGTCTTCGATGATCGCGTCAAATTCAGCATCGCCGGTGTATTTGGCGTTTTCTAGTATCCGAGAGATTCTCGCCTTGTCCCAAACGCAGCTTCGCTCTGTGTATGGGACGTTCTTCGCTGTGAGATCTTCTGCGATCTCCTTGAGCGATGCACCCTGAATGTATGCTTTGAAAATATTGCGGACAACATCGGCTTCCTGCTGTTCAATCACGGTGTGACCGTTGCGGATGGTGTAGCCAAACGGTAAATATCGAATCTTTTTCATACCCGTCCCTCTTAAATCTGTTCTGTAAATCTGAGTCCGCCAAGCAGCGTTACCGTCATTTCGTCATGGTGATTGATGCAAATGTCGGTAACAATCTCATGGAACAGCTTCTCGTCGAACACTTCCAGCGGCTGTTCCAGCTCGTCAATCAGGGATTTCAGCTTTCGGACATCTTCCAGCATGGTGAGAATCTTGGACTCAAAGCTGCTGTATCGCTCGGTTTTCAGTTTATCGAGCTGCTGGCGGATCTCCCGCGCCTGCGTATGGTAAATATCTGCGGCGAGGTATCCCTTTGTGCGAAGCCGCTCCAGTGCAAGCAGCTTTGCGTTCAGTTCGGCAATGCTCTGACTGAGCTGGCTGGCCGCTCTGTTGTTCCGCTTATAGGCTGCGGCGGCAAATTCCAGCTTCTGAATCGTCTGACCGAAGATATCTTCTTCACAGAAGCGCAGCTTGTTGATCATGGTGATAATGCCGTCGTAAATGCGTTCCTCGCTGTAATAGCTGGAATTGCAGGCGGTGGTGTCTGCCGCATGTTTTGCGCAGACCCACTTGATTACGCCACTTCGCACCTTCCGGTGATAGAAAGAGCCGCACTCGGAACACCGAATGCGGCTTGTAAGAGGATACTGTCTGGGCGGAATTTCTGTGCAGTGCTGCTTTTTCTTTTTCTCTAAAAGCTCCTGCACCTGATAGAAAAGCTGTTTATCAAGAAGCGGCGCATGGGTTTCCTTGGCATAAAACATATCTTCCTGCCCGCGATTTTTGGATTGCCGGAACGGAACTACTGCTTCACGACAGGTTTTCTGGTATTTGCAGTCACCGATGTATCGCTCGTTTGATAAAATATAGGAAACCCGTGTGGATGTCCAAGTGGACTTTCCGCACTTTGTGGGAACGTCGCGGACAGACAAGTCTTTTGCAATCTCGCTGATTGACCAACCATTCAGATATGACTGGTAAATCCATCGAACAATGATGGCTTCCGGTTCGTAGACAGACAGTGTTTTGTTTATCAACCGATACCCATATGGAGCGTTGCTGTCAATATACTCTCCAAGTTCCATCCGTTTGACGATGGATAACCGCTGATGCTGCGAGATGGACTTGGATTCCTCCTGTGCGATGGCTGCAAACGTATTGAGCAGCATCTCGTCGGCCATCGCCAGTGTGTTGATTCCATCTTCTTCGAACTGTACCCCGATGCCGAGCAGCTTCAGCTTGCGTGTATAATTCAGCGCCTCTTTCACGTTGCGTGCAAATCTGGAAACCGATTTTGTAAGAATGAGGTCGATCTGGCGCAGCTCACACATGCGGATCATCCGCTGAAATTCCGGACGGTTATCCGCTTTCATGCCGCTGAGACCCTCGTCGGCAAAAATGTCGACCAGCTCCCATTCCTGCTTCTCTGCAATGTATTTCGTATAAACATGTTCCTGCGTTGCAAAGGAATTTCGCTGATCTGCGGAGTTTGAGGACACGCGGCAATATGCCGCCACGCGCAGCTTGGGGGGCTCCTGCTTCGTCGTCGGTGCAATCAGTTTTGCAACTGGCATTTTTCTCACCTCCTGTGCCGTTTGTCAACGACAAGTATATCCGAGAAAAGGTTCAAGTCTACTGATATCTTTCAAACGGTTCCGAATTCTACCAAACGCTGAAACGGCGGCGGGAATTCTTGTGGAAACCGTGCAAATTACAGTTTAATCCGTAAGGACAATGTCCGCGCCGGTCAGGTTCTGATAATATTTTTTTGCTCTGCGGTATTCTTTTTCCGTAATGTCTCCGCGCTGCCGCAGGGCGCGGAGCGTCATGAGGATTCTGAGATAATTTGCGTTCTTGTTTTGGTGCTCAGATAGCATTTGTATTTTCTCGCCTCCTGTGTATCTGGTTTTGTACTCCGTTACACGCGCTCCAACGCGCGGTTTTTATGCCTTTGGGGTGCAGCGTCCCTACCGGGACGCAAAAAAGCCGACACGCGGGCGTGTGTCGGCTGACAGCTTGCAACAAAGGTTTACCCCCGCAGGTTTGACCTGCGGGGGCTTGATTTTGGTTCAGGTTTCGTCCGCTTCCGGCTGTTCCTCCAGCTCGTCCTGGGGCGATGCTTCTGTAACCGGTTCGGCGGCTTCGGCTGCCTCCAGCGCGTGGGTGATGATGTCAACTAAGAAGTCCTTCTTCTTGATGCCGCGCTCCTTGAGGTAGCGGTCAAGTCGGTCAAAGAGCTCTGCGGGGATCTGCGCGGCTAAGGTTCTCATTTCTCCGGTCATGATTTTTCCATCCTTCCAGTCGTAATATTCTGTGATCATGGCTTCCACATACTCGCCGAGGGTCATCCCGGCTTTTTCCTGCTCCTGCCGGACTCTGGTGTGGAGTGCGACGGGCAGCATGGCACACAGGTTTTTTCGTGTTTCCATTATAGTCTCCTTTCGCTTTGGTACGCCAAGTATCGCAGGAAAAAGGAAAGAAAGCTATTCACCAGAGCCACCAAAGAATGCCGCACAAACGAAGCAAATTGGACTAATCCGTAAACAAATCCGGTCTGGCTGCGACGGCAAAGCCCTCGCGCCCGGTCACGACCACGCCATTCTGCCCGCCGGAGCAGTGGATGACGAGGAGATTCCCTACGCTGTCATAGCCACAGACGATCCCAACGTGGCTGCCATCCGCGTAAAAGACGAGATCGCCGGGCAGCGCGTCTGACCATGCAATGTTGGTGCAGTAGCCATGCTGCGAAGCTGCACCACCGCCGCGTCCGGGCAGGTATGCACCGTTCGTGGCGTTATAGAATGTCCAGTCCACAAAGCCGGAGCAGTCCAATCCGAATGGCAGCACCTTGCCGGTCGAGCCGCTGCCGGATGCAGTAACCGTCGTCGGCGTTCCCCATCGGCTATCCCAGCCAAGGACGAGGCTTTTGCCGCCCCAGAAATACGTCACCTTTCCGAGAAGCTGATATGCTGTCAGGACAATGGATTCGCGCAGCGGATCAAGATCATCCGGCAGCGTGCCTTGGATGTCCGAAATGTCGACGGGGCCGATGGGCGTACCGCCCGGTTGATAATTACCGATCAGGGAAAGGAAAATGTCGTCATAGTCCGGCTTCAGGAGTTCTTCGAGCATCTCCCGCTGCTGGGCAGTGAAGCTGTATTCATCTGCCATCTGCATGGCGTCCTTGATCTGCACAGAGATATGCAGCGTTGTAATCCGCTCGCCGTCTACGGTTCTGGTCGTCAATTCGTATTCGAGCTTGTTGGCATCGAAGAAAATTTCCCGCAGGAGCTGGAGTTTTTCCTCATCCATCGTCATAACGTCCAGCCCATGTTCTTCGTCGGTCGAGACCTTGACCGCGTACACAGCCAGCACATTCCGCCAGTTTTGCAGCATGACCGCTTCCATGCCCTCCTGCATATCCAGCTCGTCGTATGGATGATCCTCCATGATACAGTAGATTTCATCGGTGAACTCGCCGTTCAGCGTTGCAACCGCGTCCGGAATCTTGATTTCCGTACCGGTATCCTCACCGGCGAACAGGATACCGAGCGGCGAAGCAAACAACATCCCTACAAGCAAGATCACCACGACAACGGAAACTACCGCCGCGCCGCCTGCGCCAATCGCCGCGACCAGCTTTTCTGCCGCTGCCGCGATTGCCCGCAGGACTTTCTTTCCAGCCTCTTTTGCTACCTTCGCCGTTTTGATCGCCGCATCCCGAAGTGCCTGTCCTTTGCGGATGACAGTCGCGGCCTGCTTTGGAGGAGCTGCCGACGATTTGCTTGGCAGCGCTTTTGCGGCAGGTGTAGCATCCTTGATTTTCGCTTTCGGGGCTGTTTTGATCTTCTGCTTTTTTACGAAAGTCGGTCGCGCCTGTTTCTGGATACGCACCGGTTTTGCAGGAACAACATTCTTGCCCGTTGGCGCAGTGGCTGTTTCTTTTACCAATGACGGTTGACATAATTTTATATCGCCTTGAATCATTTTCTGAGCTGCCTGCTGCGGGTTTGCCTGCACGGGCGTTACCTGTGTCGGTTGCTGGGCTGCAAGGTATTTCTGCTTGCTCTTGATGTCCGGCAGAAGTGTCTGCGGGGTATCCGGCGTCACGGATTCCGTATTGGCGCGCATGGAGGCTACCTGCGGTTGCCGCGTTCGGATCTGCGGCATAACCGGTTGTTCCTGCTCCGCACTATGGGAAACGTGGAGTTTTTGCTGTTCACGAACAGTTTCCCGTGTACGGATGACCGGCGAAAATGTTTCGGAATCTGTGAGCATATCTTCAATACCGCTCGCTTCTTCCTTGAGAAGATGTTGTTTTTTCCGTTTCTTTCGGATGTGCTCTTTCGTCTTGATTGCAGGAAGCGCGAACTGTGTGGTATCCGGTTTTAGCGCAGCAGGAATTTCTCGCAGAGAAGAAGCAGACGGCTTTTCCCTTACTGATGTTTCCAATTCACGCACAGAGCGATTTGTCTGCAATTGATAAACATTCTGCGGTCTTTCATAAATTTGCGAAGCTGGATGCTGGGGCAGATGCACAGGTGCATCTGCGGTCGGTGTATGCCCTCGCATCTTGGGCTGCGGGGTGTTTGCGGGAGGAACAGGCTTCTCCTTGATTGGAAAAGCCTGTTCGTGTGCAGAACGTTCCATTTGTAAATGGTGCGCAGACTGTTCAAAGGGTGCTGCGGTATGTTTTTCTGCGCTACCAGTTGGCGTTGGCGTAATTTCCGCGGAAACGTTCTGCGTTTTTTCGTGAATCCTCAGAGTTGCATGCTGGGAGGAAGACACCGGTGCTTTCGCATCCGGTGCATGTTCCCGCATTTTTGGTTGTGGAGCATTTGCAGGAGGAACCGGTTTCTCCTTAATCGGAGAAACCGATTTACGCACAGAATGCTCCGTTGTCGACGGCATCGTTTCCGCAGGAACAGCCTTTACGTTTTCATGAATACGCGGAGTTGAATGCTGAGATGGGGACACTGATGCTTTCGCATCTGGCGTATATTCTCGCGTTTTGGGCTGTTGGACGTTTACTGGAGAAACCGGCTTTGCAGTCTTATAAAAGAGTGACATCACCTTTTGACGGAGTTATAAGCAA
>OLIT01003039.1_pt1 | contig 10991 bp, 10 predicted proteins | sample 1601341 | NCBI WGS metagenome assembly OLIT01 (sample SAMEA2452121, study PRJEB22498) | human gut metagenome | biome: human feces; feature: human gut; material: feces | place: Australia | collected 2012
GGGGCGTTGCCCCAAACCCCAGCAGGGACGCTGTCCCTGCACCCTGCAAGGGGCATTGCCCCTTGACCCGTTTTTTGTGACCCGGCTTGGGCGCGCTTCCATAGTTGGCTTTTGCCTTACTCTTTTATCTCTTTCCCAAACCGAATCGCAACCGCGTTCGCGTGGGCATCTAAGCCCTCCTGCCGTGCCAGCAGCATCACCTGTTCCGACACCCGCTCCAATTCCGCCCTTGAACAGCAAATCAAGCTCGACTTCTTCACGAAATCATCCACCGACAAGGGCGAAAAGAACCGTGCCGTCCCACTCGTCGGCAGCACATGATTCGGCCCCGCCAGATAATCCCCCAGCGGTTCGGGCGAGTAATGCCCCAGAAAAATCGCGCCCGCGTTCTCAATCAGCGGCAGCAGCCCATACGGGTCAGCGACGGACAGCTCCATGTGTTCCGGCGCAATTTGGTTCGCGATGTCCGCGCAGTCGGGGAGGGTCGGCGCGACGACGATCGTCCCGTAGGCGGTCAGGCTCTTTTCGATGACGTCTCGGCGGGGGAGAAGGGCAGTTTGATGGGCGATTTCCGCCTGAACGGCAGCGGCAAGGGTTTCGCTGTCCGTGACGAGAATCGCGGCGGCGAGGGGGTCGTGCTCCGCCTGTGACAGCAGATCAGCGGCGACGTAGCGGGGATTCGCGCTGTCGTCGGCAATCACCAGCACTTCGCTCGGCCCGGCGACCATGTCAATGCCGACATGCCCGAAAACCTCCCGTTTCGCGTTGGCGACGAAAATGTTGCCCGGCCCGGTGATTTTGTCCACGCGGGGGATGCTCTCTGTGCCGAACGCGAGGGCGGCAACGGCCTGCGCGCCGCCGACTTTGTAGATTTTGTCCACACCCGCCAAATCCGCCGCGACAAGGGCAAGCGGGTAGCTGACCGAGCCGTCCCGGCCGGGCGGCGTGACCATGATAATCTCCTTTACGCCCGCGACCTTCGCCGGCAGCACGTTCATCAGCACCGACGAGGGGTACGCCGCCGTGCCGCCGGGCACATAGACACCGGCCTTTTCAATGGGGGTGTATTTCTGTCCCAGCACGATGCCGGGCTTGTCGTTCACCACAAAATTCTTGTGCACCTGCTGGCGGTGAAAGCTCTCGATGTTGGCAGCCGCCTCCCGCAGCGTTTCGAGGAAGTAGGGGTCCATATTGGCAAACGCTTCGTCGATCTCGGCCTGCGTCACCTGCAGATTCTCAATTTTGGCCCCGTCAAATTTCAGGGCGTAGTCTTTCAGTGCTTCGTCGCCCCGGGCGCGCACATCGGCGATGATGCCGTCCACCACGTCCTCCACGTTCTTTTCGGCGCGGATGTCGCGGTTCAGGATCTCTTCGGGCTTCAGCTCGTCGAAGTTGTACAGCTTGATCATTTTGCTTCCTCCTTGTTCTGCAGTTCCGCCCGCAGCTTTTCCAGCATGGTGTCCATCTCGGCGTGCTTGAACTGGTAGCTGGCCTTGTTGGCAATGAACCGGGCCGAGATGGGCATAAACTCGGTGACGACCTTCAGGCCGTTCTCCCGCAGGGTGGTGCCGGTCTCCACGATATCCACGATGACATCCGAAAGGCCCAGAATGGGTGCCAGCTCAATGGAGCCGTTCAGCTTGATGATATCGATATCCCGGCCCATGGATGCGTAATAGCTCTTGGCAATGTTGACGAACTTGGTCGCCACACGCACCGGGCGGCTGGGGTCGTCCTTGTAGTCTGCCGGGGCGGCCACGCACATGCGGCACTTGCCAAGGCCGGTGTCCAGCAGTTCGTATACGTCGGCAGAAGCTTCCGTGAGGATATCCTTGCCCACGATGCCCACATCCGCCGCGCCGTGCTCCACGTAGATGGCAACGTCGCTGGGCTTGACGAGGAAGTACCGGATGCCCGCTTCCGGGTTTTCCACCACCAGCTTGCGGGTGGCGTTGTAGTCCTCCGGGCAGCCGTAGCCGATGCCCGCCAGCAGGTTATACACCTTGTCGCCGAGACGGCCCTTCGGCAAAGCCACATTGAGCATCACCTTGTCGGTGCTGTGTTTCTGCACCGGCGGCAGCGGGGCGCTCAGACGGTCCAGCTCGTCCAGATAGACCGCAAAGCCGATGGCACCCGCCCCGGGGGTGAATTTCTGCATCAGCAGGTCGTAGCGGCCGCCCTTGAGCAGGGGGCGGGGCAGGGCTTTCAGGTAGCCCTGAAACACAAGGCCGTTGTAGTATTCCATCTCACCGGCTAAGGTCAGGTCTAACCGGATGCTGCCGCCTGCCTGTCCCAGCGTGGGCGCTAGGGCGGTCAGCTCTGCCACGGCGGCGGTCATAGCGGGGTTGCGGCAGAGCGCTGCCGCCTTGGAAAGGGTAGCGGCGTAGCCGCCGGAAAGCTCCAGCACCCCGCACAAGGCGTCCGCCGCCGTTTCGGAAAGCCCCGCAGAAAGCGCGGCGGCGCGCAGCTCGTGGGCGTTTTTCTGCCGCAGCTTTTCCAGCAGCTGCGCCCGGGCGGCTTCCGGCACGCCCAGCGCATCGAACAGGCCGAACAGGTAGCCCATGTGGCTGACTTCCAGCACCCACTCTGTGCCCAGCGCCGCCAGCGACTGCGCCGCCAGACACACCGCCTGCTGCACCTCGGCTTCGCCCACAGCGCCCAGCAGTTCCAAACCCATCTGGGAGATCTCTTTAAAGGTGTGGCTCTCGGCGGAGGGACGGTAGACGTTCTCGTGGTAGTAGTACCGCAGCGTCTCGCCCGGCGCGGGCTGTGCCGTCTTGGCAATGGACAGGGTCACGTCCGGCTTGAGCGCCAGCAGACGGCCGTCGAGGTCGGTAAAGGTGATGACCTGCTCCGACGACAGAAAGCTGCGGTTCTCCTGATACAGGCTGTACTCCTCGAACCGCCCCATGTGGTACTTGCGGCAGCCTGCCGTCTCGTACAGGCTGCGCAGCGCAAAGGAGGCGCGCTCCTTGGGCTGCAGATGCTCCAGACTGAACTCCATTTCGCTTCCTCGTTTCCTTTCCCTTGTTTCTTTCCCTGCACCGGCGCATTCCGGTGTCTCTATACACAAAAACATCCGGCGCGGCATCCTCCGCGCCCATAGAATGAAAGGCTTCTGTTTTTATTTTACTTTATCTGGGTAAAGTTGTAAAGCGTGAAAGTGACGGTGATTTCCATTCTTATCCTACATTTTTTCAGTGTGTTTGTACAGGAAGGCGAAATTTTTTCACGCGCTGGGAAGGTCAGATGATGCAGAGAAAAAACAGCCGCACCATTTTGTCCTGCTCGAACCTCAGACGGGCATTTTATTGCCAAAAATGAACCGCCGCGGTTCTTCTCTGTAACCGTGCGGCCGATCTTTTGACATGATCTGGGGGAAGCGCTGACCATATTTACAGCCAGCGCCGTTCTGTTTCTTATATTGTGGCAGCAGCGTGGGTTTTTGCCCGGGTAAACAGAGCGTTGATTGTGTTTTATTCTGCCTTATGCTATGCTTTTTTCCAAGGGAGTTGATAAAATGGATGCCAGAACTTTCGGAAATTATCTGAGCCGGATGCGCAAAGCGCAGGGGCTGACACAGGCTGAACTGGCGGAACAGCTGCACGTTACCGACAAGGCTGTCAGCCGCTGGGAGCGGGGCATCGGTCTGCCGGATATCAACACACTGGAACCTCTGGCAGATGCGTTGGGATTGACACTTGCCGACCTGATGCATTGCCGCGTTCCGGAAGAAGCCGATGCCGCACCGACCATCCAGTTGGATGATTTCTTTACCATGCTGCGCCGACAGCACACCGTAGATTGGCATTCTGTGCGCACCGCTCTGCTTGGGCTGAGCATTGCACTTGCCGTGTGGGGTGTTTTGGCCTGTCCCGGCAGGATCGCTGTGCACTGGCGTGGTCTCGGCGATGGTTCTTTTCAGGCAGACGGCTGGATGCCTTCTTTCGTCATTTTCCCGTTGTGTGCTGGCATTGAATTTTTATCGCTGGAGATCTGGAACAGTTTTGAACAAACGGGCTATTATCGCCGCTCGGGTGAGATCAACCCTTTCATCATTCATGCCATGTCCTTTGGCACACGCTCTGCCAGATGGCTGAAGGGCGTACTGGATCTTCTGTTTTTCTTTTGTTTTGGTTTTGTGGTTCCATTTGCAGAAGCGTGTATGATTTTTTTGAATTGATGCCGCCATTTCCGTAAAAAGGGTACAGCGGAACGCCCGCAGGCGTTCCGCTGTACCCTTTTTTTAAAACAATGATTCAGCCCAGCAGCTGCAGCACGCCAGACTTCGGGCGGGCACCCACGGCCTGATTCACCAGCTTGCCGCCTTTGAACACCAGCAGGGTGGGGATGCTCATGACGCCGAACTCACCGGCCAGTTCCGGCTGCTCGTCCACGTTCACCTTGCCCACCTTCACATCGGTGCGCTCCTCGGCCACCTCGTCCACAACGGGGCTGAGCATGCGGCAGGGGCCGCACCAGCTGGCCCAGAAGTCCAGCAGAACGGGCTTTGCGCTCTGCAGCACCTCCTGCGCAAAATTTTCCTTCGTGATGGTTACAACTGCCATATTGTTTACCTCCTGAAAAAGGGTATATTTTCATTTGATGATGGCATCAGTATACCCCAAATCCGGCGCATTTTCCGTGACCGGGTCACACAACGATGCAAAAAGCCCGCCGAACGCAGATGTCCGGCGGGCCGTAATGTTTTGCGGTTTATTTATTCAGCATTTCATGAGCGGTCTTGCAGATGGTGGCGGCATCCAGGCCGTACTCACGCAGCAGGTCCCAGGCCGGGCCAGAGCAGCCGAACTTGTCCTGCACGCCCACACGGCGCACGGGGGTGGGCAGCTTCTCAGAGAGAACTGCGCACACAGCTTCGCCCAGACCGCCGATGACATTGTGCTCCTCGGCAGTGATGACCTTGCCGCAGTCCTTGGCCGCCTTGAGGATGATCTCCTCGTCCAGGGGCTTGATGGTGTGGATGTTGATGACCCGGGCGTGGATGCCCTCGGCGGCCAGCTGTTCGGCGGCGATGCGGGCCTCGTTGACCATCAAACCGGTGGCGATGATGGCAATGTCATTGCCGTCGGTGATCTGCTCGCCCTTGCCGATCTCAAAGTGGTAGTTGTCGGCATCGTGGAACACCGGCACAGCCAGACGACCAAAGCGCAGGTAGACGGGGCCTTCCATGGCGTAGGCGGCGCGCACGGCGGCGCGGGCTTCAACGTCATCGGCGGGGCAGATGACGGTCATGCCGGGGATGCTGCGCATGAGGGCAAAGTCCTCACAGCACTGATGGGATGCACCGTCCTCACCCACCGAGATGCCGCCGTGGGTGGCACCGATCTTCACGTTCAGGTGGGGGTAGCCGATGGAGTTGCGCACCTGCTCAAAGGCACGGCCTGCGGCAAACATGGCAAAGCTGGAAACGAAGGGCACATAGCCCATGGTGGACAGGCCGGCGGCCACGCCCATCATGTTGCCCTCGGCAATGCCGCAGTCAAAGTGGCGGTCCGGGTATGCCTTGCGGAACATGCCGGTCTTGGTGGCGGCAGCAAGGTCTGCATCCAGCACCACCAGCTCGTCGTGGCCTTCGGCGGCCAGCTCCTTCAGGGTGTTGCCGTAGCTTTCACGGGTAGCGATCTTCTTCACGTCTGCCATCTTACTTATCCTCCTGTTCCAGCGCGGCGTATGCGGCGTTCAGCTCCTCAATTGCGATCTTGTACTCGTCGTCATTGGGGCCCTTGCCGTGCCAGTCCACCGAGTTGGTCATGAAGGAAACGCCCTTGCCCTTGGTGGTGTCCATGATGACACAGGTGGGCTTTTCGCTTTCGGCGTGGAAGGCGTTCACGGCGGCCTCGATCTGGTCGTAGTCGTGGCCGTCGATGGTCAGCACGTTGAAGTTGAAGGCTTTCATCTTGTCTTCCAGCGGCTCGCTGCTCATGACCGTCTCGGTGCTGCCGTCGATCTGCAGATGGTTGCGGTCCAGCATCACGCACAGGTTAGAAAGGCCGTAGTGGGCGGCAAACATAAAGGCCTCCCAGCATTCGCCCTCTTCCACCTCGCCGTCGCCCAGAATGGCGTAAACGTTCACGGCAGAGCCGGCGTGCTTTGCGCCCAGTGCCATGCCGCAGGCGGCAGAGATGCCCTGACCCAGACTGCCGGTGGACATATCCACGCCCGGGGTCTCGTTCATGTTGGGGTGGCCCTGCAGATAGCTGCCGATCTTGCGCAGGGTCTTGAGGTCTTCCACCGGGAAGTAACCGCGCTCGGCCAGCGCTGCATACAGTGCCGGGGCGGCATGGCCCTTGGACAGCACCAGACGGTCGCGGTCGGCCATCTTGGGATCCTTCGGGTCAATGTTCATTTCCACGAAATAGAGGTAGCTCAGCAGCTCGGCGATGTCCAGACTGCCGCCCGGATGACCGCACTTTGCGCTGTGCGTGCCCTCGATCACGCCCATGCGGATGTGACAGGCGTGCTTTGCCAGGGTAAGTTTTTCTGCATTTGTCATGATGGTCCTCCCGTATGAACCTCAGATTTGCAAGCGTTCCAAAAAAGCCGTTTTACGCCCTGCCGGGCAGGTGTGTCCCAGCAGCGCACTCTTTTTCAAGTTTATATTAGCTATTCTATGCAAAAAGGTCAAGTTCCTTCATGCAAAATGTACATACACGGGGAAATCTTGCCCGAAAAGTTCCGCTTTTTGGTCAATTTGCGGGTCGTTTGCCGCATCTTGACAGCCGCCGGGGCATTTGCTATAATTTTGTCAAAATCCGGCACGGAGCCGGGTGTGCGGGCAGAAGTCCGTTTTCTCCATGCGGAAGATATTTTTGTCCAGAGTATTTTTTCAAAAGACGCCATGAAGGGGTCTGTTTCCGGTCGGAATGCCGGGAGCAGGCCCCTTTTTTGTGCAAAGGAGGACTTTTTCATGAACACCAAGACTGTTTCGCCCGCCCGCAGCATCGTGCTGGCGGCGCTGTTCCTGGCACTGGCCTTCGTGCTGCCCATGGTCACCGGCCATGTACCGCAGGTGGGCAACATGCTTTGCCCGATGCATTTCCCCATTCTGTTGTGCGGCTTCGTGCTGGGCGGGCCGTGGGGCCTGGCCGTGGGCTTCGTGGCCCCGCTGCTGCGCTCGGTGCTGTTCGGCATGCCGCCGATGTTCCCCATCGCCATCTCCATGGCCTTTGAGCTGGCCGCCTACGGCCTTGTGTCCGGCCTCGTCTGGCGCAAGGTGAAGCACACCCTGCCCATGATGTACGCCGCCCTCGTCACCGCCATGGTGGCGGGCCGCCTGGTGTGGGGCGCAGTGCGCTTCGTGCTGGCAGGCCTGACCGGCTCGTCCTTCCCCTTCAGTGCCTTCCTTTCCGGCGCGCTGCTCACCGCCGTGCCCGGCATCATCGCCCAGCTGGTGCTCATCCCGTTGATTTTGGTGGCACTGCAGAAGGCAAAGGTCATCGACTAAGCTGCCATTTAGAATGCCCTCCGCTTCGCTCTGGGCATAAACAGCAGAACTTTTATTTTTATATTATTACAGAACAGCAGCGGCTGCGGCCGCTGCTGTTCTGTTTTTTCACAGGAGAGGCCGTAATGAAAGTGCCCTGCTGCCCGTTACATCTTTTCCCGTAAAAAAGCGAACCGGCAAAGCCCGCAGGCTTTGCCGGTTCGCAGTTAAAAATCAAATCCTTTGAAATTGGTCAGAGCATCGCGGAGACCATTTTCAATCAGTTCTTCTTACCGGTCAGGAACTCCGGCAGGGGCTTGCCCTGCTTGCGCCACTGGTGATACTCGGCGGTGGCGGCAAACTCCACGTCACCGGCAGAGTTCAGGGCCGTCTCCACAGAGTCCTGCACCACGCCGATGATGAAGCCGACGCCCACCATCTGCATGGCAACATCGTTGGAGATGCCGAACAGGGAGCAGGCCATGGGGATCAGCAGCAGGGAGCCGCCGGCCACGCCGGAAGCACCGCAGGCACCCAGAGCGCTCATGGCGCTCAGCACGATGGCGGCAGGCAGGGACACCTGAATGCCCAGCGTGTTGGCGGCGGCCAGCGTCATGATGGTGATGGTGATGGCGGCACCGTCCATGTTGATGGTAGCGCCCAGCGGGATGGACACGGAGTACATGTCCTTGTCCAGACCCAGCTTTTCGCACAGGGCCATGTTCACGGGGATGTTGGCGGCGGAACTGCGGGTGAAGAAGGCGGTCAGGCCGGACTCACGCAGGCAGCGGAACACCAGCGGGTACGGGTTGCAGCCCAGGTAGATGAACATGATGAAGGGGGAGACGATGAGGGCCATGAACAGCATGGTGCCCACCAGCAGGGCCAGCAGCTTGCCGTACTGGGTGAAGATGGCCAGGCCGTTGCCGGAAACGTTGGTGTACACCAGACCCATGATGCCGAAGGGTGCCAGATTGATGATCCAGCGCACGATCTGGGAAACGGCGTCAGCGGTGTTGGCCATAAAGGTCTTGGTGCTCTCGGAGCCGATGCCCTTCATGGCGATGCCGAACATGCAGGCCCAGAACAGGATGCCGATGTAGTTGCCGTTCATGATGGCGCTGACGGGGTTTGCCACAAAGTTCGTCAGCAGGGTGCCCATCACTTCGCCCAGACCCTGAGGCACCACGTCGGACTGGGCAGCGTCTGCCAGCACGACGGTGACCGGGAACAGGAAGCTGGTGACGACCGCGATGGCCGCCGCCAGGAAGGTGGTGAGCATGTACAGCCAGATGACCGTGCCGAAGCGGCGGTCCAGCTTGGAAGAACCCTGTGCCAAGGCACTTGCCACGATGACGAACACCAGCACCGGGGCGATGCCCTTCAGTGCGCCGACGAACAGGTTGCCAAATTCGCCCACCCAGCCGGCACCGGGAGCCACCAGCGCCAGCACAGCGCCGACGATCAGGCCGATCAGGATGCGAACGATCAGGCTGATGCCGTTGTAACGGGCAACGGCCTTGTTCAACGTTTTCATATAGACACTCCTCTTTCCTATCGTACGCCAGTGGCGCACAGTTTCCTGTCTCTTACACAAGGACGGGTGTTATTATAGCACAGACGGTAAAGAAATGAAAGCATTTTCAGACATTTTTCGTTCACAAATTTGCGTTCAGGTCGGTGCCCATAGGGGTTTTCTGCTGAACTGTATTTGTAGCAAGGACAGTTTTGCTTTTCCGAAAAAATAAAGCCGGAACGGCTTTCACCGCTCCGGCTTTTCAAAATAAAAATTTCAGCTCACATACCCATCGGTCGCGCTGATGATGTTCGCGTTGCCCTCCAGGCTTTCGTACACATCCACCACCGCATAGTGCATCTCTGCTCCCGGGTACACCACCGTCGCTTCGCACAGGATGCGATAGTTGGTGCCCGCCACGGTCTGGGTGCTCAGCAGGGCCACCGGCACATAATCCACACCCACAAAGCCTGCCGTGGCCTTGTTAAAGGCTGCCTGCGCTTCCCCGGTCAGGGCCGGGGACTCCGCTTCCTGCCATGCGCCCACAGCGCCTTCCTCATAGTCCAGATCGGTCAGGCAGAGCGCATCGCCGATCTCCACGATCTCGGCCCTGCCCAGCCAGTTCTTGCTCACCGTGGCCACCACATATTCCTCCTGCGCGCCCGGGTACACCACCGTGGCCTTGCACAGGATGCGGTACTGCCTGCCGGAGGCGGTGGTGCGGCTGGCCAGCAGGGCATAGGGCGTGTAACTGACGCCTTCCAGCCCGTCAAAGGCCTTGTCGAACACCTTGCGCACCGTGTCGGTGAGGGCCGGGTCGGCGGCACGCTTCCAATTGCCGGAAATGCAGTTTTCCTCGCTGACCGCCGCGGCAGGCTCTGCCGTCTTTGCCGCCTGTGCCGAAAGGGCCGACGCCTGCACCGCGCCGCCTGCCAGCAGGGAAAGGGCCATGGCTGCCGTCATACAGACCGAAACCGTCTTTTTCATAGAAAGATTTCCTTCTTTTATCCATATTGTTTCCGGGCCGGGTGCCCGGTTTTGTCTCGTCATCTGGAACGAGAAGGAGCGCGGTGCCAAATTGCAGGGTCTCCGAAATTTTTCCAGAAAAAATGCCCGCGCACGGGCGGACCCGGTGCACAGGCATTTTGCGGCTTATTCCAGCGGCTGGGTCGCGGCCAGCTTCTGGTAGGCGTAGCGCGGCGAACCATCCCGTACATGGATGATGCCGCAGCGGGTGAAGCCGTTCTTTTCCAGCAGGTGCTGCATGATCTTGTTGTCGGCGTGGGTATCGGCCCGCAGGCTCTGGCAGTGTTCCAGGCTCCACTCCAGCACCGCCGAAGCGACGCCCTTCTGCCGCCCGGCCGAAGCCAGCCGGTGCACCGTGCCATAAGGCAGCGTATCGTTCAGCCACCGGCCATCCTCAATGACGGCATAGGTCGGGTCTGCACCCAGAATGAAGGCGAACACGGCCTCGATCTGGCCGTTGACCACATAGACGAACAGACGGTTCGAGTCGATATCCTCCTCCAGCATCTCCTGCGGAGGGTAGTTGTCGCCCCACTGGGTCGGGTTGCCCGATCCCTTCATGGCAGCGCGTGCATGGTCGTAGATCTTCAGGATCTGCGGCAGGTCCCCTCTGACTGCACCACGAAACATTCATTCCACCTCTTTCGACTGCGCCGCACCCTTCCGGCACGGCTGGGATTTGCCTTATTGTACTACATTTTACCAGAAAAATCCAGTTCTTGCGCCAGCCGCCCGCAAAACGCCCCGAAACGCCAAAAAAGCAGGGCACAGCCGGGGCCGTGTCCTGCCGATGGGGGAATGAAGCTTTTTCATGCGCTGGTGCGCACGCGGGCGGCGCGCACCTGGCGGTACTCCCGCGGGCTCAGGCCGTAGCGCTCGTGGAACAGGCGGTAGAAATAGCTGGTGTTCTCGTAGCCCACCAGCGTGATGATCTGCTGGATGTTCATGTCGCTGCGGCGCAGCAGGCGGGCGGCAGTCTCCATCCGGTGCTTCTGGAGCAAT
>OLIT01003055.1_pt1 | contig 10933 bp, 9 predicted proteins | sample 1601341 | NCBI WGS metagenome assembly OLIT01 (sample SAMEA2452121, study PRJEB22498) | human gut metagenome | biome: human feces; feature: human gut; material: feces | place: Australia | collected 2012
GTGTGCAACGCCTCGACGACCGTTGCCGTCTATCAGGCCGTGCTGAAGAACAAACCGCTGATCGAGCGGGTGGTGACCGTCACGGGCAAGAGCGTGAAGGAGCCGAAGAACCTGCTGACCCGCATGGGTACGCCGATCTCGGCGCTGATCGAGGCCGCGGGCGGCCTTCCCGGGGATGCGGGCAAGGTGATCAACGGCGGTCCGATGATGGGCCGGGCGATGGTGAACCTCGACTCGCCCGTGACGAAGGGCTGCTCGGGCATCACCGTCATGTCGGGCCGCGACGCACAGCGCCGCGAGGCGACGCAGTGCATCAAGTGCGCCAAGTGCGTCTCCGCCTGTCCGATGGGACTGGAACCCTATTACCTCTCGAAGATGACCCAGAAGAAGGGCTGGGACGAACTGGAAGCGCTGATGATCACCTCGTGCATCGAGTGCGGCTGCTGCCAGTCGACGTGTCCGGCCTATCTGCCGCTGCTGGACTGGGTGCGCCTCGGCAAGCAGACCGTGATGGGCCTGATCCGCGCACGCGCAGCGGCTGCACCTAAAAAGTAAATGAAAAAACAGTATAGATATGGCTAATAAACTCATTGTGGCTCCCGCACCCCACGTGCAGACGGCCCAGTCGACGACCCGGATCATGCGCGACGTCGTGATCGCGCTGATGCCCGCGCTGGTCGTGTCGACGGTGGTCTTCGGACTGGACGTGCTGCGCGTTACGGCCCTTTCCGTGGTGTCGTGCGTGGTGATCGAGTACCTGATTCAGAAATTCATGGTCCGCGGTGCGACTACCGTCGGCAACTGGTCGGCCGTGGTGACGGGCGTGCTGCTTGCCTTCAACCTCCCGGCGTCGATTCCCTGGTGGATCGTCGTGATGGGCGCCTTCGTGGCCATCGCCGTCGCCAAAATGACCTTCGGCGGCCTGGGCAAGAACCCCTTCAACCCCGCGCTGGTGGGACGCGTGTTCCTGCTGATCGCCTATCCGGTGCAGATGACCACCTGGCCGCTGCCCGTGAACGGCTCGTTCGACGTTCTGTCGGGCGCCACGCCGCTGGCGGCCGTGAAGGCTGGCGGGTCCCGGCGCCATCGGCGTGCAGGAGATGCTGCTGGGCAACATCCCCGGTTCGCTGGGCGAGGTGGCCGCTGCGGCCTTGCTGTGCGGATTCGTCTACCTGCTGTGGCGGCGCGTGATCACGTGGCACATTCCCGTGACGGTGCTCGCGACGATGGCTGTGTTCGCCGGGGTGGTTGCGATGTGCTCCGTGTCGTTCGACGCGCTTCCGCAGGCTGCCGACGGAACCTGTTCGGCCGGTTATAAACTGGGATACCTCTTCGGGACTGCGTGGAGGGCCGGTATATTCCATGTCCTTGCGGGCGGCGCGATGTTAGGTGCGATCTTCATGGCCACGGACTATTCGACCTCGCCGATGACCGTTCGGGGCGGCGTGATCTTCGCCGTGGGAATCGGACTGATCACCATGTGCATCCGTCTGTGGGGCGCTTATCCCGAGGGCATGTCGTTTGCGATCCTGATTATGAACGCCTGCGTGCCCCTGATCAACAAATATGTCAAACCCAAGCGCTTCGGCGTGAAATAAGAGGAGGTGACAGCATGAAAAGTACACTTTTGAACATGACGGCCGTCCTCTTCGGCATCACCCTCGTGGCTTCGGCCGGAGTGGGCTTCGTCAATATGATTACCGTGGAGCCGATCGCGGCGGCCAAGGAGGCCGCGACCCTGGCGGCCCTGAACGAGGTGCTCCCGGCGTTCGACGCCACGACGACCGAGGAGCTGACCATCGACGACATGCCGATCACGGTTTACACGGCGACGGCCGGGGGCAGCGTGAGCGGTTATGCCGTGCAGTCGATGACCAAGCAGGGCTTCGGCGGCGTGGTGCGCCTGATGGTGGGCTTCACGCCCGAGGGCGAAGTAGTGAACGTCAACGTGTTGGAGCAGACCGAGACTCCGGGTCTCGGTACCAAGATGGCCGACGAGGGCAACGTCCTGCTTGCGAGCGTCAAGGGCCGGAAACTCGAATCGAAGAAGCTCGTCGACGGCAAGCTGGCCGTGACGAAGGATGGCGGCGACGTCGATGCGCTGACCGCCGCAACGATCTCGTCGCGCGCCTATGTCGACGCGATCAACCGCGCGTGGATGGCTTACAAGAGCGTGGCGACGGGCGAAGCCCCGACCGACACGGCGTCCGGAGCGACGGCTGCCGCCGGACAAACCAACGAGCCTGCGGCTCAGGAAGGAGGTCAAAATGAATAAACTGCAAATTATATCGAGCGGCATCGTCAAGAACAACCCGACGTTCGTGCTGGTGCTGGGCATGTGCCCCACGCTGGGTACGACGACTTCGGCCGAAAACGGCATGGGCATGGGGCTGGCGACGATGGCCGTGCTGATCATGTCGAACCTTGTGATTTCGCTGATCAAGAACATCATTCCCGACAAGGTCCGCATCCCGGCGTTCATCGTCGTGATCGCCTCGTTCGTGACGATCATCCAGATGCTGATGCAGGCCTATGTGCCGGCGCTGTACGGAGCGCTGGGTGTCTTCATCCCGCTGATCGTGGTGAACTGCATCATCCTCGGCCGCGCCGAGGCCTTCGCTTCGAAGAACTCCCCGCTGGATTCGATTCTCGACGGCGTGGGCATCGGCCTGGGCTTCACGCTGGCGCTGACTGTGATCGGCGCCGTGCGCGAGATCCTGGGCAGCGGCGCCATCTTCGGCGTCAACCTCGGCTTTGCGGACGTCGCGCCGCTGATCTTCGTGCTGGCCCCGGGGGCATTCCTGGTGCTGGGCTATCTGATGGTATTGTTTAACAAATTAGCCAAGAAATAGTTATGGAGCTTTCCTATTTTGCAATCATCATCGGCGCCATCTTCGTCAACAACGTCGTGCTGGCGCAGTTCCTCGGCATCTGCCCCTTTCTGGGCGTGTCGTCGAAAGTCGAGACTTCGCTGGGCATGGGAGCTGCCGTAACCTTCGTGATGGCCATTGCGGCCGTCGTGGCGTGGCTGATTCAGACCTATGTGCTCGTGCCGCTGGACATCGTCTACATGCAGACGATTGTCTTCATCCTCGTGATCGCGGCCCTCGTGCAGATGGTCGAGATCATGCTCAAGAAACTCTCGCCGTCGCTCTATCAGGCGTTGGGCATCTTCCTGCCCCTGATCACCACCAACTGCGCCGTGCTGGGCGTCGCGATCCTGATGATCCAGAAGGAGTTCAACCTGTTGCAGAGCGTCACTTATTCGGTGGCCACGGCCCTCGGTTTCGCCCTTGCGCTGGTGCTCTTCGCAGGTATCCGCGAGCGTCTCGATTTCGAGGATGTGCCCAAGGCGTTCAAGGGCATTCCCATCGCGCTGATCACGGCCGGGATTCTGGCCATGGCGTTTATGGGATTCTCCGGCCTGGTTTGATTTCCGATTTGTAAGCGGCTATTTCCGCACATCCCTCGAACGGGGCGAATGGAATGTACCGAAGTACTACCCATTCGTTTTCCGAGAGGAGAAAATGGGTGTAAATATTAAATATTCAGCGATTTAATCTTTGCACAGGGTTTCTTCTTCGAGGGATTCCAAGCATAATAAGGTAATTCCAGACGAGGTTACGGTTTCCAGATCGTTACCTCGTCTGTTTTGCTGTATTTTGCATAAAATATTCGTTTGCAATTTCTTGCATCGCGCTTCATCTTGACAGACAACTCTGAGGAAATTAGTTTTAACCCCCAAATTTCATCGGAGTATGCGCAGCACATTCAAGGTTCTGTTCTACCTCAAAAAGGACAAACACAAAGTTCAGCCGGTTGTTCCCGTCATGGGCCGTATTACCGTCAACGGTACGATCGCCCAGTTCAGCGCCAAACTTAGCGTTCCTCCCCATCTGTGGGAGGTGAAGGGCGGTCGAGCCAAAGGCAAAAGCCTCGAAGCCGACCGTATCAACCGCTATCTGGATAATATCCGTATCCAGATCGGAAAGCATTACCAGTCTATCTGCGACCATGACGGATATGTTTCCGCCGATAAGGTGAAGAACGCCTATCTGGGTTTCAGTAAAAGGTATAAACTGTTACTGGAGTTATGCGATGAATTCTGCAAAGAGTACAAGAACCGTATAGATGTGGACCGTACTATCCATTCCTTATTCCGTTATCAAACGCTACGACGCGATTTGAGTCTTTTCATCTGTCAGGACTATAAAGTCAAGGATATACCCCTTGTGGAACTGGATCAGTCTTTTGCAGAGAAGTTTGCCGCCTATCTGAAACATGTCAAGGGCCTTGCCGACACGACGATCAGCGTTGAGATCAAATCACTGAAGCATATCGTCAAGAAAGCGTTTAACGACGGGCAAATGGAGAAGAATCCGTTTGCCTATTACTACTACTTTGCCGACCAGCCGGAAATTGAATATCTCACCGAAGAAGAAATCAATAAACTAATTATCGGCAAAGTCAAGCAGCAGCGTCAGGATCGGACACGGGATATGTTTCTGTTCTGTTGTTTTACGGGCCTGTCCTATGCCGATCTGGCCAAACTAAGTTATGAGGAGTTGAAACAAACTCCGAACGGAGCATGGTGGATTAGCAGTATCCGTCAGAAAACGAAAGTACCGTTTACGGTAAAACTACTTCCGGTTGCGAAAGCTATTCTTGAAAAGTATCGTATTCCTGCCAACCGATTCAACCGGCTCTTTCCCGAGAATCCGGGAAAGGTCTTCCCGGTCGCTTCCTTGAAATCCTCGGACGCCAGTTTGAAACATATCGCCCGACAATGCGGGATTGCGAAGAATCTGAAATTCCACACGGCAAGGCATACCTTCGCCACGACGGTCTCCTTGATGAACGGTATTCCACTGGAAACAGTCAGTAAGATGTTAGGGCATAAATATACGACCACGACTCAGATTTATGCCAAGGTGACAAACCAAATGATAGGCAATGCGATAAGCCGAATAGAGGATAAAATAGGCGATAGATTCCAGTTCCCGACTCTGAAAGAAGAGAGCGACGGCTAATCCGAAAGACAACGGCGATTACAAGTTTCCCGCCGAGAGGCAATTAAACGCCGGAGATGGAAATACGCAAGGCCATGCGAATCGCCCGAGGGCGAGCCTTGCGTATTTCCATCCCCGGTATTTTGCTGGTCGCTATCGTCGGAAAAGGCGACATTCTGCGGTTCGGACGCCAGTCGCTTCGCTACGTCCATATCAGAAACCCAAAGTAATCGCTTATCGCATTGTCTGTTTAAAATAGTCGTCTGTTGTTCTTCTTCTCGTGGAGATAATTCAACTCGTCGCTGTAAATTCCGATTACAAAGCGCAGCATATTGTCGACCAAAGCTGTAAGCCTTGTATTCTCATTCCCAATAAGTGGAGGATTGTCGATACTTTGTACTTGGTTGCCGCACTGATATAGATCGCCGAACGGTTACGGCAGTCCGCCGGGGCAAAGAACGTGCGTTCGAAATCCGGCAGCGGAATCTTTTTGCGACGGAATCCGGCCAGCTCCTTTACGTCACTCGTTTGGGTATTGACGTCTGTCCTTTCAGCAGTCGGAGCCGATGCTCCGGATACCGTTTCCGATGTCTTTCCCTCGGGAGCGTCCGTATTTTCCGCTTCCGGTTCGGGAATCCGGCGGATGACTTTCGAATCCAAAGGGGCCTGTCCGGCGATCATCTGACGCATCAATTCTTCGTCGACTTCGATACGGGGACGCTTCGATGGTTTTGTTGCGAGGTTGTCGGTTTCTTTTAATGAATCCATGGTACAATGTTTTTAAGATTGAACGTTCGCTTTATGCTTGTAAAGCGTGTGTGTCTGGTTTTATGGTTTAAACCATTCAAAATACCATTTTCTGCTTCACGCAGTTTATATCGGAATAATGAACGGAACAAGAAAACCTACCTTTCATGATGCAGGATACCACCGACTGAAATACCTCGGTTTTGATGTCCGGCCACGACCGCTCCAGTCCGCACCGAGAGCTTGTTTTGGTGCCCGGACGGTTGTAATATTGCAACCGGGAAAGACCCGTCCTCGAAAGCCGTAGCGGAGGTTTTTCAAAGTTTTCACAAAAAATTTCCGCCGCGGATTTTTGTTATCGCCAGATAACAGCGAGCTGTACCTTTGTCGGACAAATGCCAATTTGTCCGACAAAGGTACAGCTCGCCCTGCGAGGCCGGTGTCGCTCCCCTGTCGCGCCCCTTTTTTAAGCCATATATGGATACCGACCGAAAACTGACAAACGGGATTATTTTATCTGCTGAACTGAATCAGAGATTGACTGCTTGAATATTCCGATTAATGCATGTCTTCCAAAAAATCCAATATTTCCCGGCGAATCTGCCGGAATCTGGACACTGACGTGTCGTACCGGTCGAAATCGAATATGATCGCATTGACGAAAGCCTGTGCACGGATCGAATCCCGGGCCTCAACCATTTTCAGCAGGTCGTAGTCACGGATGCCGTCACGCATGGCTGCCAGCCGAATCGACGGGTAGAGCTTACGGTAACCGGGGTAGACGATATGCGAGTCGCCGCCGGGCCAGTCATTGGCGGGGGCGGAAACGTCTCCGAAAGGATCGCCGTTCGCTCCCCATGCGTTGAAGCCCCAGTGAAGGTATCCCGGAGAGTCGTATTTGTAGTTTATCCAATGCAGCAGGCGTGTCTTGATGAGCGGCAGTGTTACGTAACGGTTTGCGAAATTCCCCCGGGGATACATGCAGGTGTAGAACCAGCAACTATGTCCGGCTGGCATTGTTCGATAGATTTCCCATACGAATTCGTCGAGTTGTGGCACGAGGATGTCGATCAGCGCCGGGTCGTAGGACGAAGAACGGTAAGCTTCGATGATTCGGATGTCGGGGGCAGCCTGTTTTACCTGGCGGGCCAATCCTTCCCAGGAGGTCTTATTTTCGTTGAGCGGTTCGTCGGCAATGTGTTGTGTGTAGATGTCGAGCCAACTGCGGCCGCTTCCGTCATCGATCATTCTGGAACGCAAATGCTCCTGCAGAGCCGGAAAATACGCTGCGATGTATCGTTGCACGCGCGGGTCGTCATGGGGCAGACGTTGATAAACATAGGAGCCCTTGCCGTCGGGGACCGGTACGTTGGCCCAGAAAGGATCGGTCCACCCGTTGCGGGACCGCTTGGCGAAATGGTTGGCCTCGATCAGCCGTACGTCGGCGTGTCGGAGCAGGAATTCGATCGTTTTGTCCATCCGTGAGAAATCGAACGTCAGCCCTTTGCCGTCGGCTGTCGGAACCGGCGTTCCCGTTTCGTAGAGCAACCAGACGTTCTGACCATAGGCCGAGGCGGTTTCGACGAGCCGCCGCATACATTCCCAATAGGCCGGTGAATCGTCCTCCACGGATTCGTTGTCGTTCATGAAAGAGAATTTATCGGGGAAATACCAGTTGGTAACCAATAACGACTGTTCGGGAAGCGTGACCGGATAAACTTGTATGGTGAATTGTCGGTCGGCAACGATCCGCTTTCCGTTCTTTAGCCCGGATATGCGTACCGATCCTTCGTAAAGCCCCGCTTCGGCATCGGCCGGAATCGGAATGTCCAACCAGAGCAAAGCTGTCCCGCCTGCGGCGATAGATACGGTGGTGTCGGTCAGAATGGGATCGGGATATTCTCCGGACGGTGATTGCAGGGCATCGGGGGCCGCCGGCACGTAGGCGTGGGAAGCCTGTACGTTCCGGACCCAGCCCAGAACGGCTTTGTCGAGCGAAGTTCCCTGCTCTGTTTTAAGACTCCGAAGGACAGGAGTCATTGCCGCTACGGAGTCGTCAGCGGAGATAACGAATTGCAGAACGGCGTTCTCGCCGCGGGCCACGCGAACGGTATCGTCCCCGGCAGGAGGGTAAACGATTCCGGGAAGAACATTGGTCAAAGGATCGATGACGCGGATCGTGAGTCCGCTTTCACTACAGGCTACCGGTAGCATCAGGAGTGCAGGGCAAAGAGTCCGGATCGTCCGGTTGACGAGAAGTCGGAGCGGGGAAATGTTCATTTCGGGTTCGGTTTGAATTCTTAATTGCATTGCGGGAAAACAGTAAGCCGGAGTTCCGTGCATCCGTAGGGAATCAGTTCGAGATATTCGATACGGTCGGATACGGCGCGGGCTATCCCTTCGGCCGGAAGGCGCGGCGTGTAGCGTCCTTTTTCCAATTCCCAGTCGATCGGTTTGACGGGAACCGAGATTTTCACGGGCGTATGTTCCGGATCGAACGGATAGCTTCCTGCGGCTGCGGGTTTTGTCCGAATGACCTTCAGGGGTATGACCGGATCGGAGCAAAGGGCATAGTTCCAAGGTCCGGCAGGCTCGATGCTCCAGCATTCGAATTCGGGGTTGCCGGGAACTTTGCCGTTCATATTCGCATAGACCGTCCGGTCGGCTGTTTTCCGCTGGGGAACAGGATAGGAGAAGAGCAGAGGTCCGCGCTGCACGTAGATTCCCTGTCCGGGAACGGTGTTCATGACGGGTTGCATGCTGAGACACAACCGAATCCGGTCGCCGTTCCTGAATTTGCGCCGGAGGGTCACGAACGTGCCGGCGGGACATGCGTCTCGCCACAGTTTGCCGTTGACATATATTTTGGCATCCCTGCACCATGCGGGAATGCGCAGCAGAAACGGGATATCCGTCCTCTCTTTCAGGCCGAAGGAGAACTCGATCTCCCCGTCGAACGGATAGGAGGTCCGCTGTGCGATGTGGCACTGTCGGCCGTTCGGCAGGTCGAACGTTGCAGCCGAAGGTCCGTAGAGCGCAGCGGCAATAGAGCCGTCTTTCCCGCGTAGCCACATATGTGCGACGTAATTGGGCATGAAACGGTGAACGTTTCCGGCGCAGCACTCCGTTTCATGCGTCGGCCGGAAAGCCATCCAGGTCGAACCGTGGAAGAATTCGTTGTGATTTGAACGCCCCGTTGCGATTACCTGATTGACGGACGAGAAATACTGCAACGATCGGAAATCCTTGGTAACGGCTCCTAGTCCGGCATTGAAGACCGCTTTTTCTATTTTGTCAGCCCACCGGACTTCGCCCGTGGTCAGGAGAAATTGCTCCAGCGTCCAGGTGTAGTCGGAAATGTCGCAGGTTTCGTGACTGTTGATGACGTTCCCGTTTCCGACGAGCGCTTCCGCACTGGCCGGAACGCCGTCGGGGAGCATGTGGTCGCGGGTGAGCTTGCGTTCGGCGTTGAGTGCAAGGTCCAGGTAATATCGTTTGCCCGTATAGGCATAGAGCAGCATCGGGAGTTTCAGTTCTTCCATGCAGGTGACGCCATGCATGACGAACCGTTCGTCGCCGGCCGCGACTGCGGGCGTCAGGTCCCCGAATTTTCCGCCATTGTAGGCTCTCTCGCAAATATCCAGCAACTTCGCATTGCCGGTTTTGCCGTAAGTCCACAACATTCCCTCGATGCTGACGATGTTGCGCCATTTCTCGACCTGCTCCTGCGTAAAGTTCATGTAGTGCCTTTCCAAGGCTGCGGGGATCGCCGGATCGCCCGTGCGCTCGTAATAGGCTTGCAGCACCCGGAAGTAGACACACATGGGCCACATCGACTCAATCGCTTTGTTGCCCAAAACACCTGTGGACGATGCGTTGGCCAGCGTGTAGCGAATCCCCTCCTCGGCTTTGGCGATCATCTCCCGATCACCGAGCAGGTAACCCAGGCGGAGCAGACCGTCGGTGTAATAGGCTGTCTGCTCGTAGCGCCACCAGTCGCTTCCGTAGGTTTCGGTGTTACGTCCGATCTCACCCGCCCAAAGGCAGGAGTCGTACGGATAGGACATCGCCTCGGGATGTCCCGTAAGTCCCGTTTGTTGGCGGTGGAGGAATTCCTCGATCCAGCCCTGCGGCTCTATGCAGCCGATCATGCCGCCCTGAAACTGGGCATAAGGGGCCTGGGCGTTCGTCGCGGTACCGACGAGGCAAAGTGCAATAATTGAAAACAGCTTCTTCATGCGATTTCTTGACTATTTGTATTTTTCGACTCTTGCATCCCGGATGACACCTTTCCAGTCGAGCCCGAAAGCGAAATCATATGTATTTCCTTCCGAGTCCGTATAACAAACCATATCTCTCGGAACGTCTTCATGCTGCTGTTCCACGGTTTTCATGTCTGCGGGCAATTGCATCGGCAGAAGTGCCGACGGTTCCCGCCGGCCGGAGATAATATCCAGCACGGCCTGACGCTGTACCCCGAAAGCAAGCAGTATGGCATCGGCCGAAGGTTCGAATTCGGCCGGAACGAACGGTCTGGTCGTGGAAACGACAGCCACGACGGGCTTGTCTCCCATCTGCCGTTTCGTTCCGAGTACCCGTTTCAACTCTTCCCGGTTGGAACTCCGGACGGTTTTCCCGCGGTAACTCCGGTCGATGGACGGTTCTTTCGGGTCCCCGCCGGCAATACTCTCGGGGCGTGCGTGGCGGGCCGTGTAGTCGCCGTATTGCAGGCTGATCGGGACATAACCGTTGCCGCCCTTTTCCCGATCGGCCGCATCGTATCCGCAGCCTCCGTCGGGTTCGTCGATAAAAACGATCGCGAAGTCGGCATTTTCGGGGCTTTCTGCCAATTCGTAATATTGTTTGACCAAAGAGGTGTCTACAGGTAGGCGGGATTGTCCGCATTCGGGCAGATATACGCTCCGGCGGGTCGATGCGGGCAGGGTTCCCGCCCGGTTTTTCAGCAGGACGACCGACCGGAGCTGCGCTTCGTAACCGGCTTGCATAAATTCCGGATTCCCGACCGTCGCTTCCGTCCGGTCCGGGTCTACATAGGGATTTTCGAACAGACCGGTCCGAAAAATATTGAGCAGCAACCTTATGGCGGAACGTTCGAACCGCTCCCGGGCAGATTTTTCGCCGAATTCGGCGGTCCACATTCGGTAGGCTTCCAGCAC
>OLIT01003072.1_pt1 | contig 10859 bp, 8 predicted proteins | sample 1601341 | NCBI WGS metagenome assembly OLIT01 (sample SAMEA2452121, study PRJEB22498) | human gut metagenome | biome: human feces; feature: human gut; material: feces | place: Australia | collected 2012
TACCACTACTACTCATAAGACCTTGCGTGGTCCCCGCGGCGGCATGATTATGTGTAAAGCGGAGCTTGCTGCTAAAATCAATAAGGCAGTTTTCCCGGGAACACAAGGCGGTCCGTTGATGCATACCATTGCAGCAAAGGCGGTTTGTTTTGGAGAGGCTTTGAAGCCGGAATTTAAAATGTATCAGCAAACGATTGTAGACAACGCACAGGCATTGGCAAAAGGCTTGATGACACGTGGTTTTGAATTGGTGTCCGGCGGAACAGATAATCATTTGATGCTGGTAGATCTCAGAAACTTTGATTTAACAGGTAAAGAGTTGGAAAAACGGCTGGATGAGGTTTATATTACGGCAAACAAGAACGCAATACCGAATGATCCTCAGAGTCCGTTTGTAACCAGCGGAGTACGTATCGGAACACCGGCAGTAACCAGCAGAGGTCTGCAGCCAGCCGATATGGAAAAAATTGCAGAGTTCATCTATTTGACCGCTACCGATTTTGAAAATTCATGTGATTCTATTCGTGCCGGCGTAGAAGAACTTTGTAAGAAATATCCTTTGTACGAATAAGTAAAAGATAAAGATTGCCGCCGCTGTCAGCGGCGGCAATCTTTATCTTATCAGCTGTCGAAAGGAGGAGCAACTATGGCAACACCATTGGCAGATCGTATTCGTCCTTCTGTTCTGGAAGATGTGGTGGGGCAAAAACATATTATCGGAGAAGGTCAGTTTCTTTCTAATATTATTCAGTCCGGCCATATACCGAATTTAATTTTTTACGGTCCGTCCGGCGTGGGAAAAACAACGGTGGCGCGGATTATAGCGGCTTCAACCAATAAGCGTCTGCACAAACTGAATGGTACCAATGCTTCTATCAGTGACATCAAAGATATTGTGAAAGAAATCGATACGATGTTCGGGTATAACGGTATCTTATTGTATTTAGATGAAATACAGTATTTAAACAAAAAGCAGCAGCAATCTTTGCTGGAATACATTGAAAACGGTCAAATTACATTGATTGCTTCGACGACTGAAAATCCGTATTTTTATATTTATAATGCAATATTGAGCCGGTGCACCGTAGTAGAGTTTAAACCGGTAGAGCCTAATGAAGTGGAAAAAGCGTTGGTTCGGAGTTTAGATATTTTAGGCGAGGAATACGGCTGTAAATTTGTTCCGGAGGATGGCGTGCTTTCTCATATTGCAAGAGGCTGCGGGGGAGATGTCAGAAAGTCCTTAAATACGATAGAGCTTTGTTGTTTGTCCCTTGGTTCATCGGAAAATACGCGAATCATCAGCATGGATCTGGCAAGAAAATTGACGCAAAAAAGTTCCATGAAGTATGATCGAGACGGCGATGAACATTATGATATCTTATCGGCGTTTCAAAAATCCATTCGAGGATCTGATCCGGATGCAGGACTTCACTATTTGGCGCGTTTGTTGGAAGCGGGAGATTTGATATCACCGTGCCGCAGACTGCTTGTTATTGCAAGCGAGGATATCGGATTGGCGTATCCGCAGGCTGTTTCTATTGTGAAATCTTGTGTAGACAGCGCGATGCAACTAGGGTTGCCGGAAGCACGACTTCCGTTGGCACAGGCTGTATTGTTGCTTGCTACTGCTCCGAAATCCAACAGCGTTATTATGTCGATTGATGCGGCAATGAATGATATACGAGCCGGAAATACAGGAGAGATACCTGAACATTTAAAGGATAGCCATTACGGCGGCGCAGCAAAGATGGGACGGGGGATAGAGTATCAATACGCCCATCTTTTCCCGAACCATTATGTAAAACAGCAATATCTGCCAAACGGTATCAAGGACCACGTGTATTACCAATACGGTGATAATAAAAACGAGCAAACCGCTAAAAAATATTGGGATAATATAAAACAAGATTGATCAGCAGTCAACTGATATAACGAAAAGCGAGATGTCCGCCGCCCATAGAGGCGGCGGACATCTCGCTTTTTCCGGTATAGCGGTGCAATCCACGACCGGAACGATGAATGACAGGGCTTTGCACCTTATTGAAAAATGACCGTTCCAATGTTAAAGGATCGGTCATTTGTTTCAATTACGATTTCAATAACAATTAAAATTCTTCTGACTGGATGTATCGTTTTCCATATTTATCATACAGAAAGTCTATCAGTAATTGAAGCCCCTTAAAGACACACAGCGCAGTAAGAATAGATAGAAAAATCTTACAAAAAAGTTTCATTATTAACCGTTCCTTTCCACATGAAAATTTATCTTTTACTTTATATATTGTACCAATTTTTTTGTTAAAAATCAAGGTGTTTTCCGGTAATTTACAAATACTTTTTCTTCTGTTCAGATCCTTTGGGATAAGATAAGAATAAAATATAAATTTTTATCAAAAATGCAAAAAACAGTTGAGATAAATCAATTAAAGGGTTATAATAAAAAGACAAGCAGATGTTGTACATCTGCGCGCCGCATAATATGCGGCTAAGACGGCGCCAAGCACCGTTGCTTTACTATTGCAACAGTAAATTGTGCTGCAAAGCAGCACTTCCGCCTGCGGCGGTCATCAAAACTTTGTTGTGATGAAATTTATGTTATAATAAAAATATATAGGCAAAATTGGCAAAGGGACTTACTGATAGAGATTTATTCACCTTTTCATCATTTTACAGTGATATATAGCCGATTGGAAAGGATTTTCTTAAAATGAAAGATACGTATTACCGAATGCAGAGAAAAAAAATAAATAAAAGAAATTCACATATGATTATTTTAGCGGGAATTGCAGCGATTGTTTCGCTTAGTGTGATTGTAGCGGCGGCTGTTATGAATCAGGCAGAACAACATAACAAGCTGTATGCTTCGGCTTCTTCTCATACATCCTCGTCTTCAGCATCTTCTGATTTGTTGTCTTCGCAGGAAGAAATGAGTTCTGCCGTTCCGGTATCTTCTGAGCCTGCATCTTCTGCTTCGCCTTCCAGTCAGGCTCCGGTTTCATCACAAGCCGAGGCAAGCAGTTCGAATGCCGTATCAGCAGGCACCAACACTCTCAAGGTCAGCTTTGATTTTTCAAAGCCGGTCGATCAGTCGCAATCGGTGGACAATACTTATTTCAGCGATGCTGCTATTATTGGAGATTCTCGTGCAGTTGGTCTGATCAATTATACTTCGCTCAGTAATGTTAAAAATTATGCATACCGGAGCGCAACGACGTCAAAAATATTAGAGAGCACCGATTTAATTTCCGGTAAAAATATTACGGTTATGCAAGATATGGCGGCGAATAAAGATAAGTATAAAAAGGTTTATATTATGTTGGGATTGAATGAAATTTCATGGCCGAATTATAATACGTCTAAGGCTAAATATCATACGATGATTGACCAAATCAGAGCATCTCAGGCAGATGTCCAAATTTATCTGCAAGCAGTGATGCCGATTGGAAAATATGCAGAAACGCATCATTCGTATCTGCGAATGGCAAAAATTCAAAAATATAATGAAATGCTCAAAACCGTTGCAGCAGATAAAAAAGTTTATTATGTCGATCCGTCTTCTGTGGTAATTGGAACAGACGGTTTTGCATTGGATGAAGCTGTTTCTAAGGCAGACGGTTATCATTTTCAAAAGCATTATTGTATTAAGTGGCTTGACTTTTTAAAGGCACATACGGTACAATAAGGGAAACCTGATTATATGGTATCATTTTGATGGTGAATAGGCTGCTATCCGCAGCTTATCAATAAAAGCAGATGAAAGGAATGGCAGTATATATGAAATTAAAGAGAATAGTGAGCGGTCTTTTATTGTCAGCATTGATTGCGGTAACAGCTTCATCTTGCGGGCAAAGCGTAACAGTTGATGTGGAGGTGGCAGCAGATACACTGTATCGTAATATTACTTTTGAGGACACTATGGAACCGATGGATTCTTCTATGCTTTCTTCTATCTATTCAGATATTCAGAGCGACGATGTCGTTAAGTCCAAAGTTTACGTTAGTTCCACAGCGACTGCCGAAGAAATTGCAGTTTTTGAGGCAAAGGATTCTGCGGCAGCATCTCGTTTAGAAACCATTGTGAATACTCGGGTTCAGGAGCAAAAGGATATCTATGCAGATTATGCACCTTTGGAAGTCAGCAGACTGGAAAAAGCAGTCATTCGAAAAGAAGGCAATTATCTGTTTTTCTGTGTGGCAGCAGATAAAGATAAGGTTGAATCCGAAATTGATGCCTTATTAAAATAATAAGTGAGCAAGAATAAATATCCGCCGGCTACGCCGGCGGATATTTATTTTACAGAACGGATTCAAAGAGTTTATAGTTACGTTCGATAAATTGTTCTTTTTCTTCTTTTTTGAGCTCTCGGTGAGACATTAAGGAAATATCATAAATCTGCTGACAAAGCATAATCAACTTATCTTTTTTGTCTTCCTCTTGTTTCATGGATAAAATTTTATAGATCAGCGGATTGCTCAAATTCAGAATGATCTCATATTCTTCCGGAAAATCCATTGTCATACCGCCGAAGCTGCGGCTGATGTTTTGATAGCGTTTGGTTTGTTCAGACTGCGTTAAAACAGCGGGAGTTTTTTCTTCTTTGAAATATTCGCCTTTTACGACAAGATTTTCTTTTCCAAGCGCAGACCGGAACAATTCCGTTAATGCGGTTACATCTTCTTCATTTGCTGATTGTCCGCTCGTTAACGTTTCCGGCAGCTCTGCAGTAACACAGGAAAACTTGACTCCCTCTTCTTTCATTTCCAATTCCATTGTGAAACGGGGATCAATAGGATGACTGCACTCTACTACTTCTAAGCCGTTGGATTTAAATAATTCAATATTTGCGGCTTGCTGCGCTTTGTTATCGGTGTAGTAGACAACTTTGTTTTCTTTGTCTTCCCGTTTGGCGAAGTATTCCTCTAGCGTCAAATACTCCTCGTCTGCTGTTTTGAATAAGACAGCATCCTTCATGCGATCAAAAAATTTGCCGTCTCGGATGCATCCGTACTTTATCAGCAATTGAATGTCATCCCAATATTTGTTATATTGTTCCCGATCATTGGAGAAAATAGAATGAAGCTTGTCTGATACTTTTCTGGCAATCAGGTTTGATATTTTAGAGACGGAACCGTCATTTTGTAAAAAGCTTCTGGATACGTTGATCGGAATGTCGGGACAATCTACCACGCCGCGCAGTACAGTCAGGAATTCCGGCAGAATCTCTTTGATGTTATCTGCTACAAAAACCTGATTATAATACAGCTTAATTTCGCCGTATTCCATTAAATCAATGTTGTCGCGTAATTTTGGAAAATAGATAACTGCTTTTAACTGAAACGGAGAGTCTACATTTAGATGAATCCAAAACAGCGGATCATTGTAATCGTGAAATACGTCTTTATAAAATTGTTTATACTCCTCATCGGTACAATCTTTTGGATTTTTCAGCCAAATAGGATGGGTATCATTGAGTGGTTTTTCCGGTTCCTCTTCTTCTTTTTTCTCTTTGTTTTCATCAATCAGAATGATATTGTATGCAATAAAGGAACAATATTTTTTCAATGTTTCCTGTAAGCGGTACTCATTTAGAAATTCCACTCCTTCTTCTCCGATATGGAGGGTCAGAGTGGTGCCGCGTGACGTTCGTTCTCCCGCACCGATTTCATAAGAAGAGCTGCCGTCACATATCCATTTGACCGGTGCGGCGTCCGGCTGATAGGAAAGGGTGTCTATTTCCACAGAATCTGCCACCATAAATACAGAATAAAATCCCAATCCAAAATGACCGATAATGCCGTCGGCATCGGTTACGTCTTTATATTTTTCCAGAAAATCAACTGCACCTGAAAAAGCAACTTGTGCGATATAATTAATCACTTCTTCCTCAGTCATGCCGATACCATTGTCTGAAATCGTCAACGTGTTTTTTTCTTTATTGAAAGATACGGTAATCTGGTATTCTTCATTTTCAGCCTTTTCCGCTTTGCCGATTCCGACTAATCTCTCAAATTTGAATATCGCATCGCTGGCATTAGACACGACTTCTCTTAAAAAAATATCCTTATCGGAGTACAGCCATTTTTTTATGACCGGTAAAATATTTTCCGCTTTAACAGATATTTCTCCTTTTTTCATTTTCAATGACTCCTTTGCAGAATAAACTCAGTTTTGTCAAGGATCGCGGTGAATTACCTCAGACCTCGATAACGTTATTATATTAGCACAATTTAAGCGGTTATGTCAATCCGCATGTAGGGTCAAAATGATGATGTTGGTTGCCGGCAATTGTTTTAACGGAGATAAAGATAGGTTATCTTTTGATGGCAGAACAGTATCCACAGAAAGATTGTCTTATCATTAGTCATGTTTTTTAAAATATTTTCTTGAATTTCTTTTATTTTGTGACTGGCGTGTGACTACACCGCATTATAATAAAGCCATACAAAATTTGATTACTAATAAAGGTGGACTGCTTCTTATGAAAAAAAGAAATTTTTTAATTACCGTTTTGGTTTGTATTGCAATGATGATGCTGGTTGCTTTGCCTACATTTGCGGGAAGTAAATCAACTGTTTCTGCAGATGTTTCTTACAAGCAAGTAACAAATACTAATCGTACCGAAATAACCGGATACAATACAGCAGTTGTAAAGCAGGCAACATATGCTATTGTGTGGACTGAGCAAGAACTTTCTGAACAACAGAAGATCCAGAAAGTGAATGAACTGATTGCGGCGAATTCTTCCCAGCACTTAGGGTTAAATAGCGTTTCCAAAGAGAGTTACTATTTTATTAATGATTACGGTACTTTTGATCTATCTTCCTTAAAAACACAATTTGGTACTTATACTTTTACAAAAGATGAAGCTACCGGAAAATCATTTGCCGAAGCGGTTAATGATAAAATCAGTCACTTTGTAGTAGGTAATGGCTTTGTGCCGGTTTCCTCCGAGGCTTCATCTGAGACCTCATCTGAAACTTCCTCCGAGACTTCCTCCGAGGCTTCTTCTGAAACTTCCTCCGAGACTTCATCTGAAACTTCCTCCGAGACTTCATCCGAGGCTTCTTCTGAAACTTCCTCCGAGACTTCATCCGAGGCTTCTTCTGAAACTTCATCCGAGGCTTCATCTGAGACTTCTTCCGAGACTTCTTCTGAATTCATTGTTGTTGAGGATCAATCCACCCCGTTGTCTCCGGGAAACGACATAAATAAAAAAACAATTGAAATTCAAGACGACGAGATTCCAATGGCTAATTTACCGGTAACAGGATTCAGCCATAAAATTTTACTAATGGCTATCCTGTTGACTGGTGTGATTAGTATGTATGTGATTGTTACTTTTGCTTCATTGAAAAAACATAAATAAGCCGATAGGGTTTATAACCAAAAGAGGTGCAGCACGAAAGTGAGGCGCCTCTTTTGTTATGTTCGGTATATTCGTTCGGGTAAATATATTTAGTTAAAATATTGCTCATAATAAATCGTAAATTTGTGAAATATCTTGTATAAAACGGAAAAATATGGTATGATTATACAATCTTATAAATGGCTTGGAGGATATATCATATATGTCTAAGGGAACCGAAGGATTTAAAACGGTTTTGGAAAGCTTTTTACATACTTATTTCATTGACCGGGATAGAAAAAAGGCAAGTACCTTTTTGAGTAATAACTTTAAACGGACAGGGATGGAACAAAGCGATAATAGTGAATGTGAAAAAATTTCGGAACCAATTTTGTGGGAAAACCACAGAAACAACATCTCTGTCGGGCAGATAAAAATACATCATATGCAAGTGATAACCTCTTCTGAAAATTGTGCAGATGCAATCGGAAATGTTGAGATGTTAGGTACAACGCTGGAAGATAAATCTTTTACGATGATTGTTCGAATAAGCGTTTCCTATACTTTTCAAGGTGACAGATGGTTAATCAACGATTTGCAAATGTCTGCTTATTACGATTATTTAAAAGATAATGCTCTTTTTTTCAAAAAATCCAAGCTGCAAATTGAGGAAATAATTGATTCCCGAACACTTAGTCTACTGAGCGATATGATTATCGGAGGAACTTTGATTACCGGCTATGATAAGCAAAGAACGATTCTTCTTACAGGAGACAATTTAGTACAGTATTTAGGATATACGATAACAGAGTTTGACCAGACTTCACAAGGATACTATAATAATTTAATTGATCCGCGTGATTTGGATTTTGTGAATAATAGTATTCATTTTCAACTTCAAAATGAAAATCAATACGAAGTGGAATACCGACTGATCAGAAAGGATCATACTTCTGTCTGGGTTCAGGAAAAAGGATATTTTCAAAAAGGCGGCAGGGAAGGGCAGGATAGCTTATTCAGCGTGATTTGTGATAATGCGTATTACGCAAAATTGGAAGAACGACGTTTGGCAAAAAAAGCTACTATTGTTGCTGATTTATCCGATTGCCAAATTGTGATTCACGACTGCACATTTCGTACAGATCCGGATTATTCTCAGCTTCATTTTCCTGTGGAAATAAATGAAGTGTTGCAGGAAAGCTTTCTGCAATGTTTAGAAAATAAAAGTGACGTAAAAACAGAATTTCGCTACGGCGAAAACAATGAGAATCCGGAATGGTATTGCATCGAAAATATTCCTCTGCTGGATGATAAAGAAAATGTGCGGACTGTCTTTGGAAAGATCACGAATATTAATGAAAAGAAGAAGATACAAATATATTCGCATACTTCTTCGGAACAGGATGATTTGACCGGACTTTATACAAAATCTCAACTGCGCTATTTAGTGGAACAAGAAATGATAAATGCATATAAAAATGAATTTGTTGCTTTTCTTCTGCTTGGCACAGATCGTTTTCAAATAATCAACAAACGTCTGGGCTTTATATTTGGAAATACATTATTGAGAAATATTGCCTCCTTGCTGCAAGATTATACTTTGAAGTATCAAGGGTATGCCGGACGTATTGGGGGAGACAGATTTGCAATATTTCTTAAAACGGCATCGCTGGGAGAAATATCGAATATTGCAGATAATATCTGCAGAGATATCCGCGGACTGTATGTCGGCGAACTGCCTGATGTACAGTTGACTTGCAGTATCGGAATTGTGGATTGTGTGAAATGGTGCAAAAATTTTGACGATATGTTTGTGAAAGCCTCTCAAGCGTTATATCGCTCTAAAAATATGGGCAAAAACATGATTTTATTTTATAATGGACAGCCTGGAAGCCCTTCGTGGAAAGTGGCCTATGGCAGCCGTTGCTGCTCTTATTTATTCGGCTATCGCCGGTGGTTTGTCTTCCATTCCTTTTATTGGATGGATCGGGTCTTTGTTGGTCGGACTGCCTGTTGCATACGGCTTTGCTATTTTGATGCTGGCTGTATTCAGAGGAGCGGAAGAGGTTGATCTGGGAGTGTTGTTCGCAGGATTTCAGGAATATAGTCGTATCTTGACTACTAAACTGCTGCAGGCTGTTTATACTTTCCTGTGGTCATTGCTGTTGCTGATTCCGGGTATCATTAAGCATTATTCTTATGCGATGACGGACTATATTCTGAAAGACGAACCTGAATTGTGTAACAATGCTGCCATTGAAAGAAGTATGGCAATGATGGAAGGCAACAAGATGAAATTGTTCCTGCTTGATTTGAGCTTCATCGGTTGGGCTATCCTTTGCCTCTTTACTTTCGGTATCGGATTCTTCGTTTTGCAACCCTACGTGCAAGTATCTCACGCTGCTTTCTATGAAGATTTGAAAGCTCAGCAAGGCGGTATTAATATCAATGTAGAAGTAACTGTAGAAAGCTAATAAGCGAATAAATATCATTCTATAGAATGGAGTACGGAGCAATCTGTACTCCATTTATTTTTGTAGTTTACGCCAAAAGTAAGTACCTTTGCGTCCTAATCAGTAATGAGATGGGAAAGAATAAATTAGAGAAGTTTGCCGATATGGCGAGTTACCCGCATGTGTTCGAATATCCTTATTCGGCGGTGGATAATGTGCCTTTTGACATGAAGGGAAAATGGCATCAGGAGTTTTTCGGAAATGATCATCCGATTGTGCTCGAACTGGGCTGCGGACGGGGTGAATATACCGTCGGATTGGGCCGGATGTTTCCCGATAAGAACTTTATAGCAGTTGATATCAAAGGCTCCAGAATGTGGACAGGCGCCACGGAGTCCTTGCAGGCAGGAATGAAGAATGTCGCTTTCCTGCGTACAAATATCGAGATTATCGAACGCTTTTTTGCAGCAGGTGAAGTCAGCGAAATCTGGCTGACCTTCTCCGATCCGCAGATGAAAAAGGCTACCAAACGGCTGACCTCCACTTACTTCATGGAGCGCTACCGTAAATTCCTGAAACCGGATGGAATCATCCATCTGAAAACCGACAGTAACTTTATGTTCACTTATACAAAGTACATGATAGAAGCCAATCAGCTTCCTGTCGAGTTTATCACCGAAGATTTGTATCATTCGGATTTGGTAGACGATATACTGGGTATTAAGACTTACTATGAACAACAATGGCTCGATCGTGGTTTAAATATCAAATATATCAAGTTCCGCCTTCCGCAAGAGGGAGTTTTGCAGGAACCGGATGTGGAAATTGAACTTGATCCGTACCGTAGCTACAACCGTAGCAAGCGGAGCGGACTGCAAACGAGCAAATGATAAGTAATAAGTGACAAGTAATAAGTAATAAATAGTAATTGAGTGGAGTTCTTAACTTTCCACTCTCAATTCTGAACTAATTATGGCTCTTTATCCGAAATTAATATTGGATGCGCTGGCAACGGTGCGTTATCCCGGTACGGGAAAGAATCTGGTGGAAGCGGAGATGG
>OLIT01003087.1_pt1 | contig 10799 bp, 13 predicted proteins | sample 1601341 | NCBI WGS metagenome assembly OLIT01 (sample SAMEA2452121, study PRJEB22498) | human gut metagenome | biome: human feces; feature: human gut; material: feces | place: Australia | collected 2012
TATATTCTACAACAATGCGGACCGTTTGACCACGGGGGATTTTGCCGGTTTGGTAATATACCAAAGCATAACAATAAACGGTCACCCATCCATTAACCCATATTTAACCCATAAAAGCAAGCCGGAGCGCTTCAAAACCCCTCAAACCATGTGAAAAGTAAAAACCCCGGAAACCGTTGATTTCCCGGGGCTTTGATGCATTTTGATAAAGTTTAACGCTTGCTGAACTGGGGAGCGCGACGGGCTGCTTTGAGGCCGTACTGCTTTCTGTCTTACGGGTGAAAACCGTTGATTTTACTGGCTTTTTTAGGTTTTCACGCCTCGGTTAACCCATGAGTTCACCCATTCCGCGTCTTATTCGGTGTAGCGCCTTTTTTGGGCGCAAATGCTTTGTTCACAACCGCGGACAATTCTTTAGGTTTATTATACTTCACCTTAGCATAAATGTCCATCGTAATTTTGCTATGCTTATGCCCCGCCAGGTACTGAACCGTTTTCGGATCTGCGCCGGAGTAAATCAAATTCGTGATGTATGTGTGGCGCAACTGGTGTGGAGTTACCTGAAAATCAAGGGTGTACACCACATTTCCATTATGCGCTGCTTTTTCTCCCAACTTCGGCGTTACCGTGCGCTGAATTTTCTGCCCATTGATATACCGGACATAGGTACGCTCCTTTGTTGATCTTGTGACGATATACTGCCATACTCGCTTGAACTGCGTATATGACAGCGGACCTCCATCACGATTGGCAACAACATATTCTGAAGTTGCAACCTCTTTTGCTTCCCGTAGGCACTCCGTTAGAACTGAAGGTAGCGGAATGTCCCGCCTTGCAGATTTTGTTTTCAGATCGGACGAGATAACGGGTCGATTATGTTCCGAATGCCATGCTCTTTGCACGGAAAGGTATGGTGCTTCGGCATCAAGAAACACACAGTCCCATTTTAACGCCAAGATTTCTTCCCGTCGCAAGCCAGCATACAGACCAATCATTACAAACACATACGGAGGAAGCCCCTTGATGGCAACGAGAAGTTTATCAACCTGTTCGTCTGTAAGTGCCTCTCGTTCATTCTGCGGCTTTCCTCCTTTGGAAGAAAGAGTTTCACAGGGGCAGGAATCGATGATTTTGCTTTCGACTGCAGAATAGAAAATGCACTTATACAGCATCTGAACCGAGCGATATACTGAGCATGATTTTGAGGAGACATTCACCATCGCAAGCTTGATATCATCTGAAGAGACTTCTGCCATATATTTATGGCCCAGCGGTTCAATGATATAGTTTTTGACCTTTGAAGTATAGTCTATGAGGGTTGTTGGCCGTATTCTTGCAGATTGCATGGTGAGCCAACGCTCACAATATTCGGCTACAGTCGGTGTTGTTCTACGGAAAACCGCATCCTCAATTTGGCGCTGTGCTTCTTCCACTTTTTCAAGAAGTTCTTCCGGAGTCCTTGCGTAAAGGGCGACTCGTCTGCCATCGGCATCTTCAATTCGTGTTCTGTAATATTCGACCCCCTTTAGCACCACAGTGCCATACTTGGGTATCTCTTTTTTCTTTCTTGCCATTCTTTCACCTCCCTAAATGTTGGTATCAGCTGCCGAATTTGTGAGGATGAGCAAGCTATTTCTTTTTGGGACGGTGCTGCTTGCGGTATGTCAAGTTGTTATCGGCAGGTTTTGCCCTCTTTGTGCATTTGGCAACATATTCCTGAAGCGCTGCATCTGTAAAATACACGCACCCATTTGGAACATACTGGACGTAGGAAATCAAGCCGTTTTGTCTGGCTGCATCCAGCGTGGCAATACTAATCCCCAAAATCTTGGCAGCTTCTTTTCGTGTAATCAGTTTTTCCATATGCGCATTTATCCTTTCATGATATATTCAACCCTCCGATTCTCTGGTAATAAATGCGCCGTTCTGCTGGTTTCAAATACATGACTCCCAGCCAAGTTAACATTCCATCAACTCACAAGCTCACTATATTACACTTGCAACCAGAGTTAATTACAGCATTCTTTTTGCGGCACACCTCCGCCCGTGGCGAACGGGTCCATGGAAGTCTCATCCCCCCGCCTTCATTATGGCCGGGCCGCGAGTTACGGAAGTATCATTATTGCCCCTGGCGGATCATCGCGCATACGGTTGCCGTCCGTATTTATGTGCTCTTGGCTTTGGCCTGCCAAACCAAATGGATAGCCGCTTGCCGCCAGAGGAACGAGAGGGCGCCGCTATGCGATTTTCAAGGTTCATTGAAAACGGGATTGCCTTCATATAGTAAAAACACTCGAAAAACGCAAAATCTAATGCTCTGAGAAAAAAATTAAGGCTCCGGCAAATAACCGGAGCCTTTGTCTAAATTCTGAACTCCGAAATATGCAGAACAATATGCAGCATAATGTATTGCCTACAATCCTCGTCGAGATTACCGGCATAACTGCTCAGCCGGTTAATCAGAGGCATATATAGAGCAAGCAGGGAATCCAACGCTTCCCGGTCTCCGCATACAGCAGCTTCCAGAAGTAGTCTAAATTCATTATCGGTCATTTTTTCGCTCCTTTATAAGGCGCTCTCTTAAACGCTTTATTGCAAGGGAGCGCTGGTTGTATACATGCTGTACAGAGCAGTGGAGCTTTGCTGCAATTTCAGATGGTGTAAGCTCTTCGACAAAAAGCATTTCCAGTATACGTCTGCGCATCAGCGGAAGTTCCCGGAACGCCTCAGCCAAACGCTGTTCCTCGAAATCAAAGCTATCTGGCGTAACACCAGCAGATAATAGCGCCGTATCCACAATTGCAACATCAGCTTCTTCAAGGGGTACGGTTTGTAATTGCTTTTTTTCAGCACGCAGATAGTTCTTCTGTGCATGTTCTGCAGTTATGACGATCCATCTTGTGAACCGGCCACGCAGTTCATCCCTTCCGTCCATGGGTGACATTTTTTTACGCCTCCTTTGGCGCATGCCACCCCGGCAAAAGAGATCAAAACACGCCACGATGGCATGCTATGTTCTGTAAAATATGGGGTTAAATCAGGAATTTGAGCGGAATAGTAGCGCATCAACGCATCAAAACCACCTCCTCCCTGTATAAGCGAGGGTTGTCTGCCCATAAAAACACCCACCCGTTGACAGTTTTTATAAACTGTACAAAACGGATGGGTGCTTGGCGGGGCTCAACAGCTCCACCTCTGAAGTCATATTTCTGCGGTGAAAGGACCTGCTTGTTTGCAGGCAGAAAAGTCTCAAAATAATCTCAACTACGGTCACAAAAACGGATAAAAGCCGCAGTTCATGTTCTGCATGATGTAAAAAGCGTCTTCACTTCCTGCATATGCTCATCTGTGAGATACGGCTCTGCCTGCCTGAAATAAATCTGTGACAGGGTCTTGCTGCCGGACATAAGCATTGCTTTTATGAGATAGTAATGGACTTCCGACTCATACATATCGATGGACAGCAAATCCATGGATAGTTCCTGTACGCGAAGGTAGTTCTTTTCTCTATAAAGCATAGAGAGATACCGTTTCATGTAGTGCAGAAACTTGTTTTGGTAATACAGCGTTTTGGGCATTAGCCAGTGGTAAAAGTCGTACCGCGGAAGGAGACTTCCGCGGTAGAGTCCTATAATACTCTCATACAGCGCCTGTAAAATCGCCGGGTCGGAAGAATTATCGATCCGTTTGCATGCATCGTCGAAGCGCTCAACATCAGTAAAAATCGTGTAATTAGGGTTTAACGTAAATGTCCCGTGCGACGCCTGAATCAAATCACGGAGCCCTATGCAGGCAAGCGTCTTGCGAAGGCGGTATACGACATTCTTAATCGAATTGTACGGATTTCCCATGTCTGTACTTTCCCATATGACGTCTGTAAGCAGCCGCAGAGGATGTTCTCTTTTGCGGTTTAAGAGCAGAAATGTCAGGAGCACATATCCAGACTCATTTGTAAATGAATCATCTTTTAAAACATCGGTTGCAGAAATGATTTCCAGTTTCCCAAACAGATTTGCCTGAATGATTGTTGGTTGTTTTATACTCGCATAGCGCCGTTCTCTCCACTCCTGCAGCAGTATTTCATTTAGCTCCACAACGATGCAAAGGATAACAAGTCGTAAAAAACCCGGATCTTCCACATTGCGTTTCGGATTATCCACGCCGAGAAAACCGGCATTGAGTCTTTTTTGAAACGGAACCGCTAGAAGCGAATTCACACTCCGTTTCTCCAAGTATCTGTATTCTTCCAGAAATTCAGTTTTAATCTGCTCCAAATCCGTAATAATGATTGGCGTATCGCTCTTTAGTGAGCAAAGCCAGCGCGGAAACATTTCGAACGGCATAAATTGGAGATTGTCAATTTCGGGCGCTATTCCAGGGGCACAGCACTCATATGTATTGACTCCGATACCCAACTCATCGTCCACTTCAATGACATACGCTCTGTCAGCGCCGTAGAACATAAGCGCTCCCTGCAGTGCCAGTTCGATTTTTTCCTTTGGGTTCGTATTGTTGCGCAGTTTGGTTTCCAAATCGCTCAGAATGCGCAAATAATCGCAGCCATTACCGTCTACATTCAGTCTGCAGATTCCTTCCTTTCTATCACCGTTCATCATAGTGTTCACCTCCTATTTGGATGATACATCCCCAGATAAAACGCAAAGCTGCCCAGTAAGAATGAACTGCACCCCATTTGTTAGACAAGTATGATATACTTGCACTAAGAAATGGGGTGCTTTATTATGCGGAAAGGAATACCAAACAAAAGATACACAGGCGCGTTCAAGCAGATGGTGGTCGAGAGCATGATGCGGGATAAACTGAGCTACAAAGAAACAGCGCGACAGTTCGAGATTCCTTGTGACAAGCGAGTTGCAGACTGGGAAAGAATTTATCTTGCAGAAGGCCCGGAAGGACTCTGCATTGAGCGTCGTGGCCGAGGCAGCAAAGGTCGTCCCACAACTTTCCCCAAGGAAGTGGAAGAGGATCTGCTGAAAGAAGTTCAGCGGCTGAGAGCGGAAAATGCCTACCTAAAAAAATTGCAGGCCTTGGTTCTGGAGGAAGAGCGACACCAGCGCAAAAAGCAAAGGTGATCCAGGAACTGAGGCAGGAACACGGAGTGTCAGTGCTGTTGGAAATCGCTCAACTTCCAAGGGCTACATTTTATTACCATCTGAAGCAACAGAGCAAGCCGGACAAGTATGCCCATGAAAAAGAGGTCATTACAGCCATTTTTCACGAGAACAAAGGTCGGTATGGCTACCGAAGAGTCACAGATGAGCTGCATAACCGCAATATTCCCCTAAATCATAAGCTCGTTCAGCGACTCATGCAGGAGCTGGGATTAGTCTGCCGTGTCAGAATGAAGAAATACCGTTCTTACAGAGGGGAAAAGGGCGAAGTTGCGGACAATCTGCTAAACAGGAAGTTCCGGGCAGAGAAGCCGAACAGGAAGTGGGTAACAGATGTGACAGAGTTTCGGCTCTTTGGCGAGAAGCTGTACCTGTCTCCTATTTTGGATTTGTACAGTGGAGACATTGTCACCTACACACTTTCAGAAAGTCCCAATCTTGAGATGGTGACAACCATGCTGAAACAAGCCTTTGCGATGATTCCGGACAATACCGGGCTGTTGCTCCATTCTGATCAAGGCTGGCACTACAGGCACAAGCAGTACCGCCAGATGCTGAAGGACAAGGGAATCGAGCAGAGCATGAGCCGCAAGGGAAACTGCCTTGACAATGCGGTCATGGAAAATTTCTTTGGGCATTTGAAAAGTGAATTGCTTTACCTGCAAGAATTCGAATCTTTGGAACACTTCAAACAGGAGCTTATTGAATACATCGATTATTACAACAACAGGCGTATCAAGGCAAGATTAAAGGGCTTGCCGCCTGTTTTACACAGACAACAAGCCCTCTTGGTAGCTTGAACAATTTGAGTTGGAAATATTTGTCTAACTTTTCGGGGTCACTTCAGAACCGGACAGCCTTTCGCTCTCGTTGACCGTGCAGATATAGACTGTACGGTGCAGAATATTCATTTGTGTTGACCTAGTGCCTGCTAAGCAGAAATCGCTGCCTCCAGGGAAAGGCATTCACAACTCAATGCTCGTCATGAGCTTTTTCGATGATGTCAACCAACTGCCTCAGCAGATCGCAGGTGAGTATCTTTGTTTTCACAGGGAATTTATCAATACGCTCATAAAGGTCGCGCATGATGACCTGCTCCTTATAGTCATAGGAATCCAACAAAAGCTGATCCACTGTGGTGTGCAGCATGTTTGCCACTGAAACCAGCAGCTCAATGCTGATCCCGCCCTTGCCATTTTCGATTTTGCCGAGGTGGCTGTTCGTGCAATTCAGCCGTTCAGCGAACTCCTCCTGCGTCATTCCAAGGTTCTGACGCATCGCTTTTATGCGTCTTCCAAGAGCTACTTTGTCCACCAGCATCGTCTCCTTCTATATTATTATTTTACAAAAAAGAGGCGTGCTGTTGAAGTTACTATAAATCCATTATCCACCTTAATAATGCGTATTTACGCCTTGAAGTGGTTTTGTATTCATCAAAACAACAGAAAAGTAGATTCACAGTTTTGTAAGTTCTTAAAAGTCAACCATCAAACAACTCCAGATTACTGATCATTGCCGCAATGTCCACGTTCAAATCTTCCTGCATTTGTATAGATGGTGTTTCAACGCCTCCGGCAAGCAACTGACCGTTTGCGATTCGCTCGTCAATAATGGATCGAATCATTTGCTCAAGCGCCTCACGCCTTATCCCGCCGTCAATTTTAACACTTACTGGCGCAGGTTCAGCAAGCTCGGGATGTGCAGCAATATATGCATTCAGTGCGGCTATGACAACTGCGCTTTTTCGGTTTCCAAGACGCTCTAAAAGCTCTCCTGCCTGCACCTGTTCTCGCGTTTCTGAACCGAACTGCAGCGAAAAACGGTATTTCCCATCCCGCTTCACAACGGAACCCCCATTATTGTACCGCGCGCATGGCCATCTGTCCTCGCGCAAGCATCTCATAACCGATCGCGTTTGCCTTTGGATCCTCGATGAAGGTAGCTTTCGCCACAAGCGGGGTATGCTCAATCAACGGTCTGAACAGGACACTTCCGCCTCCAATAAAGATGGCGGGATTGGTACGCAAATCCACCTGAAGCTCACGCAGCTTGTCCAAAATATCTTTTGCGTGCAGCTGAGCCGCATCACGAATCGCCTTTTTTACCGCATCTGGCAGTATCGTTTCCTGCCCCTGCAGCACTGCACAGATATGCTCGTCTTCAATGCGCATGTCGTGCTGCGCGCTGATTTTGCCAATGATATCATTGTTCATGGTGATGACTCCGCTCTCCAAACTGCGGCAGAATTGCAGATCCGGCTTTCCGTTGCGGAGGAGAAGCACATCGGTAGTATATCCGCCGATATCCACGATAAACATCCGCAGCGTTTTCAATAGCTGTCCGCTTTGAGGAACAACAGCGGCATACGCCTGCGGATACACAAAGACATTTCGGATCACAATGCTCATAGGACGGTTGTTGTAAGCAAAATTCACTGTTCCAAACCGCCTGAAATACTGCGCGAAGCGTTCTCTCAGCATCCCGTAGTGTTCCGGCGGCAAGCCAACCGCAAGGTCGATCTGCTCAAACGCCGTATTGGCACCGGCAGCGGAAAGCTCCTTAGCAATGGCAAAGAGCGACAGGATAAAGTATCGATCATCTCTGGTCTTGTCTCTCATATAGGGCAAGCGCTGCCCGGTGAGCGACCAGTATTTCCCGTTGTACTCCAAAACCTCCTCTGCCATAGGCGGTTTTACGGTGTGTTCTGTCAGCCCGGAAATGAAAGAGAAATGCGGGGTTTTAACGGCATAATTTCCATGATCAATAGCGATCAACATAAGAGTACCTCCCATTTTAGTTTATCTAATTACACGGTTTAGCATGCGTATTTACAGCAGAAATACGCATTGAGTCAATAAATACGCGCGAAACGAAGGATCAGGCTTCTGGCTCTCCGTGGGGAAAAAGTCTCTGTTTCTCTCTTGGAAGAACACGATTCGACGCATTTACATCATTTCTTCCATAAAAGAAACTATTGATATTTTCAGCTGCTTGTGCTATGATAAAAGAAAACTCCGGAGGTGACCTGCCATGATCGTGCGTGAACGATATATGCGGCTGATCCGTGATTTTATGGATAAGCCTGTGATTAAAATCATAACAGGAATGCGGCGGAGCGGCAAAAGTGCTCTCTTGGAGCTTACGCGTCAGGAGCTGCTCGACCGCGGTGTTGACAGGAAGAACATCATTTTCATCAACTTTGAATCCTTGCGCTATGAGGCGCTCAGGGACTATAAGGCGCTGTACGCAGAGATCATCAAAATCGCTGGACAGACAGAAGGACGGATCTACGTCCTTCTCGATGAAATCCAAGAAGTGAACACTTGGGAGCAGGTCATAAATTCCCTCCGCGTAGATCTTGACTGCGATATCTATGTAACAGGCTCAAACGCAAAGCTCCTCTCCGGGGAACTCGCCACGCTGTTGGCTGGGCGGTATGTGGAGATACAGGTCTATCCGCTGGATTTTGAAGAATATCTGGCATTCGCAGCAGAGAATGAGGACGAGGCAAATCTCTCGAAGCGGGAACAGTTTGCTAACTTTCTCCGTTTTGGGGGACTGCCCGGCATCCATCAGCTGAAATGGGATGAGGATCGCGTCATGCAATACCTTCATGACATCTATAATTCCGTTCTGCTGAAGGATGTGATTGCACGAAACCGGATACGCGACACGGCATTACTGGAGAGCATTGTCCTTTATCTCATGGACAACATTGGAAACACTTTTTCCGCAAAAACAATCTCTGATTTTTTAAAAAGCCAGGGGCGAAAGCTAGGCACGGAAACCGTCTACAATTATCTGAAGGCATTGGAAAGCGCCTTCCTGATCCACAAGGTCGTCCGCTTTGACATCAAGGGAAAGCGGATACTGGAGACACAGGAAAAATACTATCTCTCCGATTTAGGTCTGCGCCACGCCGTTATTGGCTACCGGGACAATGATATTGCCGGCGTTCTGGAGAACACTGTATTCCTGGAGCTGCTGCGCAGAGGGTTCTCCGTCAACATCGGAAAGCAGGATGTGGCAGAGGTTGACTTTGTCGCAAACCGGGCTGACGACCGGCTCTATATCCAAGTCTGCTATATTCTTACGCCGGAAAATACAGATCGGGAATTTGCGCCGCTGGAGGCCATCTCGGATAACTACGAAAAGCTTGTTCTGTCCACGGATACGCTGCTGCGGGTCAATCGTGGCGGGATCCGTCAAAAGAACATTATAGACTTTCTGTTGGAACATTAAATATGCGATAACGCAGGAACGAGAAAAGGACGGTACAGCCGAAGCTGAACCGCCCTTTTTCACTAAGATAATTGCCGCTGGAAGCAGTGCTCCCAAACATAATCATCAAGACCTTTGTAGCGGGGATCCCACAGATAGGTGCCATAGCGAAAGCCTGCATCCGAAAGCAGTGAGACCAGCGTCCTGTATCCGCCTTGCACATGGGGGTTCTCCATGAAATCCATGTCGAATGCAGTCATGATACGTTCTACACCTTGCTCGTGCAGCTGCGGCAGGATAAGCTCCAATTGGGTCAATGTATTTACCCCCGCAACTGCGAGTACTGTCTGTCCTGTCAGGTAATGGATGACATCCGCTTTCATGGGGCCCTCTGTGAGCAGCACCATAGCGCGCGGTTCCCCCGCAATATGTACCCAACCCTCTGCCTTACAGCCGTCTGTGCGGCCAGTGCTGGATACCCAGCGAAATTTGCGCCGCGTCGCATTATCCCGGCGAATCTGCATGCCTTGAATACGGCCTTTGCTGTCTCGCACCGGAATCAGAATACCGCGGCTCTCACAGGCAAAGGACCATTTCCCGTCTTTTCGGTAAAAGCCGGGAACACCGGACAGATAATATCCGCTGGATTGAAGCTGCCTTGCAATGGTTTGCATCCCCACCACCGGAGTGGTACGGTACCCAAGCCTGTCGATCTCCTCATCTGATAGGCCCCGGTTTCGCAGGTTCTGCCGATGGTCGGAGGCCAGCGTCAGCTTGGACAGAAGCCCGGTATATGTGTCGCTTCGTGATGCAATATCTGTCGGTGGGACTTCTGCAACCACGGGCACAGGAATGTGCTCCGGCTTCGGTATACTGCCCTGCACATCCAAGCGTGCAATCAGAGCATCACGGACCTCCTCGCGGGCAATCCCCGTATAGTATGCATACAGATCGAAAATGCCGCCGGAGAACCCACAGCGCGGACAGCGAAATACATCCTTCTGCAGATTGATGTTGAGATGTTTTGCGTGCGGCTCGTCATCACAACACGGGCAGGGCACATTGTAGTTGCTTCTTCCGTATGACGGGTATGGAAGCCCAATCAGCGGAATGATATCTGACATATGAAAGATGTCCATACAGCCTCCTTTCCGGGGGACGGAATATCCGTCCCCCGTGATGATATCCGCATCACACGGATGCCTGCTGCATGGCATGTTCACAAATCAGCCTTGCCGCATCAGACAGCTCCTGATTGTCTTTGTATTTATTGGCCACCCATGCAATCGCGTTTGGATCCATCGCTAACACCTCGCCAAGCGTCTTGCCGCTGTACTTTTTGATGGGGCACGGCTTCTGGAAAGCCTGCTCCAATCTCTGCTCCTCCGTTAGAACTGCCGGTTCGTATGCCGGCTCAATCTCTGCCTGTACAGGCTGCTCCCTAGC
>OLIT01003093.1_pt1 | contig 10780 bp, 8 predicted proteins | sample 1601341 | NCBI WGS metagenome assembly OLIT01 (sample SAMEA2452121, study PRJEB22498) | human gut metagenome | biome: human feces; feature: human gut; material: feces | place: Australia | collected 2012
CCGACGCCGAGAGCGGGCTTGCCCGAGGTATAGGCGGCTTTGACCATGCCCGGACCGCCGGTAGCCAGAATGGTGTCGACTTTCGGATGCTGCATCAGATACTGCGAAAGCGTGACGCTCGGATGTTCAATCCAGCCGATAATGTCTTTCGGAGCACCGGCCTTGACTGCTTCTTCCAGCATTATGCGTGCGGTTTCAACCGTGCATTTCTTGGCGCGCGGGTGCGGCGAAAAAATAATGCCGTTGCGGGTTTTCAGAGCCAGCAGAGTCTTAAAGATGGTCGTCGATGTCGGGTTGGTGGTTGGAATAATGCCGGCGATAACGCCGATGGGGTCGCCGACTTTCATAATGCCGTTTAGCGGGTCTTCTTCCAGTACGCCGCAGGTTTTGGTGTTTTTATATTTGTTGTAAATATATTCGGCGGCGAAATGGTTTTTGATAACTTTGTCTTCCATAACGCCCATCCGGCTTTCCTCGGCGGCCATCTGCGCCAGAGGAATGCGCAGCGAACTCATTTTCAAGGCGACGCGTTTAAAAATTTCGTCAACCTGCTCCTGCGAATAGGTGGCAAAAATCTTTTGTGCGGCGCTTACTTTGCTGACCAGGTCGTCAATGTATTTTTCCTCGTCAAGAACATTGTTTTCCGCCGGTTTAACTTCTTTTTTCTTCAAAGCCATTTTGTTTTCTCCATAAGGCTAACGTCAAAATTCGGCATTATTATAAGCAAAAAAGATTAATGTTTTATTGCACTGCTTTAAGATTTTAAAAATATTCGCCGGAACAAAAAAAGAGTGCGGTTTTATCATCCGCACTCTGAAAATCGGTTTTCGCCGAAATGTTACTTTTTGCCTTTGCGCTGTTCAAACTCCAAATCGATTCTCTCCAGCAGGTCTTCGGCCATTTCGTTAAAGGCCTTTATGCTACTTTGCGAAATGCCGTCGGACTGCGAATTTCCGAGAACCAGAGCCTGATTTTCAAGCATGTACTTGAAAAGGTGCAGGTCTTCGTCGGAAAGGGAGGAGGGCATGTCGTTGAACAGATCCTTCAGTTCCTCGAAAGTCGTTTTCGGATTGCCGACCAGTTCCATGCGGCGCCCGAGTTCTTTGTTGATGTCTTTGAGGACATTTTCCAGATAATGTACCCAGCCTTCAATGGCATAATCGCCGTTGAGTTTTTGTCCGTCGTTCCAACCTTGGAGTTCCTGCAGATTGTTTTCGGCAAAACGTTTCATTTTGCGCAGATCTGTCAGGTTAACGCTCGCCGGATCGGCCGCAAACAATACGCGTAAAGCAACAAATTTTTTTTCCATGACTGAATAATTTTTAGTGCCCGAAGGGCGGTTTAACTTATATTAATAAACACAATTTCGAAAATATTTTCCTCATGTTTATCATTATTTGCAAAACTTGTCTAGACAAAAAATTTGTCCGTTGCGTTTTTTTGCAAAAACTGTTATGTTTTTTTATATTTAAATGAGGTGAAAATGAAATTGATAATCTTTCGCCACGGCGAAACCGACGGCAATGTCAGAAATATCGTTCAGGGTGCAGGAATAGACTGCCCGCTGAATGAAACGGGCAAAAAGCAGGCGGCGTTGCTGCGCGATAGGCTGGCGTCCGAAAAGTTGCCGGCAATTTACTGCTCGCACCTTTGCCGTGCGCGTGAAACCGCCGAAATCGTCGCTTCGTCAAACCACGCGCCGGTTATTGAAAGGGATGGCCTGGAAGAGGTTCATTACGGCATTGCCGAGGGAATGCTTTCGGCTGAAGCTCATGTCAAGTTTGCCGCCGTTCTTGAAGCGATTAACGATAAGAGCAATCCTAACCGTTTTGACGTATCCATTCCGGGGGCGGAAACAATCCGCGGTTCGACCGAACGGGGATTGAAAGCCCTGATGAAAATTAAGGCAGATTGCCCTTATCCGGTTGCCGGCGTTGCCACGCACGGCGCTCTGATGTTTAATCTGTATTACCATTTTTTCAAAGCCGAGCGCCGCTTTGCCAACTGTGAGTATTTTGAAGTCGAAATTTAGAACTCCAGTACCGGGCAGATTTTTAGAAATTCTTGATACGAATTAAAATAGTTTTTATTTTCCTTAAACAAAAGAAAACCCCATTTGCGGCCGGCAAATAGGGTTTTTTTCATCAGAGCTTGCAAACAGTCTGTTTGATTTTGAACGGATAACGCGATTTTACGCCGTAACAGCAGATAAGAGCAGCCGCCAGACCAAATCCGAAAATCAGGCTGTAAACATTTAATGCCGTATTGAGGGCTAAACCGGCAAAAGAAACGACAGCCATCAGTAAAACCGAAATACAGGTCGGCATGCTGTAAAATCCGTAAAGCGGAACTTTTTTGTAAACCGCAAAGACCGTTAAAACAGCCAGAGCGGAAATAAGCACGGTATTCATAGTATGTTGTTTATTAAATTAGTATTCCGAAAAAGCAGGATTATACGTGCAAAAACAAGCAACGGCAGACCGAAAACTCATAAACATCATAAGCACAGAATAATCATTAAAACATAACTTTACCATAACCTTTTCATTCTTAATTTTTATTTAAGAATCAATCAGAAAACGAAAAAACTATAATTTTTCTTTCAAATATTTTGCCGTATAGCTTATTTTTGATTTGGCGACTTCTTCCGGGGTGCCCTTGGCAATGATTTTGCCGCCGCCGTCGCCGCCCTCCGGGCCGAGGTCTATGATATAGTCGGCGGTTTTGATGACGTCCAGGTTATGTTCGATGACGATGACCGAGTTTCCCTGATCGACCAGCGTGTGCAAAACTTTCAGCAGGCGGTTGATGTCTTCAAAATGCAGGCCGGTCGTCGGCTCGTCGAGAATATACAGCGTCTTGCCGGTTGCGCGTCTGGACAGTTCCTTGGACAACTTGATTCGCTGGGCTTCGCCGCCGGAAAGGGTTGTTGCCTGCTGGCCGAGGTGAATATATCCGAGACCGACTTTGCGCAGCAGGTCCAAACGGTTTTTAATCGACGGAATGGCGTCAAAAAAGGTATAGGCTTCGTCAACCGTCATGTCCAGAACGTCGGCAATGGATTTGTCCTTAAATTTGACTTCCAGCGTTTCGCGGTTAAAACGTTTGCCTTTGCAGACGTCGCATTCGACATAAACGTCAGGAAGAAAGTGCATTTCGATTTTGGTCACGCCGTCGCCTTTGCAGGCTTCGCAGCGTCCGCCGGCCACGTTGAACGAAAAGCGTCCGGCCGTATAGCCGCGGGCTTTGGCTTCCGGCAGGTTGGCAAACCAGTCGCGGATATGGGTAAACAGGCCCGTATAAGTGGCTGGATTGGAACGCGGCGTCCGGCCGATTGGCGACTGGTCTATGTCGATAATCTTGTCAATGTTTTCGACGCCGACGAGTTCGTCGTATTTTCCGGCCGGTTCGCGGCTGCCGTTGATTTCCTTGTTTAAGGCCTTAAACAGCGTTTCCAGAATCAGCGACGATTTTCCGCCGCCGGAAACGCCGGTAATGCAGGTAAGGGTGCCGAGCGGAATTTTGACGTCGACGTTCTTTAGGTTGTTGGTTCTGGCGCCTTTCAGTCCGATGAATTTCCCGTTGCCTTTGCGCCGTGCGGCCGGAACTTCAATCGCCTTTACGCCGTTCAGATACTGCGCGGTCAGACTGTTTTTGTTTTGCAGCACTTCTGCCACAGTGCCTTTTGCCATGACATTGCCGCCTTCTTCTCCGGCGCCGGGCCCCATGTCAACCAGATAATCGGCGGCACGGATGGCGTCTTCGTCATGTTCGACCACAATGACCGTATTGCCGATGTCGCGCAGACGGGTAAGGGTTTCCAGCAGCCGATCGTTGTCGCGTTGATGCAGGCCGATGGATGGTTCATCAAGAACATACATGACGCCGGTCAGTCCTGAGCCGATTTGCGACGCCAGGCGAATGCGCTGCGATTCGCCGCCGGAAAGCGTGCCGGACTGGCGGTTAAGCGACAGATAATCCAGGCCGACGTTGTTCAGAAAACTCAAACGTTCGACAATTTCCTTAATGATTTTATGGGCGATTTCCGCTTTCTTCGGCGAAAGTTTTTCTTCTGTGCCGGCGAACCAGTCTCGGGCCTTTTTGATGGACATGTCGGCCGCTTCCATAATGTCCAGTCCGTTGACTTTGACGGCCAGTGCTTCCGGTTTCAGGCGTTTGCCGCCGCAAAATTCGCAGGGTGCCGCCGACTGGTATTTGGAAAACTCTTCGCGTATCCATGCGGAATCCGTTTCCAGAAAACGCCGTTCCATGTTGGGAACAACGCCCTCAAACGGCTTGTCGGTCACAAATCGCGAATAATACATCGGCACGCAGACGTTGCCTGAACCGTACATGATGATTTTCCGGGCTTCTTCCGGAATGTCTTTCCATTTTGTTGACGGCGAAATATCCAGAAACTGGCACAGCGAATTGATTGTCTGGCTGTAAAAGGACGACCGGCCGGTATTCCACGGCGCGATGGCGCCCTGCGAAAGCGACAGGTTCGGGTTTGGCACAATCAGGTCCGGATCCATGTAAAGCTTTGCGCCGATGCCGTCGCAGTGCGGGCAGGCGCCGAACGGATTGTTAAAGGAAAACAGCCGCGGCTCGATTTCTTCAATTGTAAAACCGGAAACCGGACAGGCGAATTTGGAGGAGAAAATCGTCCGCTCGCCGTTATCGGCGTTTTCAGCATAAACAATGCCGTTGCTGAGTTTCAGAGCGGTTTCCAGGGATTGTGACAAACGGTCGGCAATGCCTTCTTTGACGACAATGCGGTCAATGACGACCTCAATGTCATGCTTGACGGTTTTGCTCAGAGAGGGGAGTTCTTCCACCGTATAGATTTCGCCGTCAATTTTCAGGCGTTGATACCCTTGTTTTTGCAAAGATTCGAATTCTTTTTTGAATTCGCCTTTTTTGCCGCGGGCAATCGGCGAGAGCAGCAGAAGCCGGGTGCCGAGAGGCATTTCCAAAATCCGGTCGACCATCTGCGATACGGTCTGTGATTCGATGGGCAGGCCGGTCGCCGGCGAATAGGGCGTGCCGGCGCGTGCCCACAACAGGCGCATGTAATCGTAAATTTCCGTAACCGTGCCGACGGTTGAACGGGGATTGTGAGAGGTGGTTTTCTGTTCAATGGAAATGGCGGGCGACAGTCCTTCGATAGAGTCGACGTCCGGTTTCTTCATCAGCTCCAGAAACTGGCGCGCATAGGCGGAAAGGCTCTCCACATAACGGCGCTGCCCCTCGGCGTAAATCGTGTCGAAAGCCAGCGAAGACTTCCCCGAGCCCGAAAGCCCGGTAATGACCGTCAGTTTGTCTTTGGGAATGCTTATGTCTATGTTTTTAAGGTTGTGCTCTCTGGCCCCTTTGATTTCAATATATTTTTCGTCTGCCATTTTGTCCTCTCTTCAAACCTGCATAATATAGTTAATCCTCTGAATAAAGGCAAATAAAATTTTGTTGCATTTTGCGATAATTTGGCTATGATAACCGGGTTGTTTGAACAATAAGAATTTGATTTTATGTCTAAAACCTTTTTGAAAATAATCTCAGTCCTGAGTTTGTTGCTGCCTGCTGCGGCTTCGGCGGACGTAAATGTTGCCGTCATTGCTCCGAAAGCCGGAGAATATAAAAGTTTCGGCGACGAGATTATTTCCGGTGTCCGCATTGCGGTTGAAGACATCAACGCCCGCGGCGGGCTTAACGGCGAAAAAATCAATCTGATTACCGTCGATGACCAATGTGACGACCGTCTGGCGGTTTCCACCGCGCAGATGATGGCCGTCAACACTTCGCCCAAAGACAAAATGTCGCTGGTTATCGGGCCGTATTGCGACAACGCTTTCGACGAAGTTGCCGCTATTTATGCCAAGGCAAACATTTTTCAGATTATTCCCACGACCATTTCCGCGCGCGAAGCCACCAAAAACCACAAGGGGCTGGTCAAAATGGTCGGTTACAAGGATCGGCAGGGCAAAGATTTTTACAACTATTACAAAAACAATTTTGCCGACAAGCGCGTCGCACTGGTTTATGACAGCAACAACCGCGAAATCGTCGAAATTGCCGCTGCCATTCAGGGCGAGTTCCGCAAGGAGGGCGATGCCGACAAGCTGCGCGCGTTCAGTTTTGAAACCTATAATCAGAACTACGGCCGTCTGGCCGGCGCCATTTTCAAAAACAATATCGATTTGGCCTATATTCTGGGCAAGTCGCGCAGCATTGCCAAACTGTCCAAAGAACTGAAATCGGAAAAAAAGGACTTTGTAATTTTTACCAACAAATATCAGGCTCAGGACGATTTCAACAGAATTATGGGCGATTTGGCCGAAGGTTCGTATTTCATTGCGCTGCCGTCGCTGAAAGATAATCCGAATTTTGCCGAGACGCTTGTCAAACTCCGTCTGCTCGGCGTTGAGCCTGAAGGGCTGTCCGTTTACGGATATTCGGCGGTCAAACTCTGGGAGGAACTGGTTGAAAAAGCCGATTCGTTTTCTTACAACAAGTTGGCTTCGGTCTTAAACAGCCAGTCAGTCGACACTGGCTGGGGCGAAACCATGTTTAACAACGGAAATCCGCAGAATTCAATCAATTATGGCATCTATCAGCTTCAGTCCGGCGAATATACACAGGTCTATTGATTTTAGTTTCAATCTCGTTTTTTTCATTGTATATTTACCTCAGTTTTTAATTAGTAATAAGGTAAATTCAACCATGGCTGGAAGCATTAATAAAGTCATTTTAGTCGGTAACCTGGGCGCTGACCCCAAAGTCAGCAACACGGCCAGCGGCACCAAAATCGTCAACCTGAACATCGCTACCTCTGACAGCTGGAAAGACAAGGTTTCCGGCGAGAGAAAGGAAAGAACCGAGTGGCATCGCGTGGTTATTTTCAACTCGCAGCTTGCCGACGTCGCCGAGAGATATCTCCGCAAAGGTTCCAAAGTTTATCTGGAAGGACAGCTCCAGACCCGCAAATGGGAAGACAACAACGGTCAGGAAAGATACACGACCGAAGTCGTTCTGCAAAACTTCAGCGGCAATCTGGTCATGCTGGACGGCAGAGGCGACGGTGTGCCGGCCGGTGGCAACGATGTTTTCTCCGGCTCTTCTTCCAACGGCTTGGACGCTGCCCCGGCAGCAGCTCCGGCGGATTTGGACGACGACATTCCGTTCTGACGAAAATTATGCGAAAAGCGCTCTTCGGGGCGCTTTTTTATTGAATTGACAAAAGCCGGCTCCGATGCTAATTTGAGCCGCTTTTTATTTATATTTATCTGAATGTATCATTTTAATCTTCTACAATTATGAAAATGAAAACTTTCAAAATCGGCGATTTTATCACTTTCGGCGGCGCGATTGTGTCTGATGTCCGCAAGGTCGAACTGCACGAAACCCTGACCGTATCCGATGGCCGGAAGCTGGACTTTGACGGAAGCTATTATGCGGCAGACGTTCCGAAACCCGGCGGCGGAAACGCAGTCAAGGGCATGATGCTGGGAGCGGATTTCTATATGCTGCTCTGCTATGAAAATCTGTCCGGCAAAATGGAGCAGGGGCTTATCCCGCCGAAAGAACGGCTGATTGAACAGCCTGAACCGCCGTTATGCCGTTTTTGGTCGGAACCGGCTAACGCCTGTTACCGTAACCGGCAGCTGGTTAAAGACCGTCTGGCCCTTTTGCAGTTGCCGTCGCCGTTGGACAATCCGCTGCGGCCGTTGTGCGCCAGTCTTGCGCCGCAGTCCGAAACGACGGAATATTTTCGTCCGGGACTGGGGTTGTGCGAACTTTTGTTCAGCCGGCTCAAAAACAGCAATCTGTTTTACAATTCGCTTACCATTCTGCTCGCCGGACAGGAACCGAACGGGTATGAATTGGAGCGCTGACCGCCAAAATAAGGTCTCTTTGCCAAAAGAGCCTTATTTTTTTATGCGCTGTTAACTTTTAAAAATACAGTTTCGGCAAAAATCGATTTTAAGGCCGTTTTTTTGCCCGTAGAAACGAAAAGGGTGTTCATAAGTCGGATTATTCGTTAGCGGTCGAAATGTATTTTTGCTATAGTTACGGCAGTTTAAAACAGAAAGGTACAATTAAAGTGACTGATGAAATCGATAATGAATTAGACAATCAGATTGTGACGGTAAAGGAAAACGGCGAAGACATTTCGCCTATTTCGATTACCGAGGAAATGCGCCGCTCTTACCTCGACTATGCCATGAGCGTCATCGTTTCGCGCGCGCTGCCGGATGTCCGCGACGGCCTGAAACCGGTACACCGCCGCATTATTTATTCCATGTATGAAAACGGTTATGACTATAACCGTCCGTATCGTAAATCCGCCCGTATCGTCGGCGACGTGCTCGGTAAATATCACCCGCACGGCGACAGCTCGGTTTACGATGCCATGGTTCGTATGGCGCAGCCGTTCTCCATGCGTCTGCCGCTGGTAGACGGACAGGGAAACTTCGGTTCGATGGACGGTGACTCTGCCGCGGCCATGCGTTATACCGAAGCCCGCCTGGAAAAGGTGGCTCACGCGCTGATTGAAGACATCGACAAGGAAACCGTCGATTTTATGCCGAACTATGACGAAACCGTTCAGGAGCCGACGGTTTTGCCCGCGCGTTATCCGAACCTGCTGATTAACGGCGCCAACGGTATTGCCGTCGGTATGGCCACCAACATTCCGCCGCATAACCTCGGCGAAGTCGTTACCGCCTGCTGCGCTTACATCGACAATCCGGATATCAGTATTGACGACCTTATCTCCATCGTGCCGGGGCCTGACTTTCCGACCGGCGGTATGATTCTGGGCTACAGCGGTGCAAAATCGGCTTATTATACCGGCCGCGGTTCGATTATGATGCGCGCCAAATGCACGATTGAAGAACTGCATAAGGACAAGGAAGCGATTATTGTCCACGAAATTCCCTATCAGGTTAACAAAGCCGCGCTGGTTTCGCGCATTGCCGAACTGGTCAAGGACAAAAAGCTGGAAGGCATTTCCGACATCCGCGACGAATCCGACCGTCAGGGCGTGCGTGTCGTTATTGAAGTCAAACGCGATTTTCAGGCCGACGTCGTTTTAAATCAGCTCTATAAATATACGCCGCTGCAAACCAGCTTCGGTATGAATATGCTGGCAATCAACGGCGGCCGTCCGATGATGATGAACCTTAAGGACATCATTGCCGCGTTTATCGAGTTCCGCGAAGAAGTAATCCGCCGCCGTACCATTTACGAGCTGAACAAAGCCCGCGACCGTGCCCATACTTTGGTCGGTCTGGCTCTTGCGGTTGAAAACCTTGACCCGGTTATCGAATTAATCCGCACCTCGCCGAACCCGCAGGACGCCAAAGACGCCTTGTTGGCCAAAGCCTGGCCGGCGCGCGACATCGAACCGTTGGTACAGTTGATTGACGAGCCTGACCGTAAGGTCGAAAACGGCCTTTATCGTTTGTCCGAAACTCAGGCTAAAGCCATTCTGGATTTGAAGCTCCAGCGTTTAACCGGTCTGGAACGCGACAAGATTCACGAAGAACTGATGACCATCGGCGAAGACATTAAGGAATATCTGTCAATCCTTTCCAGCCGCGAAAAACTCTACGGCATTATGCGTGACGAACTGGTTGCCATCAAAGACGAATATGCAACGCCGCGCCGTACCAAGATTGAAGATATTGAATATGACACCGATATTGAATCGCTTATTCAGCGTGAGGAAATGGTTGTTACCGTTACCGAAGCCGGCTATATCAAACGCGTGCCGCTGAACGCCTACAAGGCGCAGAAACGCGGCGGCAAGGGCAAGTCGGGCATGGCGACCAAGGACGAAGACTTTGTTACCCGTCTGTTCGTGGCTTCAACGCATACGCCGGTCTTGTTCTTCTCGTCCAAGGGGCTGGTTTACAAGATGAAGGTTTACAAACTGCCTCTCGGATCGCCGACTTCCAAGGGCAAGCCTTTCATCAACCTGTTGCCGCTTGACGAAGGCGAAACCATTACCACGATTATGAAATTGCCGGAAAACGAGGAAGAGTGCAAGGATCTCTCCATCATGTTTGCCACTTCGCAGGGCAATGTCCGCCGCAACTCGCTGATGGATTTTGTCAATGTTCAGAGTAACGGCAAAATCGCCATGAAGCTTGACGAGGGCGATAAGCTGATTAACGTTCGTATCTGTACCGAAGAAAACGACATTATGCTGGCGGCCCGCAGCGGTAAATGTATCCGCTTCCCGGTTACCGAGGTTCGCGTTTTCGTCGGCCGCAACTCGACCGGCGTTCGCGGCATCAAGCTGGCTGACGGCGACGAGGTTGTTTCCATGTCCATTTTGAATCACAGCGACGCCACTTCCGAACAGCGCGACGAATATGCCCGCATATCTTCGGCGGCCAAACGCATTCAGGCCGAAAGAGGCGGCGATTGCGAGGTTTCCGTAGAAGAAACCGGTCTTGAGCTCAGCGTGCTGACACCGGAACTCTACAGGGAAATGAAAGAGAAGGAACAGTTTATTCTTTCCGTTACTTCCACCGGTTACGGCAAGCGTACCTCTTCGTACGAATATCGCACCACCGGCCGCGGCGGACAGGGTATTGCCAATATGGAGATGTCTGCCCGTAACAAGGAAATTGTCAGCTCCTTCCCGATTGAGGACGATAACCAGATTATGATGGTTACTGACGGCGGCAAACTGATTCGCATGCCGGTTAAGGATATCCGTATTGCCGGCCGTAAGACGCAGGGCGTTATTCTCTTCCGCACTGCGGATGAT
>OLIT01003098.1_pt1 | contig 10767 bp, 8 predicted proteins | sample 1601341 | NCBI WGS metagenome assembly OLIT01 (sample SAMEA2452121, study PRJEB22498) | human gut metagenome | biome: human feces; feature: human gut; material: feces | place: Australia | collected 2012
AATGCCCAGCCGATGCCTCCACCACTTCCGGCATCAATAAACCCATCTTGCGGACGGGTATAGAGCGCGTATTTACCATCTACAAATTCAGGATGAAGGACTACGTTGCGTTGCTGGCTCTTAGTTTTCAGATCCGGCAAACGTTTCCATGTCTTCAAATCCTTGGTACGGGCGATACCTGCCGTAGCCGTAGCCGAAGATAGATCTCCCACGGGTGCATTATCATCATGGCGTTCGGCACAGAATATACCGTATATCCAACCATCTTCGTGTGCTGTAAGACGCATATCATATATATTAGTAGCCGGAATCACATCCTCGGGCATAGTGACCGGATAATCCCAAAAACGGAAGTTATCCACACCGTTGGGGCTCTCTGCCACAGCAAAGAATGATTTACGGTCAGCCCCCTCCATGCGCAGCACCATCAGGTATTTGCCATTCCACTTGATGGCACCGGAGTTGAGTGCGGCATTCATGCCGATACGCTCCATCAGATAAGGGTTGGTCTGTTCATTCAGGTCATAGCGCCAGAATACCGGTGTGTGCGCTGCCGTCACTACAGGATATTTATAGCGCGTAAATATGCCGTTTCCTTCCTCTATCGGCTCGTTCGTTCTTGTTATCAGTGCCTCATGCTTCTGAAAGAGTCTTGTTACCTTCTCATTAAAAGTTTCCATATTGATTGTTTTTTCTTATTTATACAAAGAGTTTATGTCTGCCGCAAAAAGTGTCTTAGGGTTATTATAGAATGTCATGAAATCCTCTGCTGAGGTCTGTCCGGGATAGGGAGCATAAAAGTGAGTGATACGCTCACGGGCATTACGCCACACCAGAACGTAAGCTATCGGATAATTTCCAATGCCCGGCAACAGGGTCTCCGTCCACCACTTCGGATCAGGGATGCCTTCATATCCGGTTTCGGTAATGGCAATTACTTTATTGTGCGCTTTACCGATGCTGTCCACAATGGCAAGTGATTTTTCAAGATTGGCGAGGTACGTATCACGCTCGAATTGATAAGTGTCGAAGCCAATCAGATCAATAAGTTCATCACCGGGATAACGTTTCAGATATTGTGCAGTATCCTGAGGTTCTGAACCAGGCGAGTAAGCATAAAGTGCATTATCCACACCATCGTTACGAAGGATATCCACCGTCATATGCCAAAGCGCCTTGTATTCTTCGGGAGTACAAAGTTTTTCGCCCCACCAGAACCAACTGCCTGTATGTTCGTGCCACGGACGGAATAGTACCGGAACCTTTACCCCCTCTTCTGTTTGTAGAGAATTGATAAAAGCTGATACTTTACTTACCCAACCGGTAAACTTCTCATGATTGGCTCCACCGGGTAAGATAGATTTCACCACCGTCGTATCCGATACATCCCAGGAGTCTCCCCCCGTCAGCGGATTGCGCAGATGCCAGCTTAAAGATGACATTCCGCCCCTCTTATACTGATTCAATATCTCCTTTCTTATTTTAGTAAACGGAACTTTATCCAGACTCATAGTATCACCCAGTTCTATATGTCCCAAGTCGAAACTTATAACTGCAGGATAATCTCCACAAACGCTCTTCACATCAGAACGTCCTTCGTCGCCTTCCCAACCTATACCGTAATTAGTATCATCATGATGTCCGAACATAAAGCCCCGGGATGATACTTTTTTAAGATTGGCAAGCAGGTTCTCAGTTTCAGAGGTACGTACTGAACTTCTTTCCTCCTTTTGTGATTTCTGAACCGGTCCACACGAGACAAGACTTCCTATAAGCAAAGTCATTGTTAATAATCTAATGTTTCTCATAATTACGTTTATCATGCTTCTATCCTTTTAGTTCTGCGAAGATAGCAGATAATCTACAGACATATTGATACTATTTTATCTCTTTCCAACCTTATTCAATCAGGGAAAAAAGCGGCTTCACCTGCTTGTGATAAAGCCGCTTCCGATCCCTGATTATGGTCCTCTATCAACCAACTACTTCATGTCAGGTAAGTCCTCACGGGATATCACGAAATTTTGTTCCATAGCATCTTTCCACCAAGCCTGATCAGCATGTGGCGTTTCCGCGTCTTCCGCGTCATACCAAGGCATAAACCAAGACCAGCGTGCACCGGCTGCCCATTGCTCGGAAATCTTGCCTACCGTGCCACACTCGCTTAATGCAACCATCTTATTGCCATAAGCTACTACTATAGAACTATAATCTGAAGCACAAGTGCCTGCATCTTTCGTATAAATATCACGTCCCACAATATCCACATAAGCATCACCCGGATACCAATCGTCATCACCGGTTTCAGTAGTCCATACCCAGATCAGGTTATTCAACCCTTCTGCCTTAAAGTAGTTGAACATGGCAATCCACATATTCTTGAAGCTTGTAGCATTCTTACCCCACCAGAACCAGCCACCGGCAGCCTCATGGAATGGACGCCAAATTACAGGAATGCCTTCATCTTGCAACAGTTTTAAATTAGCCGCAACTTTAGCCAAATCTTCAGTAAAGACTTTATTCTCCCAAGTTCCCTCAGTCAAAGCATTGTCTGCATCAAAATCCGTATCTTCCCTATAGAATGCATATTTAGTATCACTTGCCGAACCACCTTCCAAATAAACGCCAGTAACCGTATAGTCGTGACCACCGATAATCAAACCACCATCTTTCAGAGATGTCAGAACAGCTTCGGTAATCTCCAATTCAAAGTCACCTGTAATATCAAAATAATCCATACCTGGAGCGATTTCAAGCCAGCTACTATTTTTAAAAGAGCCTTGTGCACCCGCAGCTATATCTTTTACAGTTACTCTTACTTTATTCCCCACTTGTGCCTCAGCAAAAGCAGCTTTTGCTGCATCATCCGTCAACTGAACATTTCCACTCCAATCACCGGGCATAGCCTGTTCGCCCGTCCATAGCCCCTCAGAGAAAACATCAGGTGCCTTTGTCGGCACATTCCAATGCCACATAGCAGACACTAAACCACCGGCATTCCACCAATCTTTCACAGGAGTAATATCACTATAGTTAATCCAGTTTGCACCAGAAGCATACAGATGCACATAGTCAAAACAATTGACAGCAGGATACTTACCTGTCCACTGATATACCTGTTCCGACTTTTCCGTATTCCAATTCACATTGGCCATCATAGCCGAAAGAGTCTTGCTCTCAAAGTTTTCTAACAAGTATGCATAAACTTTCTGTGCAGCAGGAGTAGCAGAAGCATTTACCAACGATTTATCCAAAGCAACGGTAGTAAACTGAAGAGATACAGCCGGAGTAGGCATCTTATTCGGCCCCAGCACTACACCTTCGGGAATAGAGAGAGAACACACAGTTTCGCGTGTGGGTACTTCTACAGTCAGTGTCAGTACATTACTGGACCCATATACATCAGCACTAATCAGCGTGCCACCCGTAAACGAAATTTGCTTCAAGTCTTCCGTAGCAAAGAACACGTTCTTGTCATACTTCACCTCAATGGTGATTTCGCCTCTCTTCACCTTGGCAGCATTCGCCTCCGGAGTGGTGGACACCAGTACAGGTGCCTCCACTTCGGGAATGGTATATTGTGCATCAGTATCAGTGCAGGATACAAATCCAAAGGCTGTTGCCACAAACAGGGCAGCCCATATCTTATTCATTTTCATAATATTCAATCTTTAAACATTAGGGTAATATGGTTATCTTACTAATGGTCATTCCATCTCCCTGAATCAGCAACCCTGTGGAACTCCAACCGTCCCCTCTCACGCCTTTCAGGCAATCAACCATCTCTTGAGTAAGCAGTAATTCCATAACACGGGCAGATGCATCGCTCCATTCGGCAATCGTTGTGAGTGCTGTCCAGTTCGCATCATTGATTTGGAACTGACCTGTTCCGCTTACATAAAAATGAATAGCAGATTTTCCTGCAACCAGTTTCATGTCCTTAATGGAAGGTTCCTTATCAATCAAAATACGAAAACGACCTGCGTCATCCCAAGTCACAGCAATTGGGAAAGGCATCAAAACAGATTGATCATCCTGTCTCACTACACAGTTTTTCAAATCCTGTTCAAGCGAGATTTCCCATTCCAGCGTCACGCTACTGAATGTCAATTTGTCCCCTTGGATAATAATACCCGCATCGTTGATGCCTTCGCACTCTTTCTGTTTGGCCTGAATGTTATTCAATATTTCTTGTGTCAACACCAAAGGCGTAGAACGATTGGCAAATGTCCAGCCATAAATATCGGTAGGGACTAACATTCCATTAACCTTAAATTCACCCTCTGTAAAGTTGATGCCGGAGAAATCACCATAATTGATTTGAGCCTGTCCCCAATCGTCTACCTTCTGCGCATAATGCAACACCATGCGGGCACCGGCAGGCACATCCTTGAAGGCAGAAGCCGGGATGATGACACGGCCTCCCTCATTCCAAGTTATGTCGACCAAACCTTTCCAAACTTCATTCTTGATGTTGGTGGCAGGAACAAATGCGATGGCGTATTCTATCGATCCATTGGCCGATATCAACTTCACCTTTGTATTGGCATTGGCCATCTGCGGAACAGCTATGACAAGTGTATTGCTATTGATAATAAACTGGACAGCTTTTCCGTCCACTTCCACACCGGTCAGTTTGTCGCCATTTTCCACAGCAATGGTAAATATCTCTCCACCCTTCAGTTCTTCATCTTCGCCCGGCAATACCGGAATGTAGCAAAATTCGGGTGCATTGATGGTAAGAATCGTTGTTTCAACGCTCTCCCCATTGCTCATTACCAAGGTTAATACACCCGATTCAGTACCCATTGTAGGCATAGCGATGGTCAACTCCGTAGTAGAGGTTGGAGTAACTTCCACTTCGGCTCCACCGGTATAAACGACCTTAGCTATTAAATCTAGATTTTTACCCTGAATAGTTACATCACCGCCCAAAGAAACGGCATCATTGACAAATGCCATGAATTCAGGTTTTAGAGTGGTAATAGCCACCGATACAGAAGTACCACTTGCCGTATTCAATAACAATTCACCACTGATAGCTGCGACAGGCATCACCACTTCCACCTCGGTAGCACTCTTCGCAGCAGGTTCCACAGCCTCTTCCACACCTGGGAATGTAACGGTAGTCACCAGTTCCATGTTGATACCCGTCAATGTAATCATGTCACCACCACGCAGTCCGCTAGCCGGAGTTGCTACTACTCTTTCGGGCAGTGCCATGCCAATGTTGGCAATAGCTACTTCCACACCCGAAGCGGGAATCATCACAACAGCGCCATTCGTTGCATTCTCTGGTAATATAAATGTGATAGTTTCTTCACCTTCCCCTGATTTGGCATAATCAAATTCCACTTCTTCCCCATTCGGCATCTTCACAATATTCACCAAATCAAGGTCTTTACCCTTCACTACAATCTCATCACCCGGTTTCTTTGCTGTCAGATCAAGCGGTGCTTCTACAGAAGGCAAAATAACAACAAGTCCCTTCACATGGATTAAATTACGCAAAGCATCGGAATCCTCGGAAGAAGCATCGGCCAAAGTCACGTCACCGGTTCTTGCTTCCATTGGAACTTTCACCTGGATTTCCTTGCGTGAGTGAGCTATGAAGTCGTCCTCACCCACTGGCAACTCTTCAAAGAAGATTACCTCTTTGATAAGATTCAGATATTCACCCTTGATGACAAGTACTTCGCCTGGTTTCACCGGATTAGGTGTAATCGTCTCTACGCCTATAGGCTCGGTATAAGTAATCTTAGTCTTTGTAGTAATCTCTCCCGTAGGTGTTTTCAGAGTGACATATCCCACTTCAGCCGTTTGAGGAACGGTTACACGTATCTCATTCGCACTGATTACTTCTATATCAGTAATCTCCCCGCATCCGGGAATAGATATAGATTGTATCTTGTCCATTCCGCTACCCAGAAAGCGGAGTTCACCGCCACGGGCTACAGGACTGGGACCAAACACATTCAAACTGATACCACCTTTATATTGGTTAGTATCTTCTTCATCTCCATCATCGCAGGCCGAAAATGACAAGCAACCCAAGAGTATGAGGCACATCATCCAAAGTGCCGAAAGTTTATATGTCTTGTTCATATCTATAGTATCTTTAAAGGTTATTTATTGGGAACCGCACGGATATTATCAAGCTTGATAATCGGCGTACACTCTGTACCATTCACTCCTCCGCCTACAACAAAGAATGTCAGACTGGCAAAATCTCCCGGTGAACTGGGAACACTTTCAGCCGCTGCACCTAAACGGTCGAGAGTAAAGTTGGAAATAGGTACAGTTACAGTTACCCATTTATCACCGGTATCGTAAGAACCGGTATCCATCCAAGGACGATACAACGCACGACCGTATGCCCCCAAACCATCTTCTCCATTAAATACCTTGGCATTGGCTCCTGCAACAACACCATCAAACCCTTCTATCGGATTACCACTCAGTGTCACCTTGTCATAGCCTGCAAAACAAATTTGCATAGCACCCGCACTCCACGGATTAGACGTAGGAATATACATCTCAAACTTCAAGGCCATATTAGCAAAATCTGTAAAATCTACCAGATTATGCAATGCAATACCATCACCCGATGTTACATTCTGCGGATTATCCCACGAACCACACCAATATTCGAATGCAAATACACCGTCGTTCCAAGCACCGTCCACACTCATTTTCGATGTACCGTCACCCAACTGGACAAAGTTGCCTGTAAGTGAAGTTTCATCCGTCTTGATTTCTCTTTCGTGCCAACCGTGATTACTCAAACCTGTCTTTCCGTCAAAGTCGAACATAAGACCACGTGAATCAAGATAGTGGAACGTAGAAGTACTCTCGCCATAAATAGACGCAACACGAATAGAACCCTCTGTATCACATTCGGGCATTCTGAAAGTGATAGTGCTATTAGTGAGCTTTGTAAACGTAGTAAGTTGCTTTCCATCAGGAAGAGTTACAGTAAGCGGTACATTAGGATCATCAATGAAGTAATTTCCATAAAGAGTCACTTCACTTCCGGCGGTGGCATATTCACACGACATAGAAGCTATCATTGGCTTGGGAACTATCACATGGAAACCATATTCTACTGTATCTTGCGCGGCAGTCACCATATAAATTTTATCACTCACTTCTTCAGGTATATTATCAGGAATCTGAACAATCATAGTATGAGATGTGATATAGCTGGTATTCAACTGTGCCTTTTGATCATTAAAATAGAGTTCCTTGATACTTGTAAGGTTATCACCCACAAGGCAAATAATAGATTTCAGGCTTGCCTCCACGATGAGAGAGTCCGATTGTGCCAAATAAGGCATACGTATATAACTCACTTGGGGCAGACCACCGGTAAGCTCAAACTTATCAGGTTGGTCCTCACATGAAGTAAACATTCCCGCAATCAGCAGCAGACTTACTACCAACCCTTTGAAATATATATTCATTTTCATATTCTATAATTTTTTTATAAGCTAACTATTTTTTATATTTGTTCTCCACTTACGTTAATTACAAATTTATAATCTTGAATTGTTTGTGCATCTTTTGTGTCTAATATATCATTGTTAGTGATTTCTTCGATTGTTGAACCACTTTCATAATCCCATTTCCATTCTATTTTTAAATTTACTACTTTTTCAGTATTATTAGCATAAATAATTCCTGACAATTTTTCTTCTAATTCTTTAAATGAATTATATTCTTTTTCCTGATATATAAACTTAAGATTATGGGGCTTGTTTTTTTCTTCTTCACATTTTATATAATACTTAATTCCTACCTCTGTATTAGTAGCATCTATTAAAATATCAAAACTGCCGTCTTGTTCCAGGGGCTATTTTATGATCAAGAACAGCTTTATTGTCTATTGTAGATACTAAATCAATTAACTGATTTTCCTCCTTTTTTTCGTTTATTATAAAATTCCATGTAGCTATTTCTGATACATTTTCTTCTTTCATTAATGTAGTATATTTATTGAAAACTTGTCCGATCAAAAATGAAAAAATACTAATTATTATTATAATGGAAATCTTTAGAATTTTTTTCTCAAAAGCATACCTCCTTTTTTCTAGTTTATTTTAATTGGATTTTTTATTAGATAAAAAAATAATTGATTTAAATATTCCTATTTTAGGAATTTCTATAAAAATTATAGATCATATGAAAATGTATTTTGATTATAATTACAAAAAATGGAATTGTCAATTGTTTTTTGTGATTTATTTTTATTTTTCATCGCAAAATTCGACAATTCCTTTTTCATTACTTTATATTAACTCCTATAACTCCTCCTAATATTCCAAAAGTAGTTCCTACTAGTATCATAATAATACTTTGTATATTTAAATTAAATTTCCAATTTAAAATGCTGGAAATTGTATAAATAATTAATAAATATATTCCCCCAATTGCTCCTCCATTTAATATTCCATTTTTTCTAATTTTTCTATTTACAATTGAGCTTCCGAAATAATATGCTAATGGCTGTAACCACTATAATTACAGGTGTTATTGTGTTTTCATTTACATTTGTATATGCTAATATAAGTGAAAATATGAATAATAATATTATTGTTAATATAAGTGATATTCCTACTCCTTTAAATATATTTTTTGTGCTTTCCATTTTTATATTCCTCCTCTTATTTTATATTTTTTCATTTTTATGTTTTTCTTTTATATTTATATTGATATAAAAAAAGAAATAGAACTTTTAGTTTTCTATTTCTTTTATAATATTTTTATTAATTAACTGTAAACTACGAGTCGAAATGCAAACAAGTTAATATATTTCAAGTAAAAATTTAAGGCCTTCAATCTCTTGAAAGTCTTAATATTATTGGCTGGGCTGGGCTGGCTAGATTCGAACTAGCGCATGCCAGAGTCAAAGTCTCTATAAGTATTTGTTTTATACTATTTATTATTGTTTTTTAACAATACTTAAAACGTTGATTTTTATACTGTTTTAGCAAATATATTTTTTATTTTTTGATTTAATAATATTTTTAGGATTTCGAATTTTGGAAAGATTTTGTTAGACATTTGTTAGACCTAAAATTTATTAGATTAATAACAGTAGTCTACCTTGTGATATTAACTTTACATTATTTTCAAATTATACTGGACATTTTTGAAATATATGATATAATAGAACAAAAGTTCTTGCTAGATTTTGAATTAGTTAGAAAGAGGTTACTATGAATATAGAAAAAGAAAATGTTATAAAAAATAAAAATGAAGCAATTAGATTATTAAACAACTATTTAGATACCTGTATTTCCACAGATAATAAGCATTTGAAAAAAGCAAATTTAATTTCTTATTGGCTAAAAGATTATATTAGATATATAGCAAATGAAGAAACTTTCTCTTCTGAAAAATTAAAAAAATATAATCGTGGAGATGTTATAAAAGTAAATCTAGGTTTTAACATTGGTAATGAAGAAGGTGGATTGCATTATTGTGTTATTTTAGATATTATAAATGCTAAAAAATATTCAACTTTAACTGTTGTTCCTTTAACTTCACAAAAAGCACATAAAGCTATTCCAAATTCTGCAATATTACTTGGTACAGAAATTTATGATAATTTATCTATTAAAAATAAAACTCTGAAAGAAAATGCTAGTAAAAAATCAAAAGAATATGAAAATGAATTAAAAATAATTTCAATGTTGCCTGAAAATAATGAAGATGAAAAAATCATAAAAAGTGTAAAATTTAATAATATAAATGAAAAAATAAATTTATTAAATAATGATATAGATTTGATTAATAAAATAGAAAAAGAAATCTCACAAATGAAAAACGGTAGTATCGCTTTAATAAATCAAATAACCACTATCAGTAAGCAAAGAATTTATAATCCGAAATCTGATATAGATGTATTATCTGGTATAAGATTATCCAATAACAGTTTGGACTTAATAGACGAAAAAATCAAAAAACTTTTTATAAAAAGTTGAATACTTTGATTGACTTTATAGCATATTATATAGTATAATGTATTTAGAATACGTTAGCTGAACGATACTTTTGTATTGGCGTCAGCAATATTTAGAATACGTTTGTATCTCACAGAAATGTGGGATACTTTCTTTTTATTTAACACCTCATACGAGGTGTTTTATTTTTTTTTACGAAAGAAGGTGAAATTATGCAAGAAAACAATTTAAAAGGTCTATGGCTTGATAACATATTTCTAAAATATCATATGAGTTCATTTTAATTCGATTTTTCAATTCTATTTCTTTTTTTGGAAAATTTTCCATCTTCGAATCTATTAATAAAATAAGTTCTCTTATAAAGTTTATAACTTTAAACTTTTCTTCCTTCATTTAAGATTTCCTCTATTCTTCCAACTTTTTCTTTAAAATCGGCTGAATCTATTTGTTCCATTAGTTTCTCATTGATTTTTCTTATTTTCCTTTGTTTCCTTACGTATAGATATGCTTTTTCAAATACAGTATCGTATTTGTTCAAATTTCTATTTTCAAATTTTTCATCTACATAATAATTATTTCTAACATCTATTAATAAATAATCTATTTTTTGTTCTTCTAACTTGGATATTACACTTGGTATCGCCTTTTTACTAAATCCGACTTTTGAAATATTATTTTTCCCATTTTGCCTTACTTGATAATTAAACAAATAGGAAATTATATATGAATCCTTTCCATATCCTTCACAAAATGCACCAACTTTAAAAAGTAGTAATGACTTAGGATGTATTTCTTTTATGTT
>OLIT01003099.1_pt1 | contig 10765 bp, 10 predicted proteins | sample 1601341 | NCBI WGS metagenome assembly OLIT01 (sample SAMEA2452121, study PRJEB22498) | human gut metagenome | biome: human feces; feature: human gut; material: feces | place: Australia | collected 2012
ACCCGGGTCACCCTGACGTCCTGCACGACCACGCAACTGGCGGTCTACACGACGGCTTTCGTGACGTTCCGTACCGATGATAGCCAAACCGCCTGCTGCCTTTACTTCAGCCGACAGCTTGATGTCGGTACCACGACCGGCCATGTTGGTTGCGATAGTTACCGTTCCGCTCTGACCTGCCAGGGCAACGATCTCGGCTTCTTTCTGGTGTAACTTCGCATTCAATACATTATGTTTGATCTTACGCAGGGTAAGCATACGGCTCAGTAATTCCGAAATTTCTACGGAAGTCGTACCTACCAGTACCGGGCGTCCGGCTTCAACCAATGCGCTGATTTCTTCGATAACAGCGGCGTACTTTTCGCGTTTGGTCTTGTAGATACGGTCGTTCATATCGTTACGGGCAATCGGACGGTTGGTCGGGATCACTACGACATCCAGTTTATAGATGTCCCAGAATTCACCGGCTTCCGTTTCTGCCGTACCTGTCATACCTGACAGTTTGTGGTACATACGGAAGTAGTTCTGCAAAGTGATAGTTGCGAATGTCTGTGTGGCAGCTTCCACTTTTACACCTTCCTTGGCTTCGATAGCCTGATGCAAACCGTCTGAGTAACGACGACCGTCCATGATACGTCCGGTCTGTTCGTCGACGATCATAACCTTGTTGTCCATCACTACATATTCATCGTCCTTTTCAAACAATGTGTAGGCTTTCAGCAACTGGTTGATTGTATGTACACGTTCGCTCTTGACAGAATAGTTAGCCAGGATTTCGTCTTTCTTAGCTTGCTTTTCTTCTTCTGTTCCCTTGAAGTTTTCCAACTGGGAAAGTTCGGAAGTGATATCCGGCAATACGAAGAATGTCGGGTCGTCGGAACGGCCGGTCAGCAGGTCGATACCCTTATCGGACAGTTCGATACTGTTATTCTTTTCGTCAATCACGAAGTACAGTTCGTCGGTAGCTTCATGCATGTGGCGCATATTTTCAGACATGAAGTATTCTTCCGTCTTCAACATCTGTGCCTTGATACCTTGTTCGCTCAGGAATTTAATCAACGCTTTGTTACGCGGATACCCCTTGAATGAACGATATAATTGGATAGAACCTTCTTCTACTTCTTTCGGGTCGCTGCTGGCCATTTTCTTTTTGGCTTCGATCAGCAACTTGGAACAAAGGTCTTTCTGTGCGTTTACAACGACTTCCACATTCGGACGGAACTGTTCGAACAACTGTTCTTCGCCACGGGGTATCGGACCGGAAATGATCAACGGTGTACGGGCATCGTCGATCAATACAGAGTCGACCTCATCGACGATGGCATAGTTGTGTTTGCGCTGTACCAGATCGTTCGGACTGATCGCCATGTTATCACGCAGGTAGTCGAAACCGAATTCGTTGTTTGTACCGAAGGTGATGTCTGCATTGTAAGCCGCGCGGCGGGCATCCGAGTTAGGCTGGTGCTTGTCGATACAGTCTACGGAAAGTCCGTGGAACATATAAAGCGGTCCCATCCATTCCGAGTCACGTTTTGACAGGTAGTCGTTCACAGTTACAACGTGTACACCGTTACGGGTCAAGGCGTTCAGGAATACCGGCAGGGTTGCTACCAATGTTTTACCTTCACCGGTTGCCATTTCGGCGATTTTACCTTTATGAAGAACGACACCACCGAACAACTGAACGTCGTAGTGTACCATGTCCCAGGTAATTTCGTTACCGCCGGCCTTCCAGTGGTTCAGGAAGATAGCCTTGTCGCCTTCGATACGGACAAAATCGTGTTTGGTTGCCAGGTCGCGGTCGAAATCGGTAGCGGTAACCACTACTTCTTCGTTTTCCGTGAAGCGGCGGGCTGTTTCCTTCATGATAGAGAATACTTCCGGAAGAGATTCTTCCAGGACCACTTCCATCTTGTCGGTGATAGCCTTTTCAATTTTATCTACTTCTGCCCAGATGGCTTCACGTTCTTCCAGTTCTTTATCATCGATGCCTTTACGGAGGTCTTCCACCTGTTTCCGTTCATCGGCTACATAGTCCTGAATACGTTGTTTGATTTCATCTGTTTTTGCTCTCAACTCATCGTTTGAGAGCTTCTGGATTGACGGATATACGGCCTTGATCTTATCCACGTATGGAGTGATCTCTTTCAGGTCTCGCTGCGACTTGTTGCCGAACAGCTTCGTCATAAATTCATTAAATCCCATGATATATATTAATTTATTTTATTTCGTAAAGTGATTATTTGCTGACGATCGGATTTAATTGATCACCGGAATGATATATCATTATCAAATTCCGTGCCAAAGTAAATACTTGTCAAATTTTGTTTATTCCAGAGATGGGAGGTTAACAATAATACCAGTGACCGGTCAAGATCTCATTTTTTGATCGTCAACTCCCAAAGAGGTAAACTCTGGGATGCATTCGGTGGCCGTATCCTCAGCACATGGGTTACCGTGGGGGCTACCTCTGTGGCTTTTACTTCGCGGTAGATATGTTCCGGTTTGATGCCGTTACCCATAAATACCAACGGGGTAATTACTGCGTTATTACGAATTATTTTTACCTTTTCTTTCGGGTTGTCGTTGTTGATGATCCAGCCGGGTTGCAGTTCGATGATCAGGTCGCCACGTTTCAGATGGTGCGTTCCCTGACGGAATTTAACCGTTCCTTCGTTCCATTCACCGGCAAGCAGGGCATGGTCGGTGGTAACATGCTGTACACCGCTGAATTCCATCAGGAATTCGGCTGCTTTATCCTGTATCGTTCTCAGGTCGAGTTTGGCGTCTTCGATGGCTTTGCGGTTCAGGTAAATCTGGTTATTATAGAAACCTTTTACCCAACTGCTTTGCTGGCCGTATATTGCCATCAGATACATGTTAAGCAGGGCGACGCAACGTTTCGGATGGAATTCTCCACCGTTTATCAGCAGTCCGTCCGCATATTCTTCTTCGCTGGTATAATAACCGGAGCCGGTGAATACGATGAGGGTATTAGCCAGGCCGACCTTTTTATCGATGGCGTCCAAAAACTGTTCCAGGTCTTTATCCAGCTGATAATACGTATCCTGAATCTCCCGGGTGTAGTCCTTGTTCATGATTCCTTTGTAGTTACCCGCATAATAGGTAACCGACAGCATATCCGGACAACTTCGTGTGCCGAATGCACCGTATTCAAGGAATTGCAGGGCCAGCCGGTTAATCTCTTTATTAATGAAAGGGGTCGTCTTCAGCTTCGGAAAACAATCGTTTGTCTTTTCATTAAATGTGTATTTGAAAGGTATATCATCCAATACGTAAGGGAAAGCGTTATACTTGTCCAATGAAAGGGTAGGAGTCCACACCATCTGCTCCAGACGTGCCGACAAAGATTCCACTCCATTATTATAACGGTCCACATACCAGGGAAGACCTTTATAATAGGTGGTCGTCGCCCATTTCCCGTTCATGTCGTCCATCCAGAATGCTCCGTTTGCCGCATGACCGGCAGAAAGGATTGCACTCTCCGCATCGGGGGCAATGGCATACACGTCGCTTCTGCCTTTGGATGCAATCTTCAGTTCGTCTCCGATTGTGGAGCTGAACATCTTTTTAGGAGAATAATTTTCGCGGGTATAATTACCTATATAATCTTTGTCGTAAAGGATAGATACTTCTTTATCATTCTCGAAGTCGTAGTATTTACTTCCTGTAACCCCATGGAAACAAGGGTTGCTTCCGGTAAACAGCGTAGCGAAGGCACTTGCCTGGTCGATGTCGGAAAATTCGAATTTGATATTGTTGTAAACCAATCCTTCGTTCATCAACCGTTTGAAACCGCGTTCACCGAATGTATTGTAGAAGTATTCTATATAATCGCCTCTTAGTTGGTCCACGGTGATGCAAACCACAAGTTTGGGGGTACGTTGTTGTGCCTCCAGGTTAGTGACTACCAGGATTGCAATAAGCGACGTTATTATTTTTCTCATCCGATTTTCCATCATATATTCAAGCTATACGCTTCATTTTCCTTTTATTGGCATATTGGCACATTCTTTAATTGCCATATTACCCCTGTATATACCGTATCCGGAACGTAGCCAAAGCGTGGCAACAAGCGGGATAAAAGCTATATTTAAGTGTTGCGGAATGAAATACCAACCCGCCAACAGCAGCGTAAGCGCCGCAAAGTTAATAAAATGATAATAATATGCAGCCTTTCCGAACTTTTTTACTGCAAACAAAATAACAGCGATAAGGGCGAAAGGTTGTAACCACACAATCGACCAGTTCGGCCAGATGCAAGGATGAGTCGATATAAAACAAAGGAAGAACAATACCGTACCCGCCAGTCCAGCAAGGAAAAAGAGGATACAATCCACCAGGCGGAAATATGTTTTTTTCTTCCATTCTATGAATGTGATTGCTGCTATCAGCAGGAAAAAAATCATGCTGCATAACATAGGCGTAAACCATATCTTACTGCCATTATTGTCGTCTGTCAGTTGTTCAGCCAGCCGGTTTGTCTGTTTTATCAGTTTCCTTTCGCTTCCGTCGGGGTTCACGATTGTTGCTTTTTCAAATTCATCTTTCAGGTAAAGCGGCAGGAACATCATTTCATGCGGGGTGGCGATCCGGTCGGTCGGACTTCCGAGTGCCAGATCGCATCCGAATGTCAGCCAGGGATGATTACGTGTGCAATAATTTATAAGGTCGCGGAATGTTTGAGGTTCGGGCGGGTTGTTATATTGCACTTTCCCGTCTACCTGTTCCTCCACAATGGCAACCGGACGAGTCGCGCAATTGTCGAAAAAGAAATTGTATCGGTAAACGGCGTTTTCCGGTTGTACATTCGTTATCAAGGCATTCCATATCTTATGGGTCTCTTCGGGAGTGAGGTTGAGTACCTGTTCGGTTACTTCACTTCCCCGCATCTGATATTCTATTATATAATGTGAAAAATTATAGGCTGCCAGTTTATAATCGGTTTCTCCTTTTGTAAAACGATAGATGAAGTTGGGTTTTGAGAAATCGAAGATACCATAATTGAAAACTGTATCAAGTTTACGTAAAGTATCTTTTACCCGTATGGCCGTATGTCCGTACACGGTATACACTTCATCGTCGGATGGAGCTGCCGTCAATATGCTTATCTGCGCTTCGTCGCTTAATCCGGTTTGTGCCTTTGCCGGAATCAAGCAAAGGAACAGGAAAAGCAGAAGCAGGTTCTTTTTCATACGATATTTGTTTTTACCGTACAAAGGTAGGGGTTTTGCTTTGAAAATTAAAATTGAGAATTGAAAATTAAGTATTAACTGTAATATATATAGTTGTATATATGATAAAGGTATACTTTTTTCAATTCTCAAAGCTGCTTATTCTCTTTTGAATAGTGAAACGATCCATAGTAAAACGATTGCGCCGATGGTTGACATCACCAGGCTGCCGATCACTCCGTTTACACTTAGTCCCAGCAGGCCGAATAGCCATCCACCCAATACGCCACCGATAATACCGACTATCAGGTTTACAATCAACCCGAATCCACTCCCTTTCAATATTTTCCCGGCCAGGAAGCCTGCCAGGATACCAATAATAATCGAACTGATAATTCCCATAATAACTTAATTTAGTGTTCTGATTAATAAACAAAGGATAGGGAGTTTATGTTTAAACGAATTGATGGTTAGGTATTACTCGATCAGAAAGGTGTTGTAATTTACATTTTGATAGCGAATAGCGATTTTGAAAACCGCTTTGATATGTTAAAAAATATTACCCGGTAGGGTATTTTATTTTACCCGGTATATTAATCCGATTTACCCGGTAGAGTAGTGTCATTTTGATAGTTGGAGAAAACAAAAACAGAAATACATCTTCATTTGTCGGAAGGCGATTTAGAAACTACTAAATGATATCCTACTCCACGAATATTTTCAATAGACAAAAATGGTATTTTTGTTTGTAATTCTTTCTCCAATTTTCCAATTTGTATACTTATTGTTGCATTACTTAAATTCTCATTATTCCATATATCTACTTTCAACTGATCATACACAACACAAACATCCTTGTTTTTAACAAATAGAGCAAATAACTTTAAATTCAACCCTTTTAAACGTAATACTATTTCATCATCACACTTAACTTCGCCACTTATTTCATCCAGAAGAATTGTATCTGTAACGCTCAGCCACTCCCTGGTTGTTTGTTCTACATGTTTGATAATATCAGATCCCTTATTTTTCGGAAAAAGAATTCTACCTCTTTTCCGGATAAACGGACTTATCGTAAATAGTATTAGCACCAATAAAGCAATAGCCAAAATTGATACCAAAAACCAGAATAAGAATAAGTGCTGCGCCTTCTTTAACAAATAAGAGAATGGACATTGAATAAAGCCCTGCAAACCTAAAGTAAAATTGTAAACCGGCATTTCTATTTTTTTCATCGGCAAATCAACATATAAAAAGATAAAAGGGATGTCTTTACTGTAAGTAACCACATCTGCCGATTTATCTGGGAAATCTTTTCCTATAGATTTTACAACAGTTTTAGCAGAAATGCCAGCTCGTTGTAAAACAATCTGAAACAAACTATCAATGGCCGAAACTTGCACGGGAGTACAATCACTGAGATAATGCTGCATCAGGTTATACTTATTGGATGCATTCGACGTTAATTCTTTTCTTTGGGCATCTATTCCCGCTGACGTCTGAATATAGGTAGAATCCAAATGAAACTGCTCCTTTTTCACCCTCTTATAAACAACTTTTTCATTTTTTATCCGCGCATCAACATCCATATTCACTACTTCTTCAAAAATATCATACGCTTCTATCTTTATTTCGTTATATACCTTATAATAGAGTATGCCTCCGCTCAGGATTACCGACAAAATAAAAAATGCCCAATATAGACTCATGTTTTTTTTCATAGATTCAATCTGTTTATTTCAACAAAAATATGAATATTTTTTTCAACAATAAGCTTTAATCTTAAATATAAAATATGCTCAATTCATGCAAAGCCATAAACAAAACATTATCAAACAGAAAATAGGTTCTTGCATATTATATGCATATAAACTGCATATCTTTTGCATCCATCCATCTCAATACTATACTAATCGCTAACCAGTAAAAATGACAAGATCTTTGATTTTCACTATCTCAAAAGAGTAAACGCACTTGCTTTTTCAAATAAATAGCCCTATCTTCGTTAAAACTTAAATACAATAAATGATGAGAAAAAAAACATTTAAACTAACATTAGGACTGATATCCTTTATTGCTGCCACTTATTTATATACGGCACAAAGCAATGAAAACGGCATGACAGAATTGACATTTGCAAACATCGAAGCCCTGGCAAATCCTGAAGATGAATATATAGATGTTCTGTGCTTGGGAGAAGGTTCCGTTGATTGTTATGGAGATTGGGTTAAAAGAAAATATATCAATTGTAGATAGATGAAGTATCCTTTATCCATATTATTAATAGGTATTAGTTATCTGACCGCCTGTTCGAGTTCTCCGGATTCGCACTTTCCAAGATACTCGGATTTTCCCAAAACCAAGGCGCTCAGTGCACAGGTAATCAACCTGGATACTATCCTGTTCCGCTACCCCTTCCGGGTAGCGGTCAGGGACAGTATCGCTGTTGTCATGGACCTACATAATATGGATCATTATTTACATGCATTTACCTATCCGGAATGGAAACACATCGCTTCATTCGGTAGACGTGGAGAGGCCCCACAGGAAATGCTATCGGCTATCAGCATCCAATTCAACTCCTTAGACTCTTTATGGGCACTTGATGCCAATAAGATGGAGATTACACGTTGGAAAATCTCTTCGACTAACGGTTCAGCGGAACGGGTCGAAGAGATCAAATTAGATAAGAAATTAGTCCGTTCGCTCGACTTTCATACGATGGAATCGGGATTTTTGGTTCCCGACTACATGGGTGAGCACCGTTTTTGGGAAGTAGACGGCGATGGCAAAGCCATCCAAAACCACGGCACTATACCCAGCGAAGCAGCAGAAGAAGAGACATCGCGTCCGGCATTGGCACAAGCTTGGCGTCCCTTCATGGACTATAATCCCGATAATGGTATATTGGCAATGGCCACCCAATTGGGAGAAACACTGGAAATATACAATTTAAAAGACAGTACGCATAAAGTATTGTATGGCCCAAACGGAGAGCCCGAGTTCAAAACGGCACGTGACGGTTCAGGTGTCCCGGACGGAATTATGGGATTCAATGATATAAAAGTTACCGACAAATACATTTATGCGGTATTTCAGGGAATGAAGTTAAAAGATGAATTGGCCGCCTATAAGCAGGGAAAAGAACTGGAAGACGGAGGCAGATTTATTTATGTATTCGACCTGAAAGGAAATCCGGTACAAAAATACACTCTTGATCACGCAATACACGGCATTGATGTAAACGAAGAAACAAATACGATTGTCGCCACCGAGGTGAAAAGCGATGATCCGATTATAGAATTTAAGATTTAGCAAACGATATGAAAGCCTTTTATCTTTACATATTATTAATAGCAACCACCTTCTTTTCCTGCTACAACGAACAGAAAGAGAAGGAAAATAAGATTGCGCATCTGGTCAGCGAATGGCAAGGGAAACAAATACAGTTTCCTGAGGTACATAACACGGCAGTGAAAGAACTGTATCTGAAACAGATTACAAGTAAGGACAGTCCGAATAACCGACAAAACAGAATGATACAGGTATCATTCGACTATCTAATCCGAATAACAGTAGGCAAAGATAGAAAATAGCCTGATAAATAACGATTAATATGGACAATTAAACAAATACATATATGAAAAAGTTATTTGGTGTCATTGCTATAGCTGCTATCGCAGCTGCAGCTGGTTGGAATTTCTGTCAGAACCAAGACAAAGTGGAACTGTCCGACTTGGCTCTAGCCAATATAGAAGCATTAGCTAGAAATGAAGGTAGCGGTAAGACTTGTTATACTTATTGCTGCCAAACAAACTATAACGCATGCCTCGATGCACTTCATGCAGAAGGATGTACAAGTATGAACATAACATTAAATACAGGTTGTTAATCGATATTTGATCAGGTATGAAGCCATTAGTCATAATCTTTGTACCTGATCTATAAAATACATTATTTCATATGAAGATAACACATTTCAACAAAATATCACAAGTTATTCTATGTGTTGTATTTCTAATATCATGTAATACACCTAAGGATAGAACAGAAACCATCATAAGTTCTTCTTTAATTAATATTGATACATTATCCGTCAATATCAATGAGAATTATATGCAAAATTATACCTCATTAAAAAATCGAATTTATAACGATCAACTTTACGCTTATAATATTCATCAACATACAATAGATATTTTTGATTTCACTACACAAAATTTCACCTCTAAGATAAAACTACAAAAAGAAGGTGCCGATGGAATACCTAATATAAACTCATTTATTGTTACAAATGAATATATTATTACACAAAATGAATCCAATTACACAATAATTGATCACAACGGGCATATTATAAAAAAAATCTCAAAAGAAATACTAACCAATAATTTAAACAACAAAGATTACTTATTGGATGCACCTAATAATATATCAATTAGCAACTTCGAAGACATAACATATGACTCTAACGATAAAAAATTGATAGTTCCTATAAGCACATTAGACCCATTTAAACTAAAAGGTAAGTATTGCTTAGCTAGTATAGATATAAATAGTGAAGAAATCTCATTATTTCCAATTACTTATCCAGACAATTTCAGCAACGAGTATTATGGAAAACTTTCCAAACCAAACCCATTAATTGCCAATAACAAAATCATCTATAATTTTAGTTACTCTTCTAATGTATATTCATTTGACAAAAAAAATAAAACAATAAGCTCATACAATATCACAAGTAATTTCACCAAAAACAAATCTGAACAACTTGATAAAAATGCAAATATAAAAAAACAGTTAGATCATTATTTTCACTCCTTATTTTTTCATGGATTACAATACGATCATTACAGGAATATATTTTATCGTATACACACGGATAAAAGTAACGACATATCTGTTTTCAACAATAAAGAAACATACTTAACTATCATTTCTGAAAATCTTCAAAAAATATCAGAAATAAAATTACCTACAAATCTATATCCGATATTCAACATAACAGAAAAAGGTCTAATATTCCAATTTATGGCAGGATTATATGAGGATAAATATTCCTATATGATTATCACATCTCCATATATTATGCCTGTAAAAAAAATAGAAATTCCTCATAAAACAGAGACAACACCAGCAATAGAAAAACCGACAGTACATAATTCTATCGAAATTATATCAACAGATAACATAAAAAATTTTATTACTAAAAATTTAGTTTATCCTACTCTTGAATTGGAAAATAACGTAGAAGGCGCTGTTTTTATTATTTTAGATAGCGACAGTTCTGGAGCAATAATTAATTGCAAAATTTCTGACATTGCAACAACAACTGATAATAAAGCCCTTAGAAATGAAGCCATACGTATAGCTAAATTAATAAAGCGCGTAGAGCCAAATTCAATATTTAGTTTTCATGTTAATTTCAACAAAAAAGAATATTTATCACAAAAAAATAAAAACTAAAAAACATGACCCTATCATAGAATTTAAGATTTAGAAAATGATATGAAAGCCTGGAATCTAACCATATTAACACTAGTATTACTACTCTTCTCCTGCCACAACGA
>OLIT01003109.1_pt1 | contig 10738 bp, 9 predicted proteins | sample 1601341 | NCBI WGS metagenome assembly OLIT01 (sample SAMEA2452121, study PRJEB22498) | human gut metagenome | biome: human feces; feature: human gut; material: feces | place: Australia | collected 2012
GCTCTCAATCAGGGCCGACAGGCGTGCCCACGTTGTAGGCCAGCGAGGGTGCTCCGCCGCCCTTGACCACGCCCTGCTCGGCATCGATGAAGCCGGGCAGGCTCAGGGCAATGCCGTCCACCTCGTCCTTGTGGGGCAGGTAGATCTCCCGCAGAGTGTTCAGGAAGTGTTCCTGCGAATCCGCCGGGGTGGGCGTGCTGCCCGTATCGGTCCGGTTCAGCTGCTCATCCATCACGGAATACTTGATCCCGGTGCCGCCCACATCAAAAACCATTACTTTCATGTACAGACCCTCCTGCGCTTTTTTTCTATTATTGCAAATCGCTCTCCAAATGTAAAGAGCCATGCGCTCCGCCATGCCGGAAAACAAAAAAATCCCGCGCTGCGGCAAAGCAAAACGCAGCGCGGGAACGAAGATAGCTTAATTCAAGATCGTGTCAGCGCTCAGCGGGCGACAACATACTTGTGCAGGGTCTTGCGGACTGCGCCGTTGCCAGCGTACAGCTCCTTGACCATGCCCTCAATCTGCTCACCCAGGCCGACCTCGTACAGGTCAACACCGAACACATCGGCACGGCTGTACAGGTTCTTCAGGCAGCTGAAGTCCTGCTCGCCTTCCTTGACTTCCAGAGGAGCCACGATGGCCTGCAGCTCAGCCAGCATCGGATCGGGAGAGATCTCGAAGGCCTTGCCGTTGTCATCAATGCCCTTCAGGTAGCGGGCATAACCTGCCAGCACCAGGGGGATCAGCACCAGGTTGGACTTGTCCAGACCGCGTGCCTGATATGCCTTGATGGTCTCGCCGAAGCGGATGGCCAGCTTCTGAGAGGTATCGGTAGCGATACGCTGGGGAGCATCGGGCATGAAGGGGTTGGGCAGGCGGCGGTTGATGACAGCGCCGATGAACTCGTAGGGGTTCAGCACGCCGGGATCGACCACAACGGGCATCGCCTCGATATAGCCGATCTTCTGGATGAAGGCACGCAGGTCTTCATCGGCCATCTCGGCGGAGATGAGGGTGTAACCCAGCATGCAGCCATAGATGGACATGGCAGTGTGCAGCGGGTTCAGGCAGGTGCACACCTTCATCTTCTCGATCTTGTCCACGGTCTCGCGGTCGCAGTACAGCACACCGCCCAGCTCCAGCGGAGGACGACCGTTGGTGTAGTGATCCTCGATGCACAGGTACTGGGTCTCCTCGGCGTTGACGAAGGGAGCGGTGAAGGTGTGCTTCTCGGTGACGATGGTGTAGTTATCCTCAAAGCCGTCGTCGGCCAGCATCTGCTGGACCTTGGCATCCGGGCGCGGGGTGATCTTGTCGATCATGCTCCACGGGAAGGTGATCTTGGTCTCGTCCTGCACATAGGCAAGGAACTCGGCGGGCACCAGACCCTGCTCCACCCACTTGGCAGCATAGGCGTGGACAGCGTTCTTGACCTTATCGCCGTTGTGGGAGCAGTTATCCATGCTCTGGACGGTCAGGGGCAGCTTGCCGGCCTTGAAGCGCTCGTACAGCAGAGCGGTGACCTTGCCCATGGCCAGAACGGGGGTCAGGCCGCGCTCCAGGTCAGCAGGAGCAACGCCGTAGCCCTTCTCGGTGATGGTGAAGGAGATCATCTGCAGGCTGGGGTTCTGGAAGATCTCGACCAGACGTGCCCAGTCAGCGCCGAAGGAGTAGTCAGCCTTCAGGCTCTCGGTAACGGAAGCGATGACCTTCTTCTCGATCTCGCCGGTGGACTTCAGGCAGACCAGCAGGCTCAGGTTGTCGTAGGGCTGGTAAGCCTTGTCGATGATCTCGTAGTCAAAGCTCTCAGCAACAATGACACCGCGGTCATACTTGCCGCTGTTCAGGGCCTCGTTCAGGATGGCAGCGGGGAAGGCACGGAAGATATTGCCTGCGCCGAAGTGCACCCAGGTGGGCTCGGCGTGGGTCTTGGCCTTGACGGCCTCGATGTCAAACTTGGGCAGCTCGTAGCCCTTTTCTGCCCACTCGGCGGACAGATTGCCGTTCTTAATATCAGTCAGCTTCATGATAATCAGCCCTTCTTTTCCTCATCCAGACGATCCAGCAGATCCCAGACACCCAGCATATACTGAATGCCCAGAGCACGGTCATACTTGCCATAGCCGGGACGGCAGCTGCCGGGGCCTTCCTCCCACAGCTGACGGCCGTGGTCGGGACGGATGTAGCCCTCAAAGCCGCAGTCATGGTAAGCGCGCAGGATCTCGATGATGCCGGTCTCGCCGCAGCAATCGCGGTGAGCAGCCTCGCAGAAATCGCCGTTCTCGAAGTGATGGATGTTGCGGATGTGGGCAAATGCAATACGGTCGCAGTGCTTGCGGACGATAGCAGCAACATTGTTGTTGGGATTTGCATTCAGGCTGCCGGAGCACAGGGTCAGGCAGTTGTACGGATCGTCCACCATGCTCAGGAAGCGGTCGATGGCGTCAGAATCGGTCAGCAGACGAGGCAGGCCGAAGATATCCCAAGGAGGATCATCCTGATGGATGGCCATCTTGATATCGCACTCGTGACAGGTGGGCATGATAGCTTCCAGGAAGTACTTCAGGTTCTCCCACAGCTTTTCTTTGGTGACAGGAGCGTAAGCCTTGAACAGCTCATCCAGCTTTGCCATACGCTCGGGTTCCCAGCCGGGGAAGGTCATGTTGTACTTCTCGGTGAAGGACATGATGTACTCAGCCATGGACTTGTAGTCGTCCTTGATCTTTGCCTTCTCGTAGAACAGAGCGGTGGAACCGTCGCCCACGGGATGGAACAGATCGGTGCGGGTCCAGTCGAAGACCGGCATGAAGTTGTAGCAGATGACCTTGACACCGAACTTGGACAGGTTGCGGATGCACTGTTTGTAGTTCTCAATGTACTTGTCGCGGGTGGGCAGACCGATCTTGATGTCATCGTGGACATTGACGGACTCGACCACATCCATATCGAAGCCGTAAGCGTGGATCTGATCGGCGACCTTCTGGATCTCGTCAATTTCCCAGATCTCGCCGGGCATCTTGTTGTGCAGTGCCCAGACGATGCTGGTCACACCAGGGATCTGCTTGATGTCGCTCAGGCTGACGGGGTCATTGCCCTCGCCATACCAGCGCCAACCCATTTTCATAGGCATAGTGGGTTCCTCCTGATTTTTATTTCTTTTTAGCCTTGCTTTTCACGCGGCCTTGTGCCGCGCTCTCTGACTTATATTCTAGTATATCAGTGTTCTTTTTTCAATGGACGCAATGCCGAATTTCCGTGTTTATTCTTGTATACTTTAGACAAAAGGACGAAAAAGCCCATTTTTCTCCGGCAAATTCGCTTATATCCGATTTTTTGCCGGGTCTTTCTTGTGCAGGATTGCCATATTTTTATCAAGCATTCTTGGGCTGCACTTCACACAACTGAAATGGCAGTTGTATCCTTCGCGCCGTACAAGTCTTCTCCCCTGCCGGGATTTTCGCGACGGCTGATATGTCTTTTTATAACCTTATATAATAGGAGCGACAACGGATGCACAAAAGCCCTTTGCACCCACTGCAGCGCAGGTACAAAGGGCTTTGCGTGTTACCGTCTCAGTTCCAGAACGATCTTGCAGATGCGATCCACATCTTCCAGTGCGAGGTCAGAATACAGCGGCAGGGTCAGCACCCGCTTTGCCACATGCAGAGCCACCGGCGTCTCGTCCACGTCATACTTGTTGTGGAAGCATTCAAAGGTGTTCGTCAGCGGGTAGAAATACTTCCGTGCGCCGATGCCGTTTTTCGCCAGCGCGTCATCCACCTCGTTGCGGCTGGCACCAAACAGCTTTTCGTCAAACACCACCGGGAAGTACGCGTAATTGGAACGCACTTCCGGCTGCGGCCGACTCAGGTGCAGACCTTCGACTCCTTCCAGATGCTCGAGGTAGCGCTCCACCACAACTTTGCGTTTGGCGATCTCCTCGTCCACATGGCGCAGGTTGCACAGGCCCATGGCCGCGCAGAACTCATTCATTTTGGCGTTTGCACCCACAGCATCCACTTCTTCCGGGCCGTGGATGCCAAAATTTTTCAGCTCATACAGGCGGCGGCCCATCTCCGGGTCGCGGTAACAGACCGCACCACCCTCGATGGTATTGAACACCTTTGTGGCGTGGAAACTGAAGCAGGATGCATCCCCAAAATTGCCGATGCCGCGGCCCTTGTAGGTCTCGCCGAAGGTATGGGCGGCATCGTACACAACCTTGAGCTCATACTTGTGGGCGATGCGCTCGATCTCCTCCATATTGCAGATGTTGCCATAGACATGCACCGGCAGGATGGCACAGGTGCGGTCGGTGACGAGCCGCTCGATCCGGGTCACATCCATGGTGTAGGTCTCCGGGTCGATATCGCAGAACACCGGTTCCAGCCCGTTGCGTACGATGGCGTGGGTGGTGGACGCAAAGGTGAACGGCGTCGTGATGACCTCGCCCTGCAGGTTCATTGCCTGCAGCGAAAGCTCCAGCGCCATGTGGCCGTTGGTCAGCAGTTCCACATTGGGCACGCCCATGTACTTCTGCAGTTCGAGCTGAAATGCTTCGTGCTTCTCGCCCATGTTGGTCAGCCAGTGGCTCTCCCAGATGGGGCGGATTTCTTCGATGTATTCCTCCATGGTCGGCATGGAAGACCGCGTCACTAAAATCTGTTCAGACATCGTGCGTATCCTCTGTCCATTCATCCGATGCATTTTCCAACTTTTTGGCGCAGATCATGCTTTCTGGCCGCATTTCCACCGGAACATACCCGTTTTTTCGATAAAAACTCCTGGCCGAACCGTTTGCCTTTGAAACTTCCAGCCATACGGTACGCATCCCGCAATCTTTTGCCGTGTGCTCAACATATGTCAGCAGCTCTTTCCCGCAGCCTTTTCCCTGCATGTCCGGGTATACCGCGATCATGGACAAGTAGCCTTTCCGCTCCACATGGTCGTTGCAGTAAAACGCCGCAAAGCCCACTGCCCGGCCATCTTCCGGTATAAAAACGACCTTTCCGTGCTGAAAGAACTTTTCTGCCATTGCTGCACGAAATGCTTTCCCTCGTTTCAGCGACGGCAGGACCATATGAAATCGTTCCAGAAGGGCCTGGATCTCATCCGGCGTCCGGCACAGCACGATCCTTTCCTGCATTGCGCCCTCATTCATGTTCGCTGCCTCGCACTTCGACCGTGATATAACGGGAAATATCGTCAAGATATCGCTGCATTTCCTCTGCCGACGGGAACTTCATAAAAACAATGCCAAGGCATTTTGAGGCGTTGTCAAAAAATTCAACTGCGTCTCCCGGCTTTTTGTACAGACACTTGCGGTAAATATAGCGCTCAAGCTCCGGCGCGAAGCGGACACCTTGATAAATGCCGCTGCGTTCACTGTGCAGATTGTGCGTAGCATAAAATCCGGTCGGCGCATGGAACCCGCCGTGGATGGACAGCCCCATGGCAGCTTCGATGGACATTTCTGCAGCGTTCACGCCAAACAGATCGCCCAAAAGCTCCGGTATCATATTGCCGCCGCTGCGCGGCCCCACATCAATGAGAAAGACCCGGTTTTCTTTGTCCACGATCAACTCCACATTCATCGGCCCATTGCGGATCCCGAGTTTTTCCACCATGGCAGACAAGGTATCTTTCACGCGCCGAATGTCGCCCGCTTCCAATCGCAGCGGATAGCTTTTGCCCACAGGGACCAGCGGGTTGACGCACGGGTCTCTGTGGCAGTTCAGCAGCCCCCACAAAACGATTTTTCCGTCTCTTACAAAAACATCGCCGCCTATCAGGAAGGGATGTTTTTGTTCCACAAACTCCTCTATCACGATGCGGTGGCAGCGCGAGAAGGAAAAAGCAAATTCAGCCGCACGCTCCAGACCATCTGCCGAACGAAGCACGGTTGCACCCTTGCTGCCGGAAGAATCCACCGGCTTGACGATGACCGGGTAGTGAAACTGTTCCCGTTTCTTCAGGACCGTTTCCATGTCCGGGCATCCCCATGCACTCGGTGCTGCGAAACCATTTTCCACAAGAAATTTGCGGAACTTGTCTTTGCTGCAGAGGGTCACCACCGATTTATACGGATTCCCCGGCAGGCCAAGTTTCTCGGCCACATATGCCGCTGTGGGAGCCGCCGGGTCAGAAGCATAGGCCAAAACGCCATCCACCTGTTCTCTGCGGGCCACCTCCAGCACAGCCTGCTCATCGGTCGTGCTGACGAGGTAAAACCGGTCTGCCTCGCATCGGCCCGGATTATCCGGCAGATAATCGCACAGGATCGTTTCGCACCCCAGCCGTTTTGCGGTTTTGATCGCAATGACCTGCTGTGCAGAGCCGCCCAGAAGAAGAAGCTTTTTCGGCACTCCTCTCACGTTCCTTTCCCGTCGCTCAGTCTTCGCTGTTTGCCCAGGGCTTTTTCAGCAGCCGAGGCTTTACCACATCCCACAGGAATGCAAAGGTATCCAGTTTCAAGGCTGCAGAACTTGCCACGTAAAGCGCCAGGCCAAGCAAGATCTGAAGCACCAGCGTCACAAGGTCCGGCAGCGGGAGCAGACCGACCAGGCCAGCGCATCCGCCTGCCAAAACAGCCAGCAGAAGGCTGGGCAGGATGTCGCGGAGCTGCTCCAGGTAGCTGTAGTGCAGCAGCCTTTTGTTTGGCCAGGAGTTGATGAGCTGGCTCAGCGCGCTGGCCACCAGCAGGCTGTAACCCATCGCCATCACGCTGATGCGGTAAGTGATCAACAGCAGCACCAATCCGACGATCTTTTTGAGGATCTCCAGTTTCAGGAATAGATCGCTCCGTCCCATGGCCTTCAGGGCATTCAGGTTCGCCGTATGAATGGGGTAAAACATATAGGTGATGCAGCAGATACGCAGAAACGGCACGCAGGGCAGCCATTTTTCGGTCAGCACCAGCCGGACGAGAGGCTCTGCGCAGAAAGTCATCAGCATCATCAACGGCGCGATCAGATACACGCTCATCTTGATGGCGCGGCGGGTCATATTCTTCACCTGCGAAAGATCGTCCTGTGCGGCCGCCATGGCCGGGAGCAGAACACTGTCAATGGAACTGTCCACATTGACGGCAATGGCATCCGGCAGGATCCGGCCCTGGTTGTAATAGGCAAGGTCTGCCGAGGTATAAACGCGGCCGATCAGCAGGCTGCGCAGATTGTTATACACGGTATCCAGCAGCGAGGACGCCAGCAGCTTCCAGCCGTAGGAAAGCAGTCCCTTCAACCGCTGCCACGAGAACAGCTTTCTCGGTCGCCAGCCGACGGTAAGCCACAAAACGAGCGTGTCAACCGCCGTATTGGCAAGCTGCTGCGCCACCAGTGCCCAGACGCCAAAGCCGGAATAAGCCATCCACAGGCCCACGACCGCCGAGAATACGGTGCCGCCCAGCGTCGAGAAAAAGAACAGCTTGAAGATCATGTTCCGGGAAACATACACCTGCTGTATTCCCTTCAGGCCGGCGAAAATCAGCATCAGACCAATGACGCGCACGACTGCCGTCAGCTCTGCATCCTTATAAAAAGCTGCAATGTACGGTGCCGCCAGAAATATGATCGCATACAGCACAATACATGTCGCAAGGTTAAAATAAAATACAGATGAAAAATCCAGCTCATCCGTTTCTTTTTTCTGGATCAGCGCCGTGCACAAGCCACAGTCCACAAACACATACAGGATGTTCATGAACACTTCCACCAGTGCGATCCGTCCGTAGTCTGCCGGGGCCAGGATGCGCGCAAGCAGCAGCGATACGATACCCGTGACCAGCTGTGCACCGCAGCGCTCTGCAAAGCGCCAGATAAAATTACTGATGACGCCCGTTTTTTTCATTTTCTTCCCTTTGTTTTATCCGCTTTCTCTTTTTAAATTCTGTGTCAATGACCCAATACTTCTGCTCGGCATCCAGATGCCAGAACATTTTTCTGCGCTCTGCCGTCGAGAAAAGTCCCTTCAAGCCGTTTTCCAGCACATAAAGCTGCAGCAGATTCCGGTCATTCACCTTCTTGATCTCGTCCAGCTGCCAGGCTGCGATATTTTGTTCTCTGCCATACCGATACAGCTTCGTCGTAAATTCGGTTGTTTCCGCCTGCGTGCGGATGAAGCGCTTCTCCGAAACATTTCCAAGATTCCGGGATGTCCAGGAGCCTGCCGAGAACATACGGTACACCGACATGGTTTCTTTGAGGTATCGAATCTTCCCCATAAACGCCAGATGGACCGCCAGCGTGTAATCGCCAAAGCTTCTTACTCGGATCTCTTTAGGGGCATTGAAAAACTCTCGCCTGAGCATCAATGAAGATGCCTGAAACTCTGAGCTTCCGTACTTTACAACTTGCCGGAACGTCAGGTCCCTATCCTTCCTGGAGCGATTTTTGAGGTATGTTTCGCCGTTTCTGCAATCCAGCACTTTTGTGTTGTGCACACAGGCCGAGTAGCCTTCTTGGTGTGCCTCCAGAAAATCCACCTGCCGCTGCAGCTTGTTCTCATCGCACCAGTAGTCGTCGCCTTCACAAAATGCAATATATCTCCCGGAGGACTTCGGGTGAATGATCTCCGGTAAGATTTTCACACCCTTTGAATACTGGTTTTCCGTCTGAAAAATCGGTTTGATAATATCTGGATACTTCTGCGCATATTCCCGAATGATCGCAGGGGTATTGTCGGTCGACGCGTCATCGTGAACCAGAACCTCATAGCGGAAGTTCGTTTTCTGGCGCACAAATCCTTCCAACGCGTCCCGGATATACTGCTCGTGATTGTATGCAAGGCAATACACCGAAACCACGATCCCGTCTTCCATCCGCATTCTCCTTTGTCCGATCCTCATTCAGGCCCTTCCGCTCTTTGGCGTCCGGCCATAACTGTTTATATCATAGCACATAAGCTCTTTTCGTTCAACCGCTATCTTTCGGAATCGGCCCGATGGAAGCTCAACAAAAAAATCTCCTGCATCGTCAGGCCCTATGACCCAATAAATACAGGAGATTTATTGCCTTAGATTCAAGTTATTGATTGGTCTGGTTCCATATTCCCACAACGTTTTTCGCTTTATTTATTGGTACAGCTTCCATTGTTGGAATATTATGGAATAATTTCAGACGGTTTGCCGTTTTTCTGTCACACCGCCCTCTGCCGCTTATCCAGGCGCATCTTGTCAGCTATCATCGCGATGAACTCGCTGTTCGTGGGCTTTCCTCTCAGGTTATGGATGGTATACCCGAAATAGCTGTTCAGGGTATCCACATCACCCCGGTCCCATGCCACCTCGATGGCGTGGCGGATGGCGCGCTCCACCCGGCTGGCGGTGGTGCCGTTTTTCTTGGCGATTTCCGGGTACAGACGCTTGGTCACAGCGTTGATGTACTCCGGCTCGTTCATGGTGAGCAGGATGGCATCCCGCAGGAACTGGTAGCCCTTGATGTGGGCAGGAACACCGATCTGGTGCAAAATCTCGGTCACGGTCAGCTCATCACTGTCCACACTGGTGTGCAGGATGCGCTTTTCCTGCCCGAGAGCCACCTTCAGCACCCGTGCCGCCAGAACGTTTTCGTCGAAGGGCTTAACGAAGTAGTAGGCAAACCCTTCGTCCAGCAGCTCCTGCACCATTTCCTCGCTCTGGAATGCACCGGTGACGAAGAAGGACGTGTGCCGCTCACCTGCCGCGTTGTAGCGCTGCTTTACCGCGAGCGCGTCCAGCCCGGGCATAAAGGCGTCCAGCAGAACAACGTGCGGATGAACCGCGAGCATTTTCTGCAGAACTTTGTTGCCGTCCTTTTCGACGACGGTCACTTCTACGCCCTTTTGCTCCAGCGCCTCACGGCAGGCTTCGGTGATCTGAGTGCTGGTATCCGACATCAAAAATCTCACTTTGTCCATGGTTGTTTCCTCCAATGTGTGCAGTTCCCTTAACACCATGGATTTTACCATATTTTTCCAGATTGTTCAACGGTTTTTATTGGCAAATTTTGGCAAAGAAAGTCAAATGTGTGATTTTTCCCGGCCAGGCTCACGCATCCGGGTCCATTTTTGCCACCGCCTGGGTCTGCCGCAGCATGGTTTCGGCAAAGATCCCGTAGCCCCGGGTCGGATCGTTGACCAGAACATGGGTCACTGCCCCCACCAGCCGCCCGTTCTGCACGATGGGGCTCCCGCTCATCCCCTGCACGATGCCGCCGGTCCTGGCCAGCAGCCGCTTGTCTGTGACCCGCAGGACCATGTTGCGCCCCGGTGCAGCATCGCTGACCTTTTCGATGCGGATCGTGTAAGCCTGCGGCTGTTCGCCGGAGACGGTCGTCCAGATCTCGGCCTCGCCGGGCACGACTTCCTGTGCAAAGGCCATCTCCATCTGCTGCCCGGAAAAATCTGCCCGGGTCCGGCCATAGACGCCGTTTTCTCCGTTGATGCAGATCGTGCCCAACGCGTGTGTGCTCAAAAAGCGGCCTTTCAGCTCGCCCGGGCTGCCTACGGTGCCGCTGGTGCAGCCAACGATCTGGCATGGCACGATCTCGCCGCTGCGCAGCGCAACGCTCTCGCCGGTGTCACTGTCACTGATGGGGTGTCCCAGCCCGGCAAAGACGCCGTTTTCTGCATCCACAAAGGTCATGGTACCGACCCCCGCCGAAGAATCCCGCACCCACATCCCGGCACGCCACTGCCCGGCGGCTTCATCCCACACAGGGGTGAGAACGGTCTGCCGCTGTTCGTTGTCCCGGACAA
>OLIT01003114.1_pt1 | contig 10720 bp, 9 predicted proteins | sample 1601341 | NCBI WGS metagenome assembly OLIT01 (sample SAMEA2452121, study PRJEB22498) | human gut metagenome | biome: human feces; feature: human gut; material: feces | place: Australia | collected 2012
TATTAGGAATCATCAGAAGGAGACCTTGCGAAGCAGTGTAGGTTGTTGTTAAAGCACCGGACTGCAAAGAACCGTGTACGGCACCGGCAGCACCAGCTTCAGATTGCATTTCCAATACTTTTACAGTTTGACCAAAAACATTTTTCTGACCTTGAGCAGCCCATTCGTCTACAACTTCGGCCATGGTAGAGGACGGGGTAATAGGGTAGATAGCTGCGACATCGGTGAACGCATAAGATATATACGCCGCTGCCGTATTACCGTCCATAGTTTTCATTTTTGTCATTTGATCCCCTTCTTTCTTTTAATTAGAGTACAAGATATGGGAACCGGCCTTATCGGTTCCAGTGATACGCAAAATAAATGTGCGGCAAGACATAGTTCACCCTTGCTCACACAATTAGTATACACTATTTAATTACTTTTGTAAATTTCCTTCGCATGTATACATGTGAATATTATGCAAGTATTTTGTAAATTTTTAAAACTACTCAATTTATTGACAAATGCTATAATAATGCTACGGAGGTGTTGAATTTGCAGACGATTGTTAACTACATTGCAAATGCTCTTCAAGCCCGTATTCCCAGGATTAAAATAGATACAGCCAATGACGCTGCCACAGCTCACTTGACTATACCAAACAAACACGGCGGAAAACCTATCAACATCTTAGCCAAAGCTCACGCAGGCATCGTGGTCGTTTTTAATAAAACTCCACGACTTTTTGACCAGGATGCCAAAGGCATTGACAAGCTTGCCTTTGATATCAGCGAATATCTGAAAGGACGCAGTGTTTATCTTGATCTGCTGAAAAGTGACGGCAGTGACAGCGGCAAAGACTGTATCGCTAATTCTATCGAAGTACAGGCGGAAAACTTTACTATTCTGACAAATCTTATTACCCGCAAGGGGCTTTTAGACAGCACAGAATTAGAAAAAGCTTTACAAGAGGGCGACATTGTACGGGTCAATTATTGGGACCCGCGCAAAAATTACGGCTATAGGCTTGACGGCGATCATCTCGCCAAAATAGCCTTATGACCAAATAAAAGAAGAGCTGCTTTGGCAGCTCTTCTTTTATTTTTAACATCTGCTGATTTTCAGGCAACAAAGGAAGACAAGACAGAAGCCTTGGTGATAATACCACGGAATACTTTTTCTTCATCAACCACGGCCAGCGGAAAGGCAGCATTAGCTGCCAAAGGCACTATATCAGCAACGGGAGCGTCCAGATCGTTGACCTGGAGCACATCGCGTATGATCGCTTCGCTGAAAGTCTTTTTCCCGTCACGGACAGCCAAAGCTCCCTCCAGGGTAACGATACCGATGAAGTTCATATGATCTCCGACCACATAAGCGCTGGACACGCCGTTGGCGCGCATACTGGTAAGCGCCGTATTGGCACCGTCGCTGTCTTTAACGATACAGCTGGGCGTAGACATAATATTACGCACGCAAAAGACCTTACTGGTATTGACATTATGGATAAATTTCTTAACATAATCATCTGCAGGGTTTGCAAGCATCTGTTCCGGCGTATCGATCTGCACCATTCTGCCGTCGCGCAGGATACCTACTCTGTTACCAAGCTTAAAGGCTTCGTTGATATCATGGGTAATAAAAACAATTGTTTTACCCATGCGTTCCTGGATCCGCAGCAGCTCAAACTGCAGATCGTTTTTGACTAGAGGATCAAGCGCCGAAAAAGCTTCATCCATCAGAAGTATATCAGGATCATTAGCAAGCGCCCTGGCTATACCTACACGCTGTTTCATCCCGCCTGACAAGCTGCTGAGTTTTTCGTGCTCATAACCCGTCAGTCCGACCATATTGATCATTTCCATAGCCTTATTTTCACGTTCTTCTTTGCCGACACCGCGTACTTCTAATCCATAGGCCACGTTACCCAGTACATCGCGATGGCTCAAAAGCCCGCCGTTTTGAAAGACCATGGAAACCTTCGTACGCCTCAGCTCCTGCAGCTGTTTTTCATTATATTTGGTAATGTCCTCGCCATCGATCAGAATTTCGCCCTTTGTCGGCTTATGCAGCATATTAAGGCAGCGTACGATAGTTGATTTACCACTGCCTGATAAACCGATAAGTACAAAAAGCTCACCTCTTTTGACGCTGAAGGAAACATCGCTGATCGCAGCCATGATACCTGTCGTTTCCATAACGTCCATCCGGCTGGCTCCAAGCTCCAACAGCTTGAAGGCAGCTTTTCTTTCATCCAGGAAGTCATATGGACCAAACAATTTATATAAGTTTTTCACTTCTAAAACCGTATCTTTTTCCTGCATCATTTACCCTCCTTCTGCACCAGGCTCTGTGTCAGACGATCAATAATGATCGCAATAATAACAATGGCGAAACCGGCGATAATGCCGCGTCCGGATTCCATACGGTTAATAGCGATCAAAACTTCCATACCAAGTCCGTTCGCACCGATCATGGCACAGGTAACTACCATCGCCACCGCCATCATCATAGTCTGGTTGATACCTGTCATGATCGTTGGCAGCGCCTGAGGTATCTGCACCTTAAACAAAGTCTGCCAGCTGGAGGAACCAAACGAGCGGGAGGCCTCAACAACCTCCTGATCGACCTGGCGGATACCGTGACTGGTCAGCCTGATAACAGGCACCACAGCATAAACTACTGTTGCCAGAACCGCCGGCACCTTTCTTGGTCCCAGCAGCATAACTGCCGGTATCATATAAACAAAGGTCGGCATCGTCTGCATCGCGTCCAGTATCGGCCGCACGATCGTATCAGCGCCGCGTACCGCCGCCAGAGCGATCCCGATCGGCAAACCTATCAGCAATGAAAAAATTACTGCCGTGATCACGATAGCTAAAGTTTCATTCATCATATGCCAATACCCGCAGGCACCGATCATAAACAGCAGGCCGCCGTAAATGACACCGTTTCTGTAGCTGTTCATCAGTTTTTTTGTGGCAAAAACTACCAGCAGAATCATCAGCCACCAGGGAATCATATCCAGTGCGCCGTTGATGCCGTTAATAAAAATACTGAGCATCTTTTTGGCGGCAACAAAAACCTCGCCGTAATTAATATTGATGTAACGTACAAATTCATCTATCGGTTCTGCTATATTCAGATTGATATTAGGAAAATTCAACAACCAACTTGTCATATGCCCGCCCCCTTACTGTTCTTTTAACGCAGCCCGCATGGTCTGGGCCTTATCGGGCGGCAGCCATTGCGTAAGCAGATTATCATGTTTTTGTAAAAACCAACGGGCCGCCTGGTCATAAGTCGCCTTATTATCGGCAATATAAGCGAGAGCTTCCGCTGTTAAAGCACTGGAAGTATGATACTTTTTCAGGAACTCTGTAAACTCAGGCTGCCGTTTTGGAAAACGGCTGTTAGCCGATACCATGACAACTACTGATGGCGCAGCTGTTTCACCTGCTTCAAACCCGGCCTGATTATACGGCGCGTCTTCTAAAAGCACCAGATCCAGCTTGCCGCTGATCCAGGTCGGTTCCCAATTATAGCCAACGATCGGCAAACCTTTTTCGTAAGCCGTTACAAAAGCTGTGCTTAAGGTCGCCTCGCTGCCTGGACGGAAATACACATAATTTTTATCCAGCCCGTAGTGCTTATACTTTTTAAACATTACTTCATCGACCGCCCAACCGGGGATGGCTCCGTAAATACGCCCTTTGGAAGGATTTTCTTCATCCACAAAAAGTTTACTGTAGCGGGCCAGATCAGAAACCTTGTGCAGATCAGGCGCCATCGGCGCAATGCCACGCTGGGGATCACCTTCGATCACATAACGCGGTACATACAGGCCCTGTTTATTATCATCGAAGTTGATTCCCAGATCGACTATCCCACCAGCGGCTTTATCAGCCTGATAGGTAGCAACGTTATCCGTCCAGAGCTCCATATTTACGTCCACATCACCGCGCACCAGCGCCGCTTCCATAATCGGCGTCGAGCCGTTCATCGTTTCTACTTTTAAACCATAAGCCTTTTCTGCAATCAAACCGGCTACCGCGTTATGAAACTTCACACTGTCCCAGCCGGCATCAGAAAAAACTACCGTTTTTTCATTATTGCTGCCGCAGCCTGCCAGCAGGCCTACAAACAAAACCATACCCAACAGCTGCAGTATTTTTTTCTTCATCAAAACTCCCCCCTTTTCAATCCGACAACTTTATGTTATTATTGAGTTGCTTCTATCTGTTTTTTAGTTTAACTTACTTATAAAAGCTTGTCAATTTACTTTAATTACTTTTTTACACTGCGAAGATCTGCAGCTGTCAGTTAACAGTTTGTTTCGGAAAATCTCCGCAGCCGCCTGTCAGGCCACTTGTGGAGTCTGCTGCTGCGCCTTGCCAGCAGACAAATATAAATTTTAAGCCTGTTGATTTTTACTAAATTTTTACTGTAAAGGACTATACCATGGCTAACAAACACAAAATAGCAGAACCAATCTATCAGAAAATCGCTATCGATATCGCTTCCAAGATAGCTGCCGGCAAATATAAGGCCGGTGAAAAAATTTACGGACGCTCCATGCTTGCAGCTCATTATGCCGTTTCTCCTGAAACGATCCGCCGCGCCATGTTCATGCTGCAGGATGTCGGCATCGTCGCCATTGAATCAGGCAGCGGCAGCACAGTGCTTTCGGCCGAACGGGCCTCACAGCTGGTAAGCCGTTTCCGCAATATTTCTACCATTACCGAACTGAAAAAAAATATCGAAACCTTATCAGAACAACAGAAAAAACAACAGGACGATATTTTAGATAATGTCCATCAGCTGCTTGAATATATTGAAAAATTCCGTTTGGCATCACCTATCTTGCCTTATGAAGTAAAAATAACTCAAGACTGCCGTTTCCTGGGACAGATGATCTCGGAAATAAACTTCTGGCAAAGTACCGGTGTTACCGTCGTCGCTATCCGCAAAGGCGAAGAGCTGATCGTTTCGCCTGGCCCCTACGCGCTTTTCGAAGCGGGGGACGTCTTCATCATGGTCGGACCTGAAGACAGTCACAGCAAAGTACAGGATTATTTATACAAAGACTGATAAAAAAGAGGACTTACATATGTAAGTCCTCTTTTTACGGTTATTATTGTTTTTTCCTGTGCGCTTCCAAATATTGTCCCACGATCTTGACAGCGCAGTAATCGCCGCACATGGAACAAGCTTCATCCTCCGCCTTATTCTTCTTGTCGCGGTAAGCCTGCGCCTTCACCGGGTCGAGTGCCAGACGAATCTGTTCCGGCCAGTCAAGATTTTTACGTGCGACAGCCATTTCCCTGTCCCAGGCTATAGCCTGGGGCAGTCCCTTGGCAATATCGGCAGCATGAGCCGCGATCCTCGTTGCGATCACGCCTTCGCGTACATCGTCAATGTCAGGCAGCCCCAAATGTTCGGCCGGCGTTACATAACATAAAAAGTCAGCGCCGCTGACCGCGGCCAGAGTACCGCCAATGGCAGAAGTAATATGATCGTAACCAGGCGCTATATCAGTTACCAATGGCCCCAAAACATAAAAAGGCGCACCATGACATAAACGCTTCTGCAGCTGCATATTAGCTGCAATCTGATTATACGGAACATGTCCCGGTCCTTCAACCATTACCTGTACACCGCGCTGCCAGGCCCGCTGGGTCAATTCCCCCAAATTCAAAAGCTCCTGAATCTGCGCCCTGTCTGTAGCATCTGCCAGGCAGCCGGGACGCAGTCCGTCACCTAAACTGATCGTTACATCATATTCCGCGCAGATGTCCAATATTTCATCATAATATTCATATAAAGGATTTTCACGATCATTATGCAGCATCCAGCCGGTAATAAAACTGCCGCCGCGGCTGACAACGTCCATAACGCGCCCTTCGCTGACAAGAGCGTGCAGCACCTGACGGTTGATACCGCAGTGGATCGTCATAAAATCAGCACCGTCGGCAGCCTGCTGACGGATAACTTCAAACAGGTCCTCTTTCGTCATTTCAACAACGGCACCGCGTTTTTTAATAGTTTCTACTGTTGCCTGATAAATCGGTACCGTACCAACCATTACAGTGGATGCAGCAATGATAGCCTTACGTGAAGCGTCGATATTATCGCCTGTAGAAAGATCCATCACAGAATCGGCACCGGCATCAATAGCAGCGCGCAGCTTAGCCAGCTCAGGTTCAGGATCAGGATAAGCGCTGGAAGTACCGATATTGGCATTGACCTTGACTGCCAAGCCCTGACCTACACCGCGCGGCACAAGATTTTTGTGGTTGATATTGCAGCAAACAGCTATTGTTCCTGCCGCTACACCAGCCCTGATGACCTCAGGCGCCAATTGTTCCTGCGCCGCTACCTGAAGCATCGCTTCTGTGATTATGCCCTGACGGGCCAACTGCATCTGTGTTGCCATTATTAAACTCCCCCTTCAAAATAAAAAGCCAATCTCCCACAGGAAATTGGCTTTGGCTCGCGCTTACGCCACTTCCCTACGCCGGCATTACCCGGAAATCAGGTTCTAAGGGTCGGCCTTGCGGCCTCTCAGCATAATGCGCCCCCAGTGGATCGACTTATGATATTAAATTAACTTTATCATCTTTTGCCGGCAATAGCAAGCAAAATTAAATTTTATCACCCGGCTCATAAACATGATAACCGCCCTTGCCTCTTTCTTTTACAACATACGCGGCCACATCAGCCAAATGCACCAGCTTGTCAAAATCCCGGCCATGCTCAGGGAAATAGCAAATGCCAATGCTGGCAGAAACAGTAACGCCATCATAGGTAGTATGCAGGATACGGCATAAATCCTCCGCCCTTTTGACTGTCGCCTCCGGCGAAAGCCCCGGTGCATAAATATAAAATTCGTCACCGCCAAAACGACCGATAATATCGTCGGAACGGAAAAACTGCTGCAGCTTTGCTGCCATTTCCTGTAAAACTTTATCGCCTGTCTGATGCCCTAAGGTATCGTTGACTGTTTTAAAATTATCCAGGTCAGTGAAGATAAAGCTGCCCGAACCGCTTTCTTTCAACAGTGGTTCCACCACAGTTTTAAAGCCGGCTTTATTATAAACTCCTGTCAGCTGATCGATACGGCTCATATCCTGCAGCTTTTCTTTTTCAAGCATTTCTGCATCAATATTATCCAGCTTGCCTACCAGGCGGATCACTGTTTCTTTTTTGATGATGCAGTTAGCCCGGATCCTGAACCAGTGCTGCTCGCCATTGGCATAACTGAGCAGCAGTTCTTCACTGTCGGAATGCTTCTTTGCAATAATTTTATGGATAAACGCACTGATAACGGCAATATTTTTATCGGGCTCCGATTTTAACGGAGGCGCAGACTCAGAAGCAAGCTTACCAAAAGGTTCAAAGCCAAAAATCCTGCGATACAGAGGCGACCAGGCAATATGCTCCGGCAGCACGTCCACATCAAAAATTATTTCGTTGGAAGCCTGCACTAAAAGATCATAACGCTCCTTCTCAAGTTCCAGTTCCTGGATGATACGCTTTTGTTCACTGATATCAACAATAACGCAGTACATTACCAGCATGCCGTCTTTATCTATCCCCACGCTCAAAACAGGTATATAATGCCCGTTTTTATGCAGCAGGCGCATCTCCAAATCGATCTTATCATTAAGATGCCAGACACCATCCAGTAATGCCTGAAATTTAGGCGCATCCTCTTCATATATCAAATGCGCCCTCAAAAACGAAGGTACGTTTTCCAATTCTTCCCTTGTATAACCAATCAATTTTAGAAATCCATCGTTAGCATAACGGATGCAGAAGCCGGCATCATTGACCAGTGTCAAAACGCCTCCGTTGATATTATCGGCAATCTGACGCAGTATTTCTTCCCTGTCTGCAATCTCACGGTGGGCCTCTTTATTTTCCAGCCATTTTTTTACGGCAAAAACACTCAGCAGCCATACAAAAAAGGCAATCCCTGCATTCAAAAAAATTATATTATTACCAACCCAGCCGCCTGCTTTGTCTACCTCTATGATGCAGCTGGCATTCGGCAGTTCGATATCATATTTCATTCCGCCTGTCATTGCCATTGCCGCATGGTCAGAAGCAGCAATCGTCAATTTGGCTCCGTTTTCTATCTTGTATAAATGATAACGATATTTCTGCCCCTGCAGTGCGGCAAAATTGATGTTCTGCAAAGCATATTTCGGACTTGCCGGATTCATATCCAAAGTAACAGCAACTAAGCCCCAGGGTGAACCGTCAGATTTTTTTACAGCGACCCTGCCCGTCAGTACCAGCTCATTATCCTGAATCCTTCTGAACGGTCCTTCGATCACCAACTCGCCCTGCTTGCGATACACTTTCCTGATAGCGTCATCCCGTTTCGGCTGGATCATCAGATTTTTTCCCAGGGCACTTTTATTGATTTCATAAGGAAAGCAATAGGAAATCACAGTTTTTTCAGGAATACCGTCCTGCAGCGGACCTTCTGCCATAGCCAAAGATACATTTGTGATCAAAGCCATATCGTCAAAGGCTGTACAGACATTGTTCATTCTCTGGATACCAAGCTCTGACATATTGCGAAAACCTTTTTCGTGTACGGCTATTTTTGTACCTTTGGCATCCAGCATACCCTGCTGGATCAGCTCACGTAGGACAAAAGCGTCATCATAAAGATCCATCAGTTCGTAGCGCGTCTGAGAGCCATAGCTTTCCGCCAGAAAAGCTGCTCTTTCACGGGTATACTTATAGGTATCGTTAATGCTGATATATGCAGCCAGAGCGCACAGCAACGCAGCTGCTGAAGTGAACAGCAATAAATATTTTATATTATAACCACGTTTTTTATCCATGCCCGGCCTCCTTAATACCGATAATCCATTTTTATTTTATTATAGCTTATTTTCAATTATTAAACATCAAGTATTTTTATTAAATAAATATTAATACGCTTTCAGTATTGCTATTCTGCATAGTAAAAAGCCTGCCGGCATAATATGCCGGCAGGCTTTAAATTTTACGATCAGCCAAAAACCACTACTGCATCTTTGCATTTGATCCGCAGCAAAGCTGTTTCAAATACACGGAATTCGTGATTCAGCTTAGCAGAACCCATATAACCGGTAATAAGGTCCTGACCTATAACAAGATCCATATTCTGCGGTTCAGCGCAGACCAATACGGCTTTATTAAGACCTAACGCCGGAGTCATATATAATCCGCCGCCAACCAGGGTTTTGATGCGTTCGCTTTCCAGTAATCCGGTGCTGACCTGTAAACGCTGTAACTGTGCATATAGGTCAGGGCTGACTGCCAAAGCATAACGGCCTCTCAAATTCTTGTCCGCAAAATGCTGCAGACCTTTAACAACATCGCTGAAAGCATTTTCATCTTTGCTCCAGTCGGATTTTTTTACTTTAAAAGCACCTTCTGCCGTAGCCAGGCCTTCATAACCGGCTTTCGGATTCCCTGCAAAAATCATCAGGTCTTCTTTCTGAGCACAGGCATTTGCGGCAGCGCTGACCGCACCCAAATCGATCGGCATACCGATCTGTCTGGCCTGTTCCATATCTCTCCAGGATAATACAAAATCACGATAGATCATTGGCAGCTCTTTAAAACTGCGGCCTGTAACTTTTACAGCTTCCTCTTCCTCACCGAAGAAATCTACACTGCCTTTTTCAGCAGGAGTCAGCACATCTACATTCACACTTTGTGCACCGGCACCCAAAGGACCGTAAATCTGTAAAAATTTACGTCCAACCAAAACATTTCTTGCCGCTTGGATTACGGCACTATCAATAGACTGCCATTGCTCGGCAGACAGATTAACATCATCACGCATTAAAAATTCCATGACCATACCTCCTATTTATCCAGCAGGCTGCCTACGGTAGTCGCTTTATTGGTAACTTCCGTTTTGTCATCGGCAATCCCGGCAGCTTTCATACCAAGGCCTTCAAGCATTTCCTTAACTTCGCCTTCACCGGAAATGAAATGTTCTGCTTCAGCAGGATCAAGATAACGCAGCAAAGTCATCAACTCACCGACATGGGCTTTTTCTTCGTCACGAATATCGGAAATAACCATTTTTGCCACTTCGTCATCAGTAGCCTGTACATGGGCATCATACAAGTAAATAGCTTCCAGCTCACCTGCAATATCCAGACGTACGGCTTGGATCAATTCTTCTTTGGTTAACTTTCTGTTGACATTACCTTGAAACGGGTTTGCAAAATTTGGCATTACTGCCACCACCTTTCAAAATTTTGATTTATTTGCAGTGTGTAATCGCAACAAATAAAAATTATCTTTTACTATATTATAGCACTGAGAATTTAAAAAAGCAATTAACTTTTCGGCCCTAACCGCTGTTTTAAATTCTCCTTACAGTTTTATTATAACACCGCCACGTTTTTCTACAAGTCCACAACCTGTTTTATGACAGCTATTTTACACTTTTAACTTATTGTTTTATGACAGCTATTTTACACTTTTAACTTATTTTTTTGTTAAGATAATCACTTAAAAAAACTAAAAAACGGTCTCATTTTCAAATGAGACCGTTTTTACTCAGGAAAAACATTTTAAAAGCAGTGTCCAAACTGCAGGAACAATAAGTGCCGGCAGCATATTCAAGGTCTTAAACTTTTTTAATTCTAAAATCGCAAACCCGGAGCTCATAATAAAAACTCCGCCGATAATCGAAATTTCTGTCATCAGCTCAGCT
>OLIT01003123.1_pt1 | contig 10702 bp, 12 predicted proteins | sample 1601341 | NCBI WGS metagenome assembly OLIT01 (sample SAMEA2452121, study PRJEB22498) | human gut metagenome | biome: human feces; feature: human gut; material: feces | place: Australia | collected 2012
TTGGGGCGTTGCCCCAAACCCCACCAGAGGCGCTGCCTCTGGACTCCGCAAGGGGGGATCCCCCCTTGACCCCTCCGCGCGATTGAGTTGGTTTCACTCCCATACTGCTTCCGCGTGTTTATTTTTTCGGTGTCAAGCCCAGTTTCGCCGCGCATTCATCCATATCCAGCGTCGCAAAATAATCCTGCGGCGTTTCGGCACGGCGAATCAGCTTATAGCCGCCCTCCTGCGTGTACAGCACCTCTGCCGACCGCAGCCGCCCATTATAATTATACCCCATCGCATGACCGTGCGCACCGGTGTCATGAATCACCAGCAGGTCACCGATCTTGATTTCCGGCAGGGCGCGGTCGATGGCGAACTTGTCGTTATTTTCGCACAGACTGCCGACGACGTCATAGATGTGGTCATGCGGCAGGCTTTCCTTCCCGCAGACGGTGATGTGGTGGTATGCGCCGTACATGGCGGGGCGCATGAGGTTCGCGGCGCAGGCATCCACGCCGATGTAGTCCTTGTAGGTGTGCTTCTCGTGAATCACGCGCGTGACAAGCCAGCCCATGTTGCCGGTCATCCAGCGGCCGAGTTCGGTTTTCAGCGCGACGCCGCCATTCGGGAAGATTTCCTCGTATACCTTGCGGACGCCTTCGCCGACAGCGAGTACATCTGTCGCGGGCTGGTCGGGGCGGTAGGGGATGCCGATGCCGCCGGAGAGGTTGATGAACGCCAGCTCCAAGCCGGTTTCGGCGGCGAGGTCGCGGCCGCAGGTGAAGAGAATCTTCGCCAGCGCGGGGTAGTAGTTGTCGTCAGTGTTGTTGGAGGACAGGAACGCGTGCAGTCCGAAACGCTTTGCGCCAAGTTCTTTCAGGCGCTTCAAGCCCTCCTGCAATTGGGCATAGGTGAAGCCGTACTTCGCGTCGCCCGGATTGCCCATGATTTCGTTGCCGATTTTGAAGTCTCCGCCGGGATTGTAGCGGCAGCAGATGGTTTCGGGAATGCCGCCGTGCTGACGGAGAATGTCAATATGGGTGATATCATCGAGGTTGACGAACGCGCCGAGACGGCGGGCATCGTCGAACTCATAGTAGGGCATGGCGTTGGCGGAGAACATGATGTCCCGCCCGGAGAATCCGCAGGCGTCCGCGAGCATCAATTCCGTGTCGCTGGAGCAGTCCACGCCGCAGCCCTCTTCCTTCAGAATGCGGAGGATAGCGGGGTTCGGCAGGGCCTTGATGGCGAAATACTCCTCAAAATCTTCGCACCATGAAAACGCCTGTTTCAGCGTGCGGGCATTGCGGCGGATTCCGGCTTCGTCGTAGAGGTGGAAGGGGGTCGGGTACTTGGCGGCGGCGTTTTCAAATACCGCGTCAGAAAGCGAAAAATTCGGCATGGCAGTTCACTCCGATTAACTTATTGGATTCCGCGTCAATATAGCACAGAATGCGGGGGAATGCAAGTTTTTCTGCTGTACAGGTGAAGAAAAGGAAAAAATGCGGCTGGGAAAAATCAAATTCAGGTATGATTCCGGCGAAACCCCAGCAAAATACTCGATTTTTTCCGGGAACCCTTGTAATTTCGGGGGAATGCCGTTATAATGGTGCAATACCCGGTATCATATTTTCTCGGGTGATACTACTTCCGGATTCGTCAGCGCCGCCTGCTTGCGCCTTTTTGATTCTGGAAATGGTATAGAATGGAGAAGGAGGAAACGATTCTATGGAAGAAGCAACGACTCGCAGTAATTTTGTCTGGGAGGCCGTCGAACAGGATTTGAAGGATGGTCGCTACACGCAAGTGCATACGCGGTTTCCTCCCGAACCCAACGGCTATATGCACATTGGCCACTGCAAGGCGCTGATTACGGACTTCCTGACGGCGGAGAAATTCGGCGGCAAGTGCAACCTGCGCTTTGACGATACGAACCCCGCGAAGGAAGACACCGAGTTTGTCGAAGCCATCAAGAACGACATTCACTGGCTGGGTTTTGACTGGACGGGCGGTCTGTATTACGCTTCTGATTATTACGACAAGTGCTACGAAATCGCGGAGGACTGGATTCGACGCGGCCTGGCGTATGTGGACGAGCTGAACAAGGAGCAGATGCGCGAATACCGCGGCACGCTGACCAAGCCCGGCAAGAATTCGCCGTGGCGCGACCGTCCCGCCGAAGAGAGCCTTGACCTGTTCCGCCGGATGCGCGCGGGCGAATTTGCCGAGGGACAGTACACCCTGCGCGCCAAGATTGATATGGCGTCGCCCAACATCGTCATGCGCGACCCCACCATGTACCGCATCCTCTACAAGGAGCACTGGCGCACGGGCAAGAAGTGGTGCATCTACCCGATGTACGACTTCGCGCACCCGATTGGCGATGCGCTGGAAGGCATCAGCCACTCCCTCTGCTCGCTGGAATACGAAATTCACCGCCCGCTGTATGACTGGGTGGTGGAGCACAGCCAGTCCATGCTGCCGGCACGTCCTCGCCAGATTGAGTTCGCCCGCCTGAACATGACCCGCACCGTGATGAGCAAGCGCAAGCTGCGCCAGCTGGTCGAGCAGAATTATGTCTCCGGCTGGGACGATCCGCGTATGCCGACGCTCTGCGGTCTGCGCCGCCGCGGCTACCCCCCCGCGTCCATCCGCAATTTCTGCGACCGCATCGGTGTCGCCAAGAGCGCGAGCGTGGTGGAGTACGCCTTCCTCGAGCACTGCCTGCGCGAGGACCTCAATGCCTCCGCCGAGCGCACGATGGGCGTGCTGCATCCGGTGAAGCTCGTCATCACGAACTATCCCGAGGGCCAGACGGAAACCTTTGAGGTTGAAAACAACCCCGTCCATCCCGAACAGGGCACGCACACCGTCACGTTCTCCCGCGAGGTCTGGATCGAGGCGGACGATTTCCTCCCCGAACCCATCCCCAAGTACAAGCGCCTGTACCCCAACGGCCCGGAGTGCCGTCTGAAGGGCGCGTATCTCATCACCTGCACCGGCTGCAAGCAGGCCGCCGACGGCAGCATCGAGGAAATTTACGCGACGTATGACCCCGATTCCCGCGGCGGCGACCCCGCCGACGGCCGCAAGGTCAAGGGCGCGACGATCCACTGGGTCGACTGCCAGACTGCCGTTGACGCGGAGGTCCGTCTGTACGAAAACCTTTTCTCCGACGCCCAGCCCGACGGCCCGGACAAGAACTTCCTCGACTGCCTGAACCCGGACTCCCTGACGGTTCTGACCGGCTGCAAGGTCGAATCCGCGCTCGTCGAAGAGGCAAAGAAGTACGACGCCGAGGGTGAAGGCCGCACGGCAAAGACCGCGCCGGGCTTCCAGTTCATGCGCGTGGGCTATTTCTGCATGGATTCCCGCGACTGCCGCGCGGACCATCTGGTCTTCAACCGCAGCGTCCTGCTCAAGGACAGCTTCAAGCCGGGGAAATAAAAACCAACCGCGCGCCGCAAAGCGGCGCGCGGTCTTTCTGTTTTATTGCAGATCCTTCTGCTTCGCGACATGCTCGCAGATGGCTGCGAAGGTTTTTTCGCTCAGATCGTGTTCGACCTTGCAGGCGTCCTCCCGCGCGGTCTTTTCGTCGACGCCGATGCGGATGAAAAACTCCGTCAGCGTCTTGTGCCGGGTATAGATCCGGTCTGCGATCTCCATGCCGCTTTCGGTCAGTGTAATCAGCCCGTCGCGATCCATGGTGATAAAGCCGTTCTGTTTTAACTGTTTGGTCGCGTAGGTGACGCTGGGCTTCGTCACGCCGAGATGCTCCGCAACATCAATGGAGCGGACGTATCCGTGCTGCTCCTTCATCATCAGCATGGCTTCCAGGTAATCCTCTGCCGCTCTGTGTACACTCACAGCAAATTGCACCAACCTTTCCTTGAAATTATCTTCTACACTAACACACTTAACCAAAAAAAGCAAGTAAACATTTTTTTCGCTGAAACCTATTGACAAGCGAGGTTAGACGTGTTAAACTGTGGACTGGTTAGGGGGGTCTAACCTTTGCTTTTTCCTATTGGTTAGCCTGCCTTAATTGCAATTAAGCAGCTTGAATTACAGACAGACAGGGGGCGCAGGATTTGATGCCGCTTACACTCGCAGCAGCCGGTGAAGAAAACATTATCCGAAAGGTCGGCGGAAACCCGGAGGCCAAAAAGCATCTGGAGGAGCTGGGCTTCGTTGCAGGCGATACCGTTACGATCGTTTCCAGCCTGAATGGAAACGTGATTGTAAAAGTCAAGGAATCACGCGTGGCGATCAGTGAAGAGATGGCCCGTAAAATCATGGTTTAAGGAGAGAAGAACATGAAAACGTTGAAGGACGCAAAAATCGGCGATACTGTCAAGGTCGTCAAGCTCCACGGCGAAGGCCCTATCAAGCGCCGGATCATGGACATGGGTATCACCAAGGGCACCGAGGTTTATATCCGCAAGGTTGCACCGCTTGGCGATCCGATGGAGGTCACGGTCCGCGGCTATGAGCTGAGCCTGCGGAAGGCTGACACCGAAATGATCGAAATTGCATAAAGAATCTGGTCAAAAGGAGCAGGAAGATGGAAAAACAGATCAAAATTGCCCTTGCGGGCAACCCAAACAGCGGTAAAACCACGCTGTTCAACGCGCTGACCGGTTCGAACCAGTTCGTCGGCAACTGGCCGGGCGTCACGGTCGAAAAGAAGGAAGGCAAGCTGAAGAAGCACGACGACGTCGTGATCATGGACCTTCCCGGTATTTATTCTCTGTCCCCCTACACGCTCGAAGAGGTCGTCTCCCGTAACTATCTGATCACCGAACGCCCCGACGCGATTCTGAACATCGTCGACGGCACGAACCTTGAGCGCAACCTCTACCTCACCACACAGCTGACCGAGCTTGGCATCCCGGTCGTCGTGGCGATCAACATGATGGACGTCGTCAAGAAGAACGGAGACCAGATCAACATCAAGGAGCTGTCCCGTCAGCTGGGCTGCCCTGTTCTGGAGATCTCCGCTCTGAAGGGCACAGGCATTATGGAAGCCGCGGAAGCAGCCGTCAAGGCCGCTGCAGGCCCCCACACCGAGCCGCAGCACACCTTCTCCGGCCCGGTCGAGCACGCCATCGCGCACATCGAAGAGGCTGTTCTGCATGACAAGCCCGCTGCGCAGCAGCGCTGGTATGCCATCAAGATCTTCGAGCGTGACGATAAGGTACTCGAACAGCTGAGCATCCCCGCAGACGTCATGAAGCACATCGAGGCGGACATCAAGGCCGCTGAGACGGAGCTGGACGACGATGCAGAGTCCATCATCACCAACGAGCGCTATGTGTACATCGCGCAGGTCATCAAGAGCTGCTACAAGAAAAAGAACGCCGGTAAGCTTTCCAGCTCCGACAAGATCGATAAGATCGTCACCAACCGCTGGCTGGGCCTGCCCATCTTCGCGGCTGTCATGTTCATCGTTTACTGGGTCGCCATGGTCGGCGTCGGCGCACCGGCGACGGACTGGGCGAACGACGGTCTGTTCGGCGACGGCTGGCACCTGCTCGGCATTGGCTCCTCCGCTTATAACGACGCAGCTGACGAATACGCTGCCGCAAGCGACGCGATCAGCGGCTACTATGAGCTTGACACCGAAGCCGAAGACTTCGATGCTGACGCGGCTCTGGCTGAGATGAAGGCCGTGACCGCCGATTCTGAAAGCACGACCATCGAGGTCGAGGACGAAGAAACCCTTGCCCTCAATGATATGACAGTCTATTATGATTCCATCCCCGACGACGCAGACGAAGAGACTACGATCGGCATGACCTATGTTGATGCTGTCAGCTACTTTGAGGAGAACGGTTTTGACGAGCCCGATCCCGCTGACTACGGCGTTTGGGTCCCCGGTGTTCCGGTTCTGATCGGCAATCTGCTCGATGCGGGCAACGTTCCCGAAGACGGCTGGCTGCACGGCCTGATCCTCGACGGCATCGTCGCCGGTGTCGGCGCAGTTCTCGGCTTCGTGCCGCAGATGCTCGTTCTGTTCCTCATGCTGGCCTTCCTCGAAGCGTGCGGCTATATGGCCCGTATCGCCTTCGTTCTGGACCGTATCTTCCGTAAGTTCGGCCTGTCCGGCAAGTCCTTCATCCCGATGCTTATCGGTACCGGCTGCGGCATTCCGGGCGTTATGGCTTCGCGTACCATAGAAAATGAACGTGACCGCCGTATGACGATCATGACCACCACCTTCATCCCCTGCGGCGCAAAGGTGCCGTTCATCGGCATGATCGCCGGCGCTCTGTTCGGCGGCAGCGCATGGGTCTCCACCTCCGCATACTTCATCGGCATGGCCGCCATCATCATTTCCGGCATCATGCTGAAGAAGACCAAGATGTTCTCCGGCGATCCTGCTCCGTTCGTTATGGAGCTGCCCGCGTATCACTGGCCGACCCTTGGCAACGTGCTGCGCAGTATGTGGGAGCGTGGCTGGTCCTTCATCAAGAAGGCCGGTACGATCATCCTTCTGTCCACCATCTTCGTCTGGTTCACCACCTACTTCGGCTGGGCCGAGGACGGCTTCCGGATGCTCTCTGACGAAGAGATCAACTACTCCATCCTCGCCAAGATCGGCGGCGTGATCGCCTGGATCTTCGCTCCGCTCGGCTGGGGCAACTGGCAGGCAGTTGTTGCCTCCATCACCGGCCTTGTCGCCAAGGAGAACATCGTCGGCACGCTTGGCATCCTCTATGGCGGCGGCGACGGCACGGTCTATCAGAACCTTGCAAGCGCCTTCAACGGCATCACCGGCTACTCCTTCCTGGTCTTCAACCTTCTGTGCGCTCCGTGCTTCGCGGCCATCGGCGCCATCAAGCGCGAGATGAACAGCCAGAAGTGGACCTGGTTCGCAATCGGCTATCAGTGCGGCTTCGCGTATGCAATTGCCCTCATGGTCAACCAGTTCGGCGCTCTGCTCACCGGCAGCGGCAATGTCCTCGGCGTGATCGTCGGCGCAGCCCTGCTCGCAGTCATCGTTTATATGCTTGTCAAGCCCTATAAGGAAGCTACCAAGCTGACCACGAAGATCAAGTAATCAATTTTTCACGGAGCAAGACCGCATGGGATATGCGGTCTTGCTTCCGGCAAACAGCGAGTAAAGGAGTGATTCTCATGTTTGCATGGATCGCACAAAATCTTGGAACGATCCTTGTTTCAGCCGTTCTGCTTGTCATTGTCATCGCAATCGTGCGCTATCTGATCCGGCAGAAGAAACAGGGAAAAAGTTCCTGCGGCGCGGGCTGCGCGCACTGCGCAAATGCGGGCTGCTGCCACCATCAGCAATAACAGAGGGTCTGCATCATGTATCAAACAACGCTTAAAATCGACGGCATGATGTGCGGTATGTGCGAATCGCACATCAACGACACCATCCGCAAGGCTGCGCCCGTCAAGAAGGTCACGTCGTCGCACGCAAAGGGTGAGGCCGTTGTCCTGACCGACGAGCCGCTGGACATCGAGGCTGTCAAGGCTGCCGTCCACGCGACCGGCTACGAGGTCACGGACGCGTCCAGCGAGCCCTACGAAAAAAAGAAGTTCTCCCTTTTCAAGAAGTAATTCCCCTATTGCGGAAAACCGCTCTGTCCCCATGCCGGCAGAGCGGTTTTTCATAAAGCAGGCCCGCCGGTCTTCGGCGGGCCTGTCTGTTCTATACAAAAACCAGTGCATCCTGCGGGCGGACAGAGTCGTCCGCCCCTACGGATTACAGAGGCATTGAAGTTTCGGCGTAGGGGCCGACGACTCTGTCGGCCCGAAAAATGTAACGAATTCGCCGAGAATTCCCGCAAAAACGGTGCATCCCAAGCGGCTTTCTTCACCCCAGTAGGCCGACTGCGTTTTTATACGCGATCCCTGCCGCTTCCTCCGGCGTGAAATCCATTTGGTCAAGAATCCCGCAATAAACGGTGTAGATCTCTTCGGGCCGCAGACTGCGACTGGCGGGAAAATCGGTTGCAAAGAGGAGCCGCCTCGGGCCGAATTTCCGCAGAAGCGCGTTCGTCCCTTCAACGCCATATCTGCGGGCATAATCGGGCAGGATCGCGGACAGATCCACATAACAGGCAAGCGGAAGCAGGCGTTCCCACTGAAACGCTCCCATGTGCGAGACGATCAGCTTTAGATCCGGATAGCGCTCCGCCGTTTTCACGATGCGCTTCGCCGCCGACAGATCATCCTCCGCATTCGGATAGGAATGAACGGCGACGGGAATGCGCCGCTCCTGTGCAAACGCGAAGATCGCGCAATTATAGTCGGAATCGAGTGCCAGCCCGGAATTGTTCGGGTGAAGCTTGATGCCGTCCAGCGCATGATCTGCACATATTGCCGCAGATCTGCATACATCCACACATCGTCAGCGTCGGGATTGGCGGCATGTACCGCGTCCGGCAGGATATGAATATGGGCGTCGATCTTTTTCAGCGTTCTCCAGTTTGCAGCAGCCATAACGATCCCTTCAATTTTAAGCGGTCGGCGTTTCTGCCTCTCCGGCCAGATAGGTTTCCAGAATGTCGGCTGCGCAGAAGACCATTTCCGGGCACGGGCGCTTTTTGTAATAGCTGTCGGTGCGCGGTTCGGGCGGCTGGGGCTTGAAATTTGGGTCGAGGCCCAGCAGCTGGCGGCAGATGATCGAGCCATTGCGTGCCTCAAATTCTCCCGCGAGCTGCCGCAGCGCCGCGTAATTGTTCGTTTTCGCTGCCCGGTCGGTCGGGTCTGCCGGGCCGCAGAGCAGGCCGTAGGCCATGAACATCCCGCTGACCGCGCCGCATACATCGCGCATACCGGCCATCCCGCCTCCAAAGCCGGAGGCGATCTTCAACGCAGTCTCTCTATCCAGCTTGTCCTCCGCAAAGGCCAGAAAGACGGCCTGCGCGCAGTTGCAGCCCTCCAGAAACAGTTCTCGTGCGCGTTCTGCTTTTGTCATGTGTGCTCCTCCTGCGGTTCATACCGCTTTTCAAGACTGAATTTCTTCCCGCCGCACCGGCGGCAGCGGATGCCGCCGCGCTTTTCCTCCAATGCCTGTACGACTGTCCCACGCCGCAGATACCGGGATTCCGCTCCGCAGCCGAGGCACGTCACGACATACACGCCGCGCACGGCCTCAATATCCGCCTTCGTCACAGGCTGGCGGTATGCTATTACCGAAAGCGTTTCCAGCATGGACTGGGAGAAGGATTTGGACTGCACGGGCTGCACCAGCTCTTCAACATAGCGCGTATATTCCTTGTTTGACACAAGCTGCATAGTCTCCGCCGTTATAAAAAGCTGTATGCCGCGCTTTTCCCGCTTATAAAGCTCGTCCATGCTGCGTATTATGTGCTCCATCTCTATGTCCGTTACACCTATTGCCCGCTGCAATTCTATTATCGGCACCGGATCGCCCGAAACGAACAATATGCACTCTATCGCGCCCATGCGCTCATTGTATTCCAATGTGTTCTCTCCCCCTCGGTCTTTGCCTATTCATCCATGTATTCGGCGTCCGCATCGTCCTCTTTCAGGTTATATGCGGTTATGGTTATCCTGCCGTAAGGCGTGGGCTGTTTAAGCACTATTTCCTGCCGTGCTATCATTTCAAGCAGCGCCATGAACGTTACTATCTTTTTTAGCTTAACGCTTGTTGCTTCAAACAGTTCTTCAAACGTTACGCTCGCACCTTCCTTAAGCTTTGCGCGGATCTTCACAAGCTGCGTCCTTACGGTGTACTTATCCGCATCCACCTTCTTAGCTATTTCCGGTATGCTGCTTTCCGGTTCTTCACGGTTAAGCACATCCATAAAAGCGGCGAACAGTTCTTCCGCCGTGGCCTGCTCCAGTTCATATTCCTGCGGCGGCAGGGCAAATTCCTCCGGCAGCCGCGAAAACACGCCCCTCATGCCCGCGCTCAGCTCGTTCAGCTTTTCTCCGGCCTGCTTAAAAAGCTTGTATTCCTTCAGCTGGCGTACCAGCGCCTCCTCAGGGTCCTCTTCCTCCTCCGCTTCCTTTGGCGGTTTTGGCAGCAGGGAGCGCGATTTGATATACACAAGCGTTGCCGCCATGGTTAAAAACTCGCTCGCCGTATCCATGTCCAGTTCATCCAGTTCTTCCATAAGCGAAAGATACTGGTTTGTGATTTCGGATATGAATATGTCCTTTATATCCACCTTTGCCTGCTCAATAAGATGCAGCAGCAGATCAAGCGGCCCGTCGAACTCCTTTAGATGAACTTCATATGCCATCCGTTTTCCCCTTGCGCCGCGCTCAGAAAATGCTCAGTATCAGCGAAGCCAAGTTCATGAGCGGCATCATAAGCCAATACACTATCGTATTAAGGAAATGCGTGCGCGAATTGATTATAAGCACGGCCACGAGTATAACATAGCTGTACTTTTCAACAAAGCCGAAAAACTTATAAGTCTTTGCATTCATAAAAAGGCACTGCGCCACATGGTAACCGTCAAGCGGCGGAATGGGCAGCAGATTGAATACCATGAGCGTCATGTTGATCTGAAACATAAAGTAGAACAGATAGTAGAAGAACTGAACTACCACTAAGACTGCCTCGGAATAAATGGGAATCATCAACAGCAATTCGCTCAACGGAAAACAGAAAAATGCTAAAATAAAATTGACCGTGACACCTGCAATGGACACAAAAAACAGATCCTTCCGATAATTGCGAAAGTTCGAGGGATTGATCGGTACAGGCTTCGCC
>OLIT01003138.1_pt1 | contig 10640 bp, 12 predicted proteins | sample 1601341 | NCBI WGS metagenome assembly OLIT01 (sample SAMEA2452121, study PRJEB22498) | human gut metagenome | biome: human feces; feature: human gut; material: feces | place: Australia | collected 2012
TTTGTTGCTCAGGCACTTATAAATAATGTTAAACTATAGTGTTGCGGAATTAAGGATTAACAATAATATGAGTATATATGCAAATATTTTATCTCAAGACAAGTATTTATTTGAATTTAATTATTACCTTTGCATTATCAAACTATGAAATCGTTGCAAACGACATAATTATAAACAAATCAAATTATTAACTATAAAATTTAAGTCTTATGAAAAAAATCTTTACTCTTGTGGCAGCTGCTTTCATGGCAGTATGCGCCAATGCTCAAGGAACCTATGCAATCCCGGATGACGGTTCAACCCCTGAAGACAACATGGTAATAACAGATGTTCCTAATATTACCGTTACACTTGGAACCGGATTCAAAGAAAACAAGAGCAACACTAATTTACCTGAATTTGTAGCTTATACACAAGGAAACAGCAATGCTTCTTTTGGAGAAGACGGCATAACACCCGTTTCAGGTACATACTATGAATTCAAGCCTGCTGTCGACGGTTCATTAAAAGTAGGAGCTGTTATTGGCAACGGCAAAGGATTCTATGTAGTATGCGACGGTGCATACATGACACCAGGAACAGACTTCACTCTTGTGAACAAAGACGGTGAAACTGTTGAACTTGCAGAAGATAACACTCTCGCAGAAAAATTCTACGGATATGTAAACTTTGACGTTAAGGCAAACAGTACGTATTATCTTTACATGAAAGGATCTAAGATGAGTTTCTACGGATTCATCTTTACTACAAGCGGCACTACAGGCATCAGCGACCTTGCAGCAGACAAAGCTGACGCAAATGCTCCTGTATACAACCTCGCAGGTCAGCGTGTAAGCAAAGACACTAAAGGCATTCTTATTCAGAACGGAAAAAAATTCATCAATAATAAATAATATAGTTACGTTATAATGATGAAAAGAGACGGAGTTAAAAAAATTAACTTCGTCTTTTTTTATCTATATGTCAATAGTCCTTCAATATTTTTGCTATACGCTTATGCCTCTTTTCAAGTTTGTGTCCCCTAAAGTTAAACAAATCAAGGAAACTAAAACCTGAAGGAGGTTTACCACTAAACTGACTTGCATATTTAGCCACTTCTTCCTTACTGACACACATCTTAGGTCCCTGGGCAGTTACCACAACCTCGTCAAGCCGGTGAAGCTTTGGCATGAGCCATATAGTGTCGCACAGTTCCTTTCGGCTGTAGGCTCTGCTTTCGTAGCTGACATGCGAAAATGTCACACCGTTACATGGCTGATTAATTACAAAGCGGCCATGAGAATCGGTAATGGCTGTTCCCTTAGGATTGATGTAAATTTTTACGCCGGCTATCTGACGACGTGTCTCCATATCAAAGACTACGCCCGAAATCTGCGCGTGCAAACCTACACACACCGACATCAAAACAAGACTGAACAAAAGTCTGACAGCAAACATGAAGTTAAATTTCAAACCCGATTATAATTACAAATATAATTGTTTTACATATAAACGGCAAAATGTCACATAAACAATTATACTACTTTCACGTTGTTTCAGGCACATTAATACGACATATAAATAAAATATAGAATCAGAACTGACCGCAAATCAATAAACGCAAGCCGAGGATATCATTGATTTACATGAAAAGATTCATCAACATAAAGCAATATTGTCACGCTGTAAAAATGAGAAAGACATAGTAGTTTTAAAAAACAACTTCTTTTTTTATTTTAGCTCAGACACTTAATAATCTTTTAAGATTTTCTCGATACGTTCACGTCGCTTCTTATTTTTGTGTCCTTTGAAATCAAACATATTGGAAACATCAAACGTGAATAACCCCTTCGGGGCTTTAAACTGACTTGCATATTTAGACACTTCTTCCTTTCTGACACACATCTTAGGTCCCTGGGCAGTTACTACAACCTCGTCAAGCCGGTGAAGTTTTGGCATGAGCCATATTGTGTCGCACAGTTCCTTTCGGCTGTAGGCTCTGCTCTCGTAGCTGACATGCGAAAATGTTACGCCGTTACATGGCTGATTAATTACAAAGCGGCCATGAGAATCGGTAATAGCTGTTCCCTTGGGATTGATGTAAACCTTTACGCCGGCTATCTGGCGACGTGTCTCCATATCAAAGACTACGCCTGAAATCTGCGCGTGCAAACCTACACACACCGACATCAAAACAAGACTAAACAAAAGTCTGACAGCAAGCATAAAGTTAAATTTTAAACCCGATTGTAATTACAAATATAATTGTTTTATGCATAAATGGCAAAATGTAATATTAACAATTATACTACTTTCACGCTGTTTCAGGCATATTAATATGACATATTAAAAATGAATACAGAACACAATGACATTATAAAAGCATATCTTTTATGATCTAAAAGGTATGCTTTTACATTGCGAAAGGTGGCATTTCATAATGTAAAAGGTATGCTTTTATATGATAAAAGAGGGCATTTCATAACATGAAATAGAGTAAACTGAAGGATGAAATATCAAAATCACGAAAGCATCCGAAAAACAAAAAAACTTTTTATAATAAACTCATCACTCGTCACATCAGGATGTAATTCACTGAATAATAAGCACTTACGGCGTGACGAGTTATATTTTAGACTCATCACACATGATTTACTCATCCGGCCGTGATGAGTTGCTAATTCAACTCATCACAACATATATCACTGATTATCAACATGTTAAGAGCCTTTGTGACGAGTGATGAGTTTTTTATAAAATAAAATACGGTTTAATTATAACAAAGCGATTATCATTAAAAAGCGAAAAGGGGCAAATGCTTGTATGGCATTTGCCCCTTATACCTTATATATATGGCGCTTTACGCACCAGTTAATTCAGGTAATACTCAAGGGATTACTCCCATTCGATTGTCGAAGGCGGTTTTGACGAGATGTCATAGCAAACGCGGTTGACGCCTTTAACCTTATTGATAATCTCGTTAGAAACCTTAGCCATAAAGTCGTAAGGCAGATGTGCCCAGTCGGCTGTCATGGCGTCTGTGCTCGTTACGGCACGCAAAGCCACAGGATGCTCGTAAGTGCGCTCATCGCCCATGACTCCCACGCTGCGTATCGTAGAGAGAAGCACCGTTCCTGCCTGCCAAACCTTGTCGTACAGACATTCGCCGTCTTCACAGATATAGTTGTGCATAGCCTCGATATAGATGTCGTCGGCATCCTGAAGTATGCGCACTTTCTCGCGTGTGATGTCGCCGAGAATACGAACAGCAAGACCCGGTCCGGGGAACGGATGGCGCTTGATGAGTCGCTCGGGCATGCCAAGCTCATAACCTACGCGGCGCACTTCGTCCTTAAACAGCCACTTCAGCGGCTCGCAGAGCTGCAGATGCATCTCCTCCGGCAGTCCGCCAACGTTGTGATGGCTCTTGATAACCATACCTGTTATGCTCAGACTCTCAATGCGGTCAGGATAGATTGTGCCCTGTGCAAGCCACTTGGCATCAGTAATCTTCTTTGCCTCGGCATTGAACACCTCAACAAAGTCGCGGCCTATAATCTTGCGCTTCTGCTCAGGGTCGGTAACGCCTTCAAGGTCTTTGAAGAACTTCTCACTTGCATCAACGCCGATAACGTTGAGTCCGAGTCCCTGATATGCCTCCATAACCTTCTGGAACTCATTCTTGCGCAACATTCCGTGGTCAACGAAGATACATGTAAGGTTCTTTCCGATGGCACGGTTAAGCAATGTAGCACAAACAGAAGAGTCGACGCCGCCGCTCAGACCGAGAATTACGCGGTCGTTGCCCAGCTGCTCCTTAAGCTCGCTCACCGTAGAGTCAACGAACGAAGCGGGACTCCACTGCTGCTTGCTTCCGCAAATGTCAACAACGAAGTTCTTCAGCAAGAGCTTGCCCTGTGATGTGTGGAACACCTCGGGGTGGAACTGAACAGCCCACAATGGGTTGGTGTCGCTTGCATAAGCGGCATACTTAACGTCGGCTGTTGAAGCAATCACATGGCAGTCGGCCGGTATTGCGGTGATGGTGTCGCCGTGGCTCATCCATACCTGAGAGTTCTCTTCGAAGCCTTTAAACAGAGCATTGTCGGCATCGAATGTCCTCAAGTTGGCACGTCCATACTCGCGTGTGCCGGTCTTTTCAACCTTTCCGCCGTTAGAGTTGGCAATAAACTGCGCTCCGTAGCAGATGCCGAGCACCGGATATTTGCCTACAAACTGACTGAGGTCTACCTTGAAAGCCTCTTCATCATGAACAGAATAAGGCGATCCGCTCAGAATCACACCGATAACGTCGCTGTCGTCTTTCGGAAACTTGTTGTAAGGCAAGATTTCGCAAAACGTGTCGAGCTCACGCACTCTACGGCCTATCAGCTGTGTGGTTTGTGAACCAAAATCGAGAATAATAATTTTCTGTTGCATATTATTATAATTGGTTTATAAAATTTTCTGCTTCTGCAAGTGTGTCAAGTTTTCCTACGTCCATAAGCCTCAGGTCGGTTTTGTCGTATCCCTTTATCACCACTTTGTCACACACTTTTAGATAAAAGTCTATTATGCCGAACTTGTCGGGGAATTCGTCCATAAGGCCGAACATAGACGGCGAGATGACATGTATGCCCGAGAACGCAAACATGCGGCAGTCGGCAACATTCAGGTCAGGGTACGGACTTCTAACCTCGCCCGTCTCAATGTTTGTCCATCCTTTCAGCCTCATGTCGTCGTCAAAGAGCAGATAGCGCTTAGTCTTGCGGCTGCTTACAACAAGCGTCGCGGCGCTGTCGCCGTGCATGGCGTACAGATGTGCGAGGTCAACGTTGCTCAATATGTCTACATTGTGTATCAGCACAGGTTTGTCGCTGTCGAACAGCGGCGCGGCTTTCTTTATGCCTCCGCCCGTGTCGAGCAGCTTGTCAGTCTCGTCAGACACTCTGATGTCCATACCGAAATTGGCATTGTCTTTCAGATAGTCGACAATCTGTGATGCAAAATGATGAACATTAACCACTATGCGGTCGGCTCCGGCACCTTTCAGCTTTTCAATAACGCGCTCTATCAGCGGCTTGCCCCCCACCCTTACAAGTGCTTTCGGCATTGTGTCGGTAAGCGGTTTGAGTCTTGTGCCCAGTCCGGCTGCAAATATCATAGCCTGCATCTTAAGCATATTTTTTGAGTTTTTATTTCATTTCAACGCCTCAAGCGTCTGTGTTATGTTTTGTTCTCTGTGAATGATGTGCACCTCAATGCCGAATTTCTTGTTGAGATGCTCAGCCAGATGCTGCGCCGAATACACGCTGCGGTGCTGTCCGCCTGTACATCCGAAACAGAACATCAAGTTTGTAAATCCGCGCTGGATATAGCGGCGCACATGAGCGTCGGCAAGTTTATAAACGCTGTCAAGGAATGTCAGTATCTCTCCGTCGTCCTCAAGAAAACGTATAACAGGTTCGTCAAGTCCCGTAAGTTTCTTATACGGCTCATATCGTCCGGGGTTATGAGTGCTTCGGCAGTCGAACACATAACCGCCGCCGTTGCCCGACTCGTCTTCAGGTATTCCCTTGTGATAAGAGAAACTGTAGACACGAACCACAAGCGGACCCTTGTTGTCATATTTAGAGAATGTCGCCGGACCGTCTGAAGGATGTGCCGCAAACACCTTGCTGTCTGACACTTTCAGTCCGTCGGCACGGCTCAGCGCAGGCTCTTCGATAGAGGCAAAGCGCGGAAGTTCTGTCAGTCGCTTCAGCACATCCATGAGATATGGATATGTAAACACGTTAAGATTGAGCATCTCGCGCAGGTTCTGTATTGCCGGCGGAATGCTGTCAATAAAATGTTTCTTGCGTTCAAAGTATCCTCTGAATCCGTAAGCACCGAGCACCTGGAGAGTGCGGAAAAGTACAAACAGGCTCAGACGCTCAACAAAATGCCTTACTGAGGGCACTTCGGTATAGTTTTTCAGCGAATTATAATATTCGTATGTCAGTTCGCGGCGCAGCTTATGAGGATATTTTGCCGATGCCTGCCACAGGAACGAAGCCAGGTCGTAATAATAAGGTCCCTTGCGTCCGCCCTGATAGTCGATAAAATAAGGATGTCCTGAAGCGTCAAGCATTATGTTGCGTGCCTGAAAGTCGCGGTACATGAAGCTGTCTGTCTTTTCGGCAACAAGGTCTTTTGCGAAAAGTCTGAAGTTTGCCTCAAGCTTCAGTTCGTGAAAATCAAGCTCCGTGGGTTTAAGAAAACAGTACTTAAAATAATTAAGGTCGAAGAGCACGCTATTCTCATCAAATTCGGGCTGCGGATAACAGTTAGACCAGTCGAGCCCGCGCGCGCCGCGTATCTGTATGTTCGGCAGTTCCTTTATGGTGTTTATCAGCAGTTGCTTCTCCTTTTGGTTGTATCTGCCGCCGGCTTCGCGCCCGCCGCTGATTGCATTATACAATGACACGCGCCCTAGGTCTTCCTGTAAATATCTCAGTTCGTCGTCCGACACTGCCAATATGCGCGGAACGGGCAACTGGCGTTTGCGGAAATGTCCCGAAAGATATATAAAGGCGTGATTTTCGTCGCGGCTCGTGCCTATGGCTCCGATGACAGAGCTTCCGTCATCGCCCGTAATTCTGTAATATTCGCGGTTGCTTCCTGCAAGTGGCAGCTTCTCCGCACTGACCGGCTCTGAGCCGTTCCATTGTTTATATAGTTCTAACAGTTTTTGCATGACGTCAAAACATTTTATCTTCTTCGTCGCCCCGTTTCTTTCCGATATACTCGGCAAGGACAAAATCCAACACTATAAGCAGCAGCATTATTCCGAGAGACATAAGCAACGACTCTGTAAGGAACATCAGTCCGGCTGCAATCAAAATGAAGATAACCCACTGCGACTTCTTTATTTTAAAATCCTTAATGTCCATAAAGTATTTTTCTTGACTCGAAACTAACCCGGCCATCAGCTTATGCCAAACTAATCTACAGGGCTGAAAATGCGTCAGAACATCGGCCCGCCCAACGGCGAAAACCTGCCCGACAACCATCACGCAGCCTCAACAAACGGGGCTAAGATGCTATAGCCGAATAACATTCGGTGCAAAGATAAGCAAAATCAAAGACAATATGAAATAATGGTGTTTATTTTTGACAAACGTAAGGACATAAAAAAAATCGCATGTCGTCACGACAAGCGATTTTCAAAAAACAAACTACTTAAAAACTAATCTACTAAAACAAATCAAAAAAATATCTACTTTAGGATCTTTATCCATAACGTATCTATCTGTTGACGTGCAAATATAGACATTTTATGAGTTGTGACAAAACTTTTTTCAAAAAAATTGCGCAAAAAAACATCTATACCGCAAAAAAAAGAGGCTGCCCGTTAAGCAGCCTCCCATTTTGTTATTTGTAGTTTACAAATTACATCATTCCGCCCATTCCGGGAGCGCCCATAGGCATCTGAGGCTTATCCTCAGGTTTGTCAACGATCAGGCACTCTGTTGTGAGGAACATGCCTGCTATTGAAGCTGCGTTCTCAAGAGCTACGCGGGCAACCTTGGCAGGATCGATGACACCGGCTTTACGCATATCCTCATAAACATCTGTACGTGCGTTGTAACCGAAGTCGCCTTCGCCTTCCTTAACCTTCTGAACAACAACAGCACCTTCGCCGCCTGCGTTGGCAACAATCTGACGGAGAGGCTCCTCAATTGCACGCTCAACGATGTTGATACCTGTCTGCTCGTCTGCATTGTCACCTTTAACGTCTTTCAGACCTTCGAGAGCGCGGATGTATGTTGTACCGCCTCCGGCAACAACACCTTCCTCGATAGCAGCACGTGTAGCGCAGAGAGCATCGTCAACGCGGTCTTTCTTCTCTTTCATCTCAACCTCGCTGTTTGCACCAACGTAGAGCACTGCCACACCACCGGCCAACTTAGCCAGACGCTCCTGCAGTTTCTCTTTGTCGTAGCTGCTTGTTGTGTTTGCTATCTCGTTCTTTATCTGAGCAACGCGGTCAGCTATGAGCTGCTTCTCGCCAGCACCGTTTACGATAGTTGTGTTGTCCTTAGAAACTACGATCTTGTCGCAAGTACCAAGCATCTCAAGAGTAGCCTGCTCAAGCTTCAAGCCCTTGTCCTCGCTGATTACGAGTCCGCCTGTCAGTACGGCGATATCCTCGAGCATAGCCTTGCGGCGGTCGCCAAAGCCAGGAGCCTTAACAGCACAAATCTTCAGGTTGCTGCGCAGACGGTTTACAACCAATGTTGTAAGAGCCTCTGAGTCAACATCTTCTGCAATAACGAGCAACGGACGTCCGCTCTCGGCAGCAGGCTGCAGGATAGGCAAGAAATCTTTCAGGTTGCTGATCTTCTTGTCGTAGATAAGGATGTAAGGATTCTCCATTACACACTCCATCTTGTCAGCGTCTGTTACGAAATATCCGCTCAGATAGCCACGGTCGAACTGCATACCCTCAACAACACCGATGTGTGTGTCGCGGCTCTTGCTCTCCTCGATAGTGATAACGCCGTCCTTAGATACCTTGCGCATAGCGTCAGCCAGCAGTTTACCTATTTCAGGATCGTTGTTTGCGCTGACAGTAGCAACCTGCTCTATCTTGTCATAGTTGTCGTCAACCTTCTCAGCGTTGTTCTTGATATATTCAACAACGGCAGCAACGGCCTTGTCGATACCACGCTTCAGGTCCATCGGGTTTGCACCTGCTGTAACGTTCTTCAGTCCTTCAGTAACAATAGCCTGTGTAAGGATGGTTGCTGTTGTTGTACCGTCACCTGCATCGTCGCCAGTCTTGCTTGCTACACTCTTTACGAGCTGTGCGCCAGTGTTCTCGAAATGATCAGAAAGTTCAATCTCCTTAGCTACGGTTACACCGTCTTTTGTAATCTGAGGAGCACCAAACTTCTTCTCAATAACAACGTTGCGGCCTTTAGGACCAAGTGTTACTTTTACTGCGTTTGCCAGCTGATCAACACCTCTCTTGAGGAGTTCGCGGGCATCTGTATCGAATTTTATTTCTTTAGCCATGATTTTTTATTTTATAAATGAAGCACGTCTTGTCAGCATTTCAAAGTCATTTTTCAGCCTTAATGCTTTCCGACTGCTCCACGGTTTGTTTTTAATTAATAAAGTTGAAAATATTATTTCTCTATAACAGCGAGTACATCGCTCTGGCGCATCATAAGATATTTTGTGCCTTCATATTCGAGCTCTGTTCCAGAATATTTACCATAAAGAACCTCGTCACCTTCTTTGAGTACCATTTCTTCATCTTTGGTGCCTTTGCCCGTAGCAACGATAGTGCCATGTAATGGTTTTTCTTTTGCTGTATCAGGAATGATGATACCACCAATTTTTTCTTCTGCCGGTGCAGGAAGTACCAGCACTCTGTCTGCTAATGGTTTAATGTTCATAATTTTTATATTTAAACTTGTTATTTATACGTTTTATATTATAGATGCCTTCAGCATCCGCAAACACAATAGCGAAAAGCGTGCCAAAAGTCAAAATGTCAGTCTCTGGTTGTCAGTGTATGACAAACGTGTCAGTCTGGAATATACATTTGGCATACTGACACATGATATATAACAACATAACATACGCCGACATCATTATATATAAATATGTGCAACTGTTACAGCATCAACTGACACTAAACAAAAAAACACATAAATATAAAATGACAGCACACGATATTTATAACTTAAACAAATGCGCCAGCACTGCAATACAGCATCATTCTTCATGTGTCTTTCATTATTTCTCACGCACTTTTTACCGGATATATCATAGATGCCCTATTTTCAAGATGTTTGTGTTTTATCAAATCATGCATCAATATAACATAATAAGAATGTCGAGATTTTAGGATGAAACAGAAAATCAGAAGCCGTTTATCAGCTAATTATACATGATTTTAGAACGTTTTTCAACTAAAAGCTATCGAGTTATGGTGCAAAAGCATACCTTTTATGACACAAAAGCTATGCTTTGACGTAGCGTTTAACAGTGATTTTCAGCACAAAAAGCCGTGTTTTTCATGCAATTTCATTACTATTCGGATGCACATTATTTATCAAATCGCTGTAGATTACTGACTTTTACGACGTTACGATTGCGCACGATAACCGGCGATTTTCCGCACGAAATATTATATTTTTCAAAAAAGCACAGTTATGAGAGCTTATAAAAAATCAACATGCAAGCAATCTCTCAAAATCGCTTACATGTTGTTTTATTCTATAACAAAACGACAATTAATGTCATTTCTGCTTTTTTCCGTTTATAACAAGATTCTTTATCTTGGTATTATCAATCATGTTTTTATCAAAAGCATTAGTGCTGTCAGTGATATTGCAGTTGACAAACGAGAAGTCTGTCAGCCGGTATTTGTCTGATGTTCCAACGTCAAAAAAGTTGTCACACGTAGCGTCAACATTGCTTACAGATATATTGTTGCAAACTGACATCGGCATATCGTCACGCTGTTCGGGCTTATAGAATTGAGTCCACGGACGTATAACAAGGAAACTTCCACAACGTCCGCTCAAATCATCAAGACTTACATATTCATCCTAAAATCCGCAAGCAATCTCAATGGCAATCTCAATTGCAGTAAAGAGCTT
>OLIT01003156.1_pt1 | contig 10595 bp, 7 predicted proteins | sample 1601341 | NCBI WGS metagenome assembly OLIT01 (sample SAMEA2452121, study PRJEB22498) | human gut metagenome | biome: human feces; feature: human gut; material: feces | place: Australia | collected 2012
CTGGCAGTAAATGGCAAAGGCAAAGTCTGTATGCGCCTCCGGCAGATAAAAGAATTTGCCGCTGCCCTGCCCCCAGGGCACGCCCAAAACACCGCCGCTGCCTATGGAAATTAACGATTGCACCATCTGGTAGCCAGCGTTGGAAGGGTCGCTCCACGGGTCATACCACACCAGAACCCTTTGCAGGCGGTACGGCGCAATGGCAATAAGCCCCACAACGCCAACAAAGCCGACCGCCATTAAAAGCAGCAGCATACGCAGCGGAAGCCCTGCCAGAATATACATGCCCACGGAAAGAGCGACAACAATCGCCGCCGTGCCCATATCCGGCTGTTTCAAAACCAGAATGCCGTAGATCACCGTCCCCACAAAAGGCCAGACGGTATCCTTATTCAGCAGACTGATCGACTGACGCTTACGCAGCATTTCACCAAGCAGAGCTGCCCCCAGAAGGATCACGGCAATCTTCGCCAGCTCTGAAGGCTGAATAGAAATTCCGCCCACATACAACCAGCGCTGAGCACCCTTATTAGTCGTACCGATCAGATCTACTAAAAGCAGCAGGCTGCCGACACCAAAATAGATGGCTTTCAGCCAAAAATCGTTGAGCCACGTTTTATACGAAGGCGCACGAAATCCCAGCCACAGCATCAGCATCAGTCCGGCTGCGCCAAAAATCAAGTACCGCTTCAGATAATAATAACCATCCTCAAACATATCCCGCGCTTCGACAAAGCTGGCGCTGAACACATTGATACAGCCCACGAGCATCAGCAGTAAAGTCAGGCTGATGATCGCATCCTTGGGATTATCCCAGATCAAAAATCGTTTCTTCATAACAGCCTCTCTTAAAATACCACTTCACAAAAATTTATCGGTGTCCCCAAAGAGCTGAATTTACGCTCATATTCCGTCTGCACTTCATTATCATAATCTGAGTTATGCAGATCATAGCTCAACGCAATGATCTCCAGGCCAAATTCCTTAAATTCCTCAACTGAAAAATCGAACAGCGCTCTGTTATCCGTTTTAAAGCGCAGGTGTCCGCCTTTTCCTAAAAGTCTTTGATATTTCGCCAAGAAATTACGATGCGTCAGCCGGCGTTTGGCGTGACGCGCTTTCGGCCACGGATCGCTGAAATTCAAATATAATTCTTTGATCTCGCCCGGCTCGAACCAGTCCTCCATATGCTCTGCATTAGCGCAGATGACCTTGATATTATCCATCTTATTTTCTTTGGCAGTTTTACCGGGATAATAAGCAATATCGTGTTGCGTTTCCACACCAATAAAAGCCTTTTCCGGATGCAGCTCCGCCATCCCGATAATAAAGCGGCCTTTGCCGCAGCCAATCTCCAGACATAAACGCTTACCGGGAAACAGTTCCTGCCAGCGTCCTTTATAATTTTCCAAATCATGCATCAAAACATATTCACCTTTTAAATCCTGCATTGCTTCTTCGATCCATGGTTTTTTTCTTAGTCTCATACTGACCCGCCTTTGTAAAATCTAAATACAAATCCAATTTATATTATATAACATAATAGAGTTCTAATCATCATTTTTATAAAAAATTACCATTGTATTGTAACCAGAAAAACCTTTTACACCTGCTGCCAATACCCTGTACAAATAAAAAAAGCCTGCCGCGGCAGCAGCAGACTTTTTCTATTTTAACAATAAATTCATTTTACGCTGGCTATTTTTTCCCTGATCGCATCTAACTTTTCACGACTGACATCCAATTCATAAGCCACATAACTCCAGTCATGCGTCGGCGGACGATGAGCAGCCAAAATGCTCTCTGCCGTGCTGCCAGAAGCTTGTGCCAGCAGTGCGGCATGCAGCACATCATTCAGCGAGTAATTCTGACGCAGGTAAGGAAGGATGTCCTTTTCTTTCAAGCCAAGTGCAGCGGCAAAATAACGGGCATCATTTCTATCACGTGCCGCTTTAATATCGTTGGGCGTGATACCCGTTAAATATTCTACCCTCGGCCAGCTGTTGTTTTCTTTCAGACGCAGGATCTCATTGATATTTTTCCCGGAAGCCAGTGACAGCAGAGCAGCGTGGCGCAGCTCTTTAAAACCCCAGCCCCGGTCAAACTCCGTCTGCAGAACAGACGCATCAATATCAAAACGTTTACTGATCTTCTGCAGTTCTGCAGTTTCACGTACCTGCGGCGGAACCAGTACTTGTCCCGGAGCTGGCCGTACCGGTTTGGCTTCGGCCGTTTGAGCCGCAACAGAAAATGTTATGGCTGTGAAAACAGCCATAATAACGGCCGCTAATTTGTTCTTGAACATTGTCAACACCTGCTTTCATACTTAAGTTGGCTTTATTATAATCGCTCAAATTTTACTTGGCAATAAAACTGTACTTCATAAACTTTCTTTTTTCTTAGACTTAACCAGATTATTTTAAAAGTGCAATAGAACAGACCTTCTCTGCACCCTTTATAACTATTTTAAACCCTGCTTTTACCCAAGATTTACAATTTAATTTTCTAAGACATATTGACAAATTTGTGAAATGTGATATAAATATAAATTGTAGTTAGTCTATGCTAACTTAAATATTATATTAGCTAAACCTAACTAACGAATGATGAGGGAGTGAAACCATGCAGAAATTTTCTAAAAAGAGCAGTCTGGCACTGACTCTTTGTATTTTAAGCGCCATAAGCAGCAGCGGTTATGCTGCAGAAAAAAGTGATATGATCACTTATAGTCTGGACGAAGTTGTAGTTACTGCTACCAAAACAGAACTGACGCAGAAAGAAAATCCCCGCAGTGTTGAAGTCATCACTAAAGAGGATATACAAAACACCGGCGCGATCAGTGTGAGGGATGCTTTACGTACTGCCACTAACATTGATATTGTCAGTGTAAACCACGGTGGCGGCGAAAATATCAGTATTCGCGGTGGCGATACCGATGGTGTATTAATTTTAGTAAACGGCCGCAGAGTTGCAGGAGAAAACTACTTTATGTCACAGGGCAGCAACGCTTATGCCTTAGACAGGTTGAACCTCAGTAACGTCGATCACATTGAGATCCTGCGTGGTCCGGCCAGTGCTATTTATGGTTCCGGTGCTATGTCCGGTGTTATCAATATCATCACCAAAAAATCCGAAAAACCTGAATTTTCCGTTGGTGTCGCAACAGGAACAAACGAAATGAGCAATTACTACCATTACGATACTGGTAAAAATGGTAAAGTCAGTGTCAATTTCGATGTTAATTTCAGTAAGCTTCGTAATATTGACAGCAAAGCCGGGAAAAATCTCCTGCATGGCCCTAAGCAAGCTTATAATTTAAATCTTGATTACGAGATGGATGAAAATAACAACCTGAATTTAATGCTTGATTATGCCAAGGATAATCTGGAAACCAGGATGCGCGATTTTTCAGTCAGTTCATCAGCTCCTGATGATTTAAAATATCCCATCACTTCTTTTACTTCCGAACGAAAAACCATAGCCCTGACCTATGATGGTAAAAACAGTAACAGCGACTACAGCTTATCGGCATCATACAGCCAACTAAACAGAGACCCCTATGCTGCAGATACGCCTGGCACAAATGAAAAAAAATACAAAAGCTGGAACATAGAGGCACGCGATACAATTCGTACCTCTGACAATAACAAGCTTATTTTCGGCGGCGAATACCGAGGCGACAAAGCAAGCATCTACAGTGGTGACAACACTGTCAAAAATACTGACCAATATTCCCTGTATTTATATGATGAATACCGAGTAGATAATAAATTATTGCTTACACCAGCCATACGTTACGATTATCATAAATCCTTCGGCAGTCATACTTCACCAAATCTAGGAGCAACCTACTTCATCAGCGATAAGTCGCGTTTTAAAGCAAATTATGGTACCTCCTATCGGGCGCCTTCTGTTGATGAACTTTACGGAGCTTTCACGCACGGCGGAATTTGGGGCGGTATGGCCATAGTCGGTAATCCTGATCTGAAACCTGAGAAAAGCAAAGGCTGGGAAATTTCTTACGAGCAGGAATTCGGGGATACTACTTCTGCCAAATTAACCTATTTTGACAATAAAAAAGAAGACGCTATTTCTTACAAAATCGAAATGGCTCCCCCAAGCCAAATGGGTAAATTTTATAATATTGACAGCACATCTTCTAAAGGCGTTGAATTTGAAATCAAACACGACTTCGGCAAGGGCTTTACTTTGGTCGGCAACTACAACTGGCTTGATTCTGTTGACGATACCACCGGCGAACGTCTAAATTATAACGCCCGCAACACATATATGGCGAAGCTGATGTGGACAGAACCAATCAAAAAAGAATGGAACATCACGGCCTGGAATAAATGGTACACTGACTTCCAATACGACTCTGATACCGTTTACAGCGTTAACACCTTCAATTTTACAGTTACTAAACGCTGGGGTGATAAATACCGTGTTTTCGCCGGTATCGATAATGTCTTTAACAAAGATTTATCCGATATGGGATATTACGGACGTCTGTGGCGTGTCGGCGCAGAAATGAAATTCTAAAATTGCTTTCAATAAATAAAAAACAGAGTGCAAATGCACTCTGTTTTTTATTTATTTTTCGAATTTTTATTAATCCTCTTTGCCGACTTTAGGTCCCAGTCCATATTTTTTCAAATAACGGTACAGGGTAACACGACTGACATCAAGCATTCCTGCCAGTTTACTGATATTACCGCCGGCAGATTTCCAGGCCGCAATAAAAGCGTCTTTATCATATTTCCAGGATTTTTCAAGCGTCCGGTCACCAGGCAGCTTGATATTATCTGATTCAATGATCGCGCCGGGAGTATGGAAGAAAGCCTGTTCGATAACGCCCTGCAGCTGTTTGATATTACCTGGCCAGCTGCAGCCTGTCAAAAGATTCAGCGCTTCCGGCGACAAACGTTTCGGCGGCAGATTATGCTGCGCCGACATTTCAGCCAGAATATGGGAAGCGATGACCTCAATATCTTTCACACGCTCGCGCAGAGGCGGAACGCGCATTGTCGTATCCAATACCAGCTCATATAAGGATTTTGAGAAAAGCCCCTTATCAGACAAACGTTTCAAATTAGAATCGCAGGCAGCGATCACACGCACGTTTAACTTCTTGCGAACACCGGTTTCACGGTTTACCAAACCATTTTTCAGGGCATCAGCCAGCTTATCACCCATTTCCACAGGCAGCTTTTCGACCTCGTCCAGGAAGAGTGTGCCGCCCAGTGCCAGCTCCAGTTTACCGGCCATTGGCTGACGGTCACCGTCTACACTGCCGAAAAATTCTTCTTCCAGCGCCTCGATCGGCGCATTCGAACACTTCACAACGATCAACGGCGCAGCCGCACGCGGACTGGCCTGGTGGATACCATGGGCCAAACGCTGCTTGCCTGTACCAGGCTCGCCCTGAAGCAGAATATTATTATCGCTGCGGGCGATACGCGAAGCCTTATGCTGCAAAGCCAAAAATTCGCTGGTCTCGCCCACCATGCTGTACAGACTGTAGCGGGAGCTGTAGCCGGTAGCATGGGCAATCGTAGTTTTCAGATCCTCGATCGACATCGACATCACCAGCGCGCTTTCGACCTCACTGCCAACTTTGATCGGCATGACCGTAGTAATATCTTCATAGGTACGGTCCTGCGTGATCCAGGTGATCTCACGACGATGTGTCGGTACACCCTGCAGAGCTTTTTTGATGGGGATATGCTCGTAATTCAAAAAGACGTCTTCCAGATTCTGTTTGCCGTCCAGACGTTTCTGTGCATTATTATTACAGTATTTCAGCTGCTCGTCCTGACCGATCCAGTACACGGCCACCGGCAGTTCATTCATCATCAGCTGATAAATGCTCCAGTATTCCAGCATGGAAAGATGCTGTTCGATAGAATATTTCATCGTCAAAAGCAGCGACAGCAGCAGGTCATAAGGCAGATCGTTCTGATCCAGCGAAAAGAAGGAAATAATGTAGCGGATCTTGCCGTTGACACAGATAGGCGCGCTGCAGGCATCGCCGGAATGACTGTCTTTGATCCACATTTCCGGGCCAAACATTAAAAACGGTACATTATGCTCACGCGCAATACTGATGCTCGAGGTACCTACGTCCTCTTCCAGCACGCGCATTCCCTGAATATCTTCGATCACTCTCTGAAAAAAGGGCAGTGCATAATTTTTGATCACATAACCGTCTTCATCGATCAGCAGCATGCTCAGATTATGAATATTGAAATGCTGTTTGCTTTGTTCATACAAACCGTCGACATACTTTACGATAAACTCATGGGTCTTCTGATGTTCAACGATCTCCTCACGGCTCAGTTTATTGAGCTTAGGCATCGTTTCATGGGGCAGTTTCATCGCCCGGCAGCGCTGCCAGGACTCAGCCACCCAGGGATGGACGTTCGGATCGATGACACCGTCTTCCATAAACTTACGATAATAGGAAGCCAGTTTTTCCTTGTTACGTTTTTCACGGATCATTATTCAGACCCCTCCTCGATTTCATCAAATATCATAAAAGCACCTGTTAAATATTACACTTCACCGTTATCGACAAGAATACGGCGCGCCCCATAATAATGGGATTTCCAATAAGTATTGTCCAGTGAATCGAGTACTACGCCGCGAGACGTCGATGCATTCCAGAACATGCCTTTTCCGGCATAAATTCCAACATGAGATGCGCCCGGCTCATAAGTCGAGAAAAAGACCAGATCGCCTTCCTTCAGCTGGTTTTTAAGGACAAAAACACCCTCTAAGACCTGCACATCCGCAGTACGCGGCAGCTGCGCCCTGTGCTTGCCAAAAACATACTGCACATAGGCCGAGCAGTCAAAGCCTTTAGGCGTTGTCCCTCCAAATTTATAAGGAGTACCTTTATATTTAGAAGCCGTTTTCACGACATCCCTGCCCTTGACATTGGTAATCCCTTCCTTTTTAAAGGCTTCCCATGTGACCTTTTTATAGGTTTTATCGTCCAGGCGTCCATTCGCTTTCAGTTTATGCTTTTTCTGAAAGTTTTTCAAACTGTCGGCAGTTGCTTTACTGAACTTACCGTCGGTACGGTCAGTAGCATATCCCAAAGTTTTCAGCTTCTGCTGAGTGACCATGATTTTCCAGTCCTTGTCACCCTCTTTAAAGGTTTTGGCAAAAGCTGCGGCAGGCAGCAGACAGATTATCAGCACAAAGGTCAGCAATGCGGTCATTTTCCTCATTACCATCGATCCCCTTCCTTGCACACTCAATATCTCGTATTGTTATAAACGTCCCAGTCCTTGATCTTACCTAATTCGGAAGCGCTCCAGGCAATCTCGCCCAGCAGCCTCTCCTTGTCTTTCGGCAGGGTCCCTGCCAGCTGAACATAATTAGAAACATGGTTACTGCGGAAAATGCACGGATGATCTTCCGGCAGTTCGACAGCAGCTAAAATACTATACAATTCTTCCATTAAACCCTGTGGTGGCAGCGGTTCAAATTCTCCGCGTTCAAACTGATCCAGCAGCTCGCTGCCGCGGTACAGCATCAAACACAACGCGCTCAGCATCGTCGGCTTGATAGCATTGATCGCTTTGGCAGTTTCCGCCGCATGGCGCTTGCTGCCTGGTTTGCCCGCCAGGCCCAGAATAATCATCATCGACAGCTTCATGCCTGCCGCAATAACCTTCCGGCCTGCTTCAACAGCCTCTTCGCCGCTGACGCCTTTCTTCACGGCCTGCAAGGTAATATCATCACCTGTCTCCATGCCGTAATAAAGCAGCTTCAAACCTGCTTCGCGCAGCTCGACCAGCTCTTCATGCGATTTACGCAGGATATCCTTTGGAGCGGAATAAGCCGCTACCCTCTGGAGCTTCGGAAAAGTTTTATATAACGCGTCTAAAATTTTTAAAAGACGCGGCGTCGACAGTACCAAAGCGTCACCGTCGGCTAAAAACACTCTACGAACCGAATTTCTGCCGTGAACGGCAGCAGCCTCGATCTGTCTGGCGACCTCGTCCTCAGTCAGTACCTGAAACGGCACGCCTCTGTACATATTACAGTAAGTACATTTGTTATGGGCGCAGCCGCGGGTCACACGCAGGATAAAACTGCGGGCTTCACTGGGCGGACGGAAGACAGGAGTGTCATAAGAGTCAAAAAACATGTATACCTCCCGGTATCCTAAATTGTACCGGCAGTATCAAAAATACTCAACTTGATGACTGCCAGGATTACAGTAAAGCGATTTTAAGCTCGTAATAAGCAACTTATAATACACTTTACGATACCTATTATAACTTATTTTACAGTATTCCGCAGTAGTTTTTCGTGAATTTTTTGAGAAAATATGGCTAAAGTGTAAAATAAATCTGCTTTTTTTGTTAAATTTATAGCAAATATTCAGTGTATTATCAGGAAAAATGCACTTTTTTCAGGTACTTCACATTTTTTGTAGACAATCGTTTTTCTCTGCATTGTATTTACAACAAATATAGTTGACTTGCATTTTATTACATTCTTTACTATTTTTCTGATACCTGGCAATATTACTTGAAAATGTTGCTGAAACAATTGCTATTTCTGCAGTTACGCCTTATAATATATGTTAAATCTTTATTAGTATACACTATTTGTTTTTAACGAGGTGACAACATGTTTTCCCGTCTACATACCTTTATAGGCGGCACTCATATCGATGCTGCTAAAAATTTAACTGCGGAACTGCCGATCGAGGCTATCCCCGCACCCGAGAAAGTCGTGCTGCCGCTCTCGATGCATATCGGAGCTCCTGCCAAACCATTGGTACAGCCTGGCGAAAAGGTATATCTTGGACAAAAGATCGCCGAAGCCCAGGGAGCAGTCAGCAGCAATATCCATGCCAGTGTCAGCGGCATGGTCGTTGGCAGCGAAAGACGCTTTCTTCCCAACGGTACCGTCGCGGCCTGTATGGTCATCAAAAATGACGGCCAGGACACGCTCGACCCCACGATCACACCGCGCGAAAGCGGCCTGGTACTTCCGCCTGATGAGATCAGACAGCTTCTGGCAGAAAAAGGGATCGTCGGTATGGGCGGCGCAACCTTCCCGACACATGTCAAATACGCGCCGCAGAGCAGCGGCCGCATCATTGACACAGTTATCCTAAACGGTATCGAATGTGAACCCTTTATTACCGCCGACTACCGTATTCTTATCGAACATGCCGATGAAGTAATTCGCGGCCTGAAATATTTCCTGAAAGCCTCTTTAGCCAACAAAGGCATCATTGCCATCGAAGATAATAAACCACGGGCTATCGAGCTTTTTAATCAGCTTACTGCTGACGATCCTAATATCAGCGTCGTTGTCTGTCCCGAAAAATATCCTCAGGGCAGCGAACGCCATCTGATCTATGCCGTTACCGGCCGCGTTGTCCCCGAGAGAGCTCTGCCCTCGGCTGTTGGCGTGATCGTCGATAATGTAGCCACCGCAATGCAGGCGGCTCTGGCAGTTAAAGACGACCTGCCCTGTTATGAGCGTATCGTCACTGTCAGCGGCAACGCCGTTCACAAACCGGGTAATTATCGTGTCCGCATCGGGACACTTTACAGCCACCTTGTCGAGCAGGGTGCCCAGGGTCTGAAAAACGATCCGGCCAGCATCATTTCCGGCGGTCCGATGATGGGCTTTTCCCTGCATTCGCTTGATTTTCCTGTTCTCAAGGGCACTGGCGGGCTGCTGCTTTTTGATCACCAGTCTGAACTGGCCAAGCTGCCGTCTGAAAATCCCTGTGTTCGCTGCGGAAAATGTGTCGATACCTGTCCGATGTTTTTAGAACCGACCCAGCTTTTCAAAGCAGTCAAACGTCGTGATTGGCCGGCAGCTTTGGCCGGCCACGTTGGTACCTGTATCGAATGCGGCTCCTGCGCCTATAACTGCCCGGCCCATATCCCCCTTGTCCAGTATATCCGCATGGGCAAACAGTTTATCCTTACTGACGGCTTCGGCGGTCATAACCCTTACTATAAAAAATAAGTATCTTGTGCACGTATAGAAAGGAAGACTCTTATGGAACCGGTCAAAGCTCCTGCGCCTTTAGTCATTATATCGTCATCGCCATATATCCATTGCGGCAGTACTATCAGCGCCGCTATGCGCGATGTTTTACTATCACTTCTGCCAGCTCTGGCCGCCGCTGTTTACTTTTTCGGCTGGCCGGCGCTCAGCGTTATCCTTACCTGCTGCCTCTCGGCTGTCATCTGTGAAGCGTTATGTCAAAAGCTCATGCAGAGGCCGATTACCGTCGGTGACGGCAGTGCCCTTTTAACCGGCCTGCTGCTGGCATTTTGCCTGCCGCCCGAATTATCACTGGGTCTGGCTGCCTTCGGCAGCTTCTGTGCTGTCGTTATCGGTAAGCAGGTCTTTGGCGGCTTGGGCAGCAATATCTTTAACCCTGCCCACTTAGGCCGCGCCATCCTGCTCGCTTCCTTCCCGGCACAGATGACGACCTGGACCATGCCCTGGAACACTGCCGCCGCAGAAGCAGTTACTAAAGCCACACCTTATACCGACGCTGTCAGCAGCGCTACACCGCTGGCAGCTCTGCGCCTGGCCGAAAG
>OLIT01003174.1_pt1 | contig 10537 bp, 5 predicted proteins | sample 1601341 | NCBI WGS metagenome assembly OLIT01 (sample SAMEA2452121, study PRJEB22498) | human gut metagenome | biome: human feces; feature: human gut; material: feces | place: Australia | collected 2012
AGGTTTCCGCGTGCGGGCAGCCGTCAATGCAGCGCTCCGGCGCGTCAGACGGGGCGTTTTCACGCCGGAAGTATTGGAGCGAGCCGAACGACTGAATCTTCGTGCATTTTTTCTTCATCAGCCATTGCAGCAGGTCGATGTCGTGGCAGGACTTGGCCAGCAGCATGAAATTGCTTTTGGCCGTGTTGCCCCAGTTGCCGCGGACAAAGCTGTGGCTCTGGTGGATATTACCGAGTCCTTCCGTATGGACGATCGTCACGATATCACCCAGCACGCCCTCGTCGATGAGCTGCTTGACGCGCGAATAGAACGGCGTATAGCGCAGCACATGGCAGACCATGAACTTCCGGCCATACCTGCGCGCCTGATTGAGCAGATCGACGCATTCGTCCTCTGTGCGCGCCAGCGGTTTTTCCAGCAGCACATCATAACCGGCCGCCAGCGCCTTCATGGCCGGCTCATAATGCATACTGTCTTGTGTCGCAATGACCGCAAGATCGGCAAGCCCTGGCTGCGCCAGCAGCTCCTGCCAGGTATGGAAAACGTGACTGTCCGGGAGGTTATGCTTATTCTGAATGTTTCTGCGATGGTTCTCGTTCGGATCAGCAACGGCAACAACGCGAAATTTTTCCGGCAGCGTCTTCATGATATCGGTGTAAATTTCGCCGCGGTTGCCTGCGCCAATCAGCGCAACGGTAAAGACTTTCATTGAGCTCTCTCTTTCGCTTTCTTCTTTTCTTCTGCTTTCCCACGCGGAAGGATCGGGATAATCTATACCGTACATCCGGCCAACCAGCGTATAGCGCTGCATCGGATACCGATTCTCCTCCAGATGTACCAGCAGGTCGGCCTCCGGCGGATTGACCGAGTAGACGGCCGCACCATATGGCGCGTCGCCGAATGTGTTCCGGCTGACGGTGAAATGCTCATTGCCCGTCACGTGGGAGATTCGCCACAGGAAAATGTGGTGGCCCATCGGCTGCGGCCAGATCTCCGACCGGCGCGGCATCGTCTCGCCAAGCCTGGAGAAGCCCTCACCGGCGTCCTCGCAGACGTTGTCTGTGAACTCTGCATATGTCGGCAGAAGATCGCGCTGCTCATAGGCCGCCATGCCGCAGCGGCGGAACGTATTGTTCCGAATCAGGAAATGGTACGCGGGATTGCAGTCCGCGCCGCCCTGATGCGTCACGGCAGAATCGTAGATATCGTCGAACACGCAGTGCTCGACCTCAACGTTTTCCGCCACGTTCCAGCACTCAAAGGCGTTGCCAAAGCGGATCTTCTGGTCTTTATCCCAGACGGCGCCGCCGATTTTGGCAAACCGGCAGTTTTCGATGCGCAGATTCCGGCCGCCCTCCTCGCCCGCAATGCCGTGCAGGCCGTTGTTGCGGAATTCCAGATCGGAAATGACCATATCGTGTCCGCAGTGCGCCAGCCAGCGGTACTGCGAGGTCGCGCATTCGATGCTTCCGTAGAAGGCCGCGGGATTTTCCTGCGAATAGACCAGCAGCGTATGATCCTCCGCAAGCGGGAGATGCTGAATGGAATATCCAAGGCAGGAGTCGAACCAGTCGCCCTGCTCGCAAAGCTCCTCGCGTGTCCAGCGCAGCGCGCCGCACGTGCCGTCGCCATAGATCAGGTTGGCCGTCTCACCGGAAAGCATGCCGGTAAACCGCCAGATGCTTCCGCCGACGTTTTCCCATTGTGCCGGGTCGGAAAGGCTTTGGGAGCCGCAGAACACAGGCGGTTCGCCCTCGCCATACGCGCCGTAATGGATGGGATGCTCCCAGCGGCCGGACGGATTTTGCAGCGGCCCGCGGAACACGCTGCCGCGCCGGAACAGAACGGTATCGTCTGGCTGAAGCAGCTCCGGGTGCTGCGTCCGGAACGGCGTTTCGGGACGCAAGCCGTCATTTTCGTCGCATCCGTTTTGAAAATCAATAAAATACGTCGTCATTTTAACACTATTTTTTCAATAATCAGGAAAGAAGTTTATAGGAAAAGCGGAAGAGACGGAATGCCTCTTCCGCTTTTGGTTAGATGCTTACCAGGAAGTGATATTGTTGGCCTCAATATAGGCGTTGAGCTGGTTCTGGAACTCGGTGACAAGCTCTTCGATGCCTGCGTCCTTACGGGCAGCCATATAGTTGTTATAGAGTTCTTCCCAGTTGTCGCCTGCAACGCCGTTGTCAATCTGCGGGCCATACTCGTAGTACACGTTCAGGATGCTCGCGCAGATACCCTCGACATTCGTTCTGTCGAACGTGAAGTTCAGGAACGGGTTGACGCGGGCAGTCTCCTCCAGCGCTTCCAGATCCGCATAGTAGTTGGGATCGGTGCCGTTGTTGATGAGCGCGTTCTTGCAGGAGCCGATGATCCATCTCTGGATGCCGTAGCTGTCGTCCGCCGTGGGGCTGGCGCCGACATAGCTGGTGGTGATGGTGCCATCGGCGTTTTTGGTGTAGTCCTCGCCCTCGATACCGTAGATCAGCGTGTTGTACAGGTCGGGCTGGGAGTAGATCGCGTTGAGGACCATCATGGCGCGCTCGGGCTCATCCGCGCAGTACGGGATGGCGTAGGAGGTATCGCCGCCGAGGATGAGCGATGCATTCTCCTCAACTGGCAGATAGGTCATGTCCATACCGGCGTCTGCCGTTACCGCGTCCTGATCGGCCTCCGTCAGATACGGGTCGCAGCTGAACACATAGGTCGTGTCGGTGATCTCGCCGTTCTTCGGCATCGTCAGCGTGGAGGTATCGACGGACATGATGTCGGAGCGAATGTAGCCTTCCTTGTACCAGTCGGCCATCGTCTTGGCGTACAGCTTGTAGTGTTCGCCTGCAACGCCGTCCTTTACGGTGAAGGTGCCGTCGCAATAGGTGATGCCGATCTCAGCACCACCAACGCCGAGGAAGGAATACATGCCGTTGTACATGGACCAGCCGAATGCACGGCCGGTGTTGATGCCAGCGCCGAGCTTGCCGGCTTCCTTTGCAGCAGCCAGATACTTGGTCGCCTGATCCAGAACAGCCTGGAATGCCTCTGTGTTATCGGAATAGTTGTTGCGCCACTTGTTCAGCGCTGCCTCGGTATCCTCGATCCAGGTGTCGCCTGCGAGCTCTGCGATCTCCGTGACGACGAGCCAGCCGCGGCGATCACCGACAAGGCCCTGCCAGCTGGGAAGATAGTACAGCTTGCCGTCATCCGCATTGCGATGGATTTCAACGACATTTTCGCCGAGGATATCAACAATGCCCTGGCCGTACTCTGCGAGCAGATCGTCGAGCGGCATCAGGTTGCCGTCGGCAATGTTCTGCGGCTTGTTGATCAGCCAGCCGGTCCATGCGAGGTCAACGCCTTCGCCGGAAGCCAGAACCTGAGAGAACTTTTCGCTGTACTCATCGAAGGAAACGTCGATGAATTCAACCGTGGTGTTGGGAACGTACTGCTGGAGCTGCTCGTTGAACGCAGCCCATACCTTATCGGAGTTGGCCTGCTTGCCGGCGCCGGTGATCATGAGCTGAATGGTCTTCTGCTCAAGCGCGGGCTCGGCAGTCTCTTCGGGAGCTTCAGGGGTTTCGGTGTTGTCGGTGGTTTCCGCCGGCTCAGTCGTGGCGGGGGTTTCGTCCGCAGCGGGAGTCTCAGCAGTCTTGCTGCAGCCCGCCAGAACGATGCTCAGAACCATGATCATGGCAAGGAGCAGGCAAATGGTTCTCTTTTTCATGATATCCTCCTTAGATTTTAGGTGATATGGGGTGTCGTTTTCTCTTGTAAACGCCTCAAAACGCGGTACCATTCGTTTTCAGGCATACAATTCATAAAACAGGCTGTTCTCTCAGCCCTTGACTGCGCCAATGGTAAGACCCTGTGCGAAGTATTTCTGGAAGAACGGGAACACGACCAGCATGGGGCCTGCGGCGATGACGCACATGGCGAATTTCAGCGATTCGCTCGGCAGCATGCTCGTGTCCAGCGAAACGCTGCCGGACATCATGGGGTTGTTCGCAAGATTCTTCATGAATTCCGCCTGATCCATCATGCGCTGGAGCAGGTATTGCAGCGTATAGAGGCTTTCGTTGCGGATGTAGATCATGGACGTGGTATAGTCGTTCCAGCGGGCGACCAGCGCCATAAAGCCAAGGGACGCAAAAACGGGCGTGGACAGCGGCAAAACGACCGAAAAGAAGATGCGCAGCTCACTCGCGCCGTCCAGATACGCCGCCTCAAACAGCGTCTCGGGCAGGCCCTTGAAGAACGTCCGGAATACCATGGTGTTCCACGCGCCGCCGGTGATGCCGGGCAGAATGTAGATCCAGATGGAATCCGCCAGCTTATAATACTTGGCGAAGATAATGTAGTTCGGAATCATACCGGCGCCGAAGAGCATGGTGAAGAAGATAAAGACCGTGATGGGCCTGCGGAAGCGGAAGTTGCTTCTGGAAAGCGGATAGGCTGCCAGTGCTGCGACGAGGCTGCTGAGAACCGTGCCGACCACAGCCTGAAAGATGGTCACGCCGTAGGCGCGCAGCACGCGCGTGCCGCTGGAGAATGCCGACTTGTACGCGTCGAGCGTAAAATCACGCGGCAGCAGGGAAAAGCCGCCGGAGGTCAGGGCCTGTTCGCTGGTGAATGACGCTGAAATGACGACGATCAGCGGAAGAACGAAGCAGGCGCACATCAGGAAAAAGAAAATATACACAAAGCGCTTGAACGCCCTGTCGCGGCTGTGCTTGATTTTCGGATTCATAAGATTCTCCCTTCCGCTTAAAACATCGAGTTGTCCGGGGAGATCTTCTTGACGATCCAGTTGGACAGCAGAACAAGGAACATACCCACAACGGACTGAATGAGGCCCGTCGTCGCGCCGATCGCATAGCTGGATTCCTGCAGGGAACGATAGACGTAGGTGTTGAGGATATCCGTCGTTGCGTACAGCGTGGAGGTATTTCTCGGAATGACATAGAAAAGGTCGAAGTTGCCGCTGATGAGCGTGCCCGCATTCATGATGGTGAAGATGCAGATCAGCGGGACAAGGTGCGGCAGGGAGATATGCAGCATCTTCTGGAAGCGGCTTGCGCCGTCGATCTCCGCCGCTTCGTAGAGCGAGGTATCAATGCCCATCAATGCGGCGAAATACATCATGGAGCCCATGCCGATACCCTTCCAGATATTCACGACGGTCAGGATGAACGGCCAGTATTTTGAATTCATGTACACATCGACCGGGTCGCCGCCGAAGAACTGGATGATCTGGTTCATAAGACCGGTCCTCGGGCTGAGGATGGCGTAGACGATGTAGCCGACGATAACCATGGACATGAAGTTCGGGAAGGTGATGATGGTCTGATACGTTTTCAGCCGGCGTCTGCTTGTGATCTCAAACAGCAAAAGTGCGATGATCACGTTCGTGACCGGACTGAGCACCATGAACAGAAGACCGTAGAGCACCGTGTTGCGCAGCGCACGGTCAAGCGCGACGGACTGGATGATCCACTTGAAGTTTGCAAGGCCGCACCAGTCGCTGCCGAGGATGCCCTTGGAGAATTTATAATTCTTGAACGGAATGATGACTGCGGCTCCCATCGGTATATAGTTGAACAGGATATAAGCGATGATCGCCGGGATACACAGAAGCAGCAGCTGACGGCTGGCTTTTGCATCTGCCCGGCCTTTGTGGCCAAGGCGCGGCCCTTCCTTTTTTCTTTCCTTTGTCATGGTTCGCATGGGTTCCTCCGCTTTCTTTTTCTTCATTTTACGAATTCGCGTTTCTATTTCCAAGTCGTAATTGCGACAATATTGGCAGGGTTTGCGACAACATCTTGTGCATTGCTTCTAAATACCAACTGTCGTTTTCCTTCTCTGTTGGTCAATTTTACATTGATTTTACATCCGCTTGAAAATTGGATAAATCGCACAAATCCGATCGTTTCTTATTATGCAAAGCGCACATGTATTTCTGCATGTGCGCCCTGATTTGCTTTTACATCGACGCTGCTGCGCCGCCGTCTTATTCCTGCGGCGGCTCCTCTCGCTGGCTCAGATTCAGCCTCTGCTGATATTCGCGCATGGAGCAGCCGGTACAGGTCTTGAAAGCGGTGCAGAAGCTCTTTTTGTCCTTGTAGCCCACGGCCTCCGGGATGGATTTGACGTCCTTTCCGTTCCTCAGCATTCCAATGGCCGCCTTGATCCGAATGCGGAGCAGATACTCCGCAAACGTCTCATTCATCTCCGCGCGGAACTTTCGGACAAAGTGCCGTGAGCTGATATGGGCATACGCCGCTACGCTCTCGGCAGTCAGCTTTTCTCCAAGGTGCGTCTGCATATAGACACAGGCGCGCCCAATGGTGTCGCTTTTCAGCGCATCCTCCTGCATAATATAGCCCTTTTCCGCGAGCAGCTTCCAGATTGTGTCGATTTGCGTTGTCACAGCGTGTGTGGATGTCAGTTCCTCCAGCGGCGTGTCCATTATGCTGCTTCGGATTTGCAGGAAAAGCGCCTCATCGCGGCGGCGAATTTCCATGCGCAGCTCCTCCATCAGCGCACGCACCAGCAGCGTCTCGATGCAGAATGAATCATTGGAAACCAGTGGCTTGATTCTGGAGTACAGCTGCCAATGCTCTTCGCAGATTTCCGGCCGCAAGGCCGTAAGCAAGCGCAGGAGCTTTGGAATAATCTCATCCCAATTGGTCTGGCTGCGCAGATAGGCTTCTTCCCGACTTTCCGCGTGCAGCTCCTCTGAAACGCGGATCATCGTGCTGCGCAGCGCGTCGATCCCGTCAGACTTCGGCAAATAGTCATATGCACCGCACCGGACGGCTTGCTGCGCTTCCGCAAGGTTCGGCGTGTCAGTCAAAAAAATCACGCGGAGGCACGGAAACTGTCTGCGGACATATCTGGCAAGTTCAAACCCAGACATATCCGGCAGGCTCGTATTTGTGATGAGCACGGCCGCAGCTTCGCCTTTCTGCATCCAGCGCAGCGTTCCTTCCGCCACACATTCGCCGCGTACCATGCTGAATCCCAACCCGTAAAAGTCAATGCCGTTGATCACCTCTGTGCGGTATCGCATACAGGGATCCGTAAAAAATGCTTCAAACATAAGCTGCCTCACATCCGTCCATCGGTCCAGTATCCTCTGTATCGCATTCTAAAAGAATGCGGGTCAAAATTCATAGGTGGCAAATATGACATTTTTGCGGGTCAAAGTGTCATTTTCGCAGATTGCCTCCCTATATGCGCTGTGTTACGATACGAAAAAGCAGCGAAAAGGAGAACATATATGGATCAATTCGCACAAATCGCGGCAAACGGCATCGGCGGGAACGCTGCGCTTCTGGAGCCGGTCACGCCAATTCCGCATGAAACCGTTATCTGCCGTCTGGAACAGGCAGATGCACAGCCCATCACAGTCAAGCCGCATCTGTCTACAACGGAAGAACTGAAAACCGAGCTTGCTGCCATGCGGGAAGCATACCGCCCGTTTCTGGAAAATCACGCGCCTGCGTTTGAAAGCCTGCGCCGGCGCATGGATCTCACGTCGTTTCTGCGCGATGGTCAACCGGTCACGATCCCGGAATACGGCGGGCCGATCGGCGTGTGCAAAAAGACATATGAAACCACGTTTGAGCTGCCTGCGCTTTTGGCGGGCCAGTCGGTCTATATCCATTTTGACGGCGCGGATTACCGTGCAGTCGTTACCGTCAATGACACATTTGCCGGAGAGCATGAAGGCTTCTTCTCTCCATTCGAGTTTGAGATTACAGGCATCGTCAAAGACGGCACAAACCGGTTGAAAGTTGAATTGTATAATGACCATATTTATATGGGAAACGATCCCGGCGGCAGCGAAGAAACAGAAGGCGACAAGCTTTATGCCGCCACCGGTCTCGGCTGGGACGGTCCGCTGGACGGCTGGCACCACTGCCCCTCCGGGACGGGCATTTACAACCGCGTCTATGTGGAGATCCGAAATTCCGTCCATATCAGCGACCTCTATATCCGTCCGCTGGACGGGAAGGCAGAAGCATGGCTGGAAATTCAGAACGACAGATATGATACCCTCCCGGTCGAGCTTTCGCTTTCACTCTACGGGCAGAACTTCCCCGAGACGGTCTTTGAAGACCACCGCTTTACGCCGGAGACGACGCGCTTTGTCGGCATGGGCGACAGCCTGACGGAGGCCGCCGTCAAGTCCGAGCTTGGAAAGGGCATTCCCATGCCGCTCAAGCACGGAAAGAATCTGTACAAACTCAAATTTGACCTGCCGGACGCAAAGCTGTGGGATCTGGAAACCCCGTATTTGTACCAGCTCCATGCAGCCGTTCTTGTAAACGGGACGTGCACCGACCGCCTTGCGCAGCAGTTCGGTATGCGCAGCTTTACGCAGGACACAGAAAGTCCGCAGCGCAAGGGGATGTTCTATCTCAATGGCCGCTCCATCCGTCTGCGCGGGGCCAATACGATGGGCTTTGAGCAGCAGGACGTGCTGCGCGGCGATCTTCCGCAGTTGATCGACGATATTCTGCTGGCCAAAATCTGCAACATGAATTTTCTGCGTCTGACGCAGCGGCCGGTGCAGGATGAGGTCTACGAATACTGCGACAAGCTCGGCCTTATGACGCAGACGGATCTTCCGCTGTTCGGCGTCATGCGCCGCTTCCGCGTCCCGGAGGGCATCCGGCAAGCGGAGGAGATGGCGCGCATGGTGCGTAAGCATCCGTGCAATGTCGTCGTCAGTTATATCAACGAGCCGTTTCCGAACGCCAATAACGAGCCGCACCGACATTTGATCCGTCCGGAACTGGAAAACTTCTTCACCTGCTGTGACCTTGTTGTGAAGCTCTCGAACCCCGATCAGGTCATCAAGCACGTGGACGGCGATTATGACCCGCCCACAGACGGGATGCCGGACAACCACTGCTACCCCATGTGGTATAACGGCCACGGTATTGACATCGGCCGTCTGCACCGGGGCTATTGGCTGCCTGTCAAGCCCGGCTGGTACTATGGCTGCGGTGAATACGGCGCAGAGGGGCTGGATTCAGCGGAGGTCATGGAGGAGTGCTACCCGCGCGAATGGATGCGTGAGCCGTTTGACCCGGGCCGCATTGTCCGCAGCCAGACAAAGAGCTTCAGCGGCTTTTTCTATGACGCGCAGGAGGATATGCAGGGCTGGATCAGCCGCAGCCAGCAGTATCAGGCCTTTGCCGCGCGCATGATGACCGAGGCATTCCGCCGCGACGACCGCATGGTCTCGAACGCCATCCATCTGTTCATCGACGCATGGCCCAGCGGCTGGATGAAGTCCATCATGGACTGCAAGCGCATCCCGAAGCAGGCGTATTTTGCCTACCGAGATGCACTCGCGCCCCTGCTGGTGTCGCTACGCACCGACCGCTTTGCCTATACGGCGGGCGAAACGATTCAGATCGAAGCGTTCCTGTGCAATGATACCGCGAAATCCGGCGCGTATACGCTTGCCTTTGAGCTTTACAACGAGCAAAACAAGCTGATTCAGACCGGGCGCGTCCCCGCGCACGCGGACGCCTGCCGCGCAGCCTATATCGCCAGCGCCGAATTCCCGGCAGAGACCGCGCAAGACCGCGAAACGCTGACGCTCCGCGCCGTCCTGCTGGACGGGAACGGGGACGTTGTCAATGACACAGAGCAGAAGCTGACCGTATTTCAGGACGTGACTGTCGTACCGAACGACAATGTTGTCATTCTGAAGCTGGAACCGGGTTTGCATACCGTCGCGGGTGAGACCGTGACCGTCAAGCCCTGCGGCATGCTTCCGCTGCATTTTGTCTCCCGCAAAACGGGGCATCCGGCTGTCGACGAATTCAAGGAGCAGGACTTCTCCTACTGGTATGACGCCAAGGAGGACTGCATCACGCCGCTGCTGGACACGACGTTTACCGTCGAAGGCTTCACACCCATTCTTTTGTCCAACAATATGGACGAACAGGGAAATTGGGGGCCAGTACTGGCTGCGGCAGAAAAGCTATACGAGGGCAAGCACTATGTGATCTGCCAGTTGGATCTGCGGCAGGAAAACCCGGTCGCAAAGCGCTTCCTGAGAAATCTCTACAGGTTGGGTACAAAATGAACAACATCGAACAGGCGATTTCCTTTGCGCGGCAGGAATATACCCGTCAGGGTCTGGAAGCGCTCTATCAAAAGGACTTTGAGGAAGCGCTGCTTCCGGCACTTTCTCAGGCCGCCGAAATTTACAGGGCAGACACGCTCCGTTGGAGCGGCGATCCCAAGACGGATCTGCTCGCAGCGCTCCTTTGGAGTCAGAAGCTGCTGAACGATTATCAAAGGCACCAGCTTCCGGACGAGGTATTTTATCATACGATCGACGATATCGGCCGCTGGGCCTCCGAATATTGGAGCTATAGCGGCAGGATCGGCCTTGCCGAAAGCGCATGGCTGACGAATCATCTGACGCTGCGGCTGTTCCAGCTTGGACGACTTCAATTCTGCATGGAGCCGGCGGACTTTTCCGCCCCGGCTTTTGGACTTGAACCGGGCG
>OLIT01003189.1_pt1 | contig 10497 bp, 7 predicted proteins | sample 1601341 | NCBI WGS metagenome assembly OLIT01 (sample SAMEA2452121, study PRJEB22498) | human gut metagenome | biome: human feces; feature: human gut; material: feces | place: Australia | collected 2012
TATTCCAGCAACGCCCGGTCGAGTTCGTGCCATGGTCGTCCGGTAACGGACACGGCGTGCATGTTCTCATACGGAATTTGTTCATGGTGTGCGAACATCTGCAATGAGTTGAAGTAGGGAAACACTTTCATGCCTACTCCTAAAAGGTTTTTCCGGATGGTGGAAGCGAAGCCGAAAAAGAACGGGTCTCCCGAAACGAAGGAGACGATCACTTTGCCTTCCTGGATCAACCGGCTGTATTCCGCAAGGACGGCATTTATTGGAGCCTTGATTTCGATCCATACCGCATCGGCGGGTAGGAATGGTTTCACAATTTCGTAATGCCGCTTCCCTCCGGAGAAGATGTTGTCGTGTTTGACATTTTTGATAATGACTTCTATATGCTTAGGCTGTGGATTGTCGTCCATCCCGATCATATAGATGTGCGTTTTGCCGTAAGCTTCTACAATTTCTTGAGTTCTCATACGTCTCTACCTGGTTTTAATTGTTTTGCATCATTGTAGCATAAAATCGCATTTACCAAAGTCGCGGCGAGGTTGCTACCACCTTTCCGTCCTTCGATGATGAGTTTAGGAATAGAGACAAACGGCTTTACCATGTGTTTGGATTCCTGTACGTGTACGAAACCGACAGGAGTGGCAATAATGCCGGCGGGAATGGCTTTCCCTTTCCTTATCAGGTCACAAAGTTCCATTAATGCGGTCGGCGCATTGCCGAATACATATAAAGCGCTGGGATGTTCCTGTACGGCAAGCCGGATGCCAGCTTGTGTGCGGGTGATCCCTTTTTCGGTAGCGAGGGCAACGGTTTTCTCGTCTTGCAGGTAACATTTCACTTCGAGTCCCATGCGTTGCAAAGCTCCTTTGCGGATACCGGATGCTGCCATGGTGACATCGGTGATGATGGTACGGACTGCGCCACTGCTTAGTTTTTCGTAGAGCGTGGAAACGGCATTGTCGTCTACCCGCAGTACATTTTCCATATCGAAATCGGCTGTTGTATGGATGGCATGCAGCAAGGCCCATTTCTTGTCTAACGGAATATCCTGGTTTTTCAGTTCTTTCTCGATGGTGCGGAAACTACGGATCATGATGTCCTGGCCGATTTTGATTTCCTTAGCGGCCATTTTGATCTCGTCGTAATAACCGCGCGGGGTAATCATTTTATTTTCGAACTGATAGGTCTGTGAGTTGCCGATAAGGATGACAGTGAACATATCCACCTGTTCCGGGTCGAAGTCTGCCAGTGTAGTGATCGTCACTTCCTGTTCTTCGCGTCCTGCCTGGCGGACAAAGCCGACCGGTGTCTGCGGATCGCGTTCCTGTAGGAAAATTTCGATCAGGCGGTAGAGCTGCCAGTAGCGGCCTTCACTTTTGGGATTATAGATGGCGGTGATAAAGTCTGCCGAAGCGGCGGCTTTGATGCGTTTTTCTATCAGTTCCCACGGTGTCATCAGGTCGGAGAGGGAGATCACGCAGAAGTCGTGTCCTACCGGGGCACCCAACAGGGAGGCTGCCTTCTGGAAGGCACTGATTCCGGGTAAAGCTTCGATGCTGATGTCACTTCCTTTTTCGCGTTTCATCTCGTAGATAAGCGGGGCCATCCCATAGATGCCGGCATCGCCGGAGCTGATAACAGTTACTACTTTGCCTTCGGTCGCATAATTATATGCTTCTTCGGCACGTGCCTTCTCCCGTTTCATCCCTGAGTCGATACATATGGCTCCGGGACGGATTATCTTTTCAATGAACCGGAAGTAATATTTGTATCCCACGATAACGTCTGATTGCCGGATGGCAGATAACACTGCGGGAGTAATGTCTGATTCACTGCCGGGTCCGATACCGGCTACGATTATTTTACCTGTGCTCATTTATAGCTTTGAGTTATTGATTCTGATACATTCGGTTGTAATCATGCAGACACAAAGATAATCTATTTATTTCGTACCGGTAGACTTTTGACGGTTTTGTTCTTAAAAATACGTTTCCGGGCTTTGCGTTTGAGTTGCAGGTATTGCAGCCAGGAAAATACTCGTAGTAACACAACAAGTAAAATAACACCTGACAGAATATAACAGACTAAGGGAGTTGACATTCTCCCCTCAACAAAAGTATTATCCCCACCCTTACCAAGGGATAATAACACATACAATTTGGTCATCATAATTTAATAAGAATCTGTATTTTAACAATACAAAGGTAGCCTATGCTGCAGAAGGGGAATATATATAAAATCACATATAAAATATATAATCTGATATTCTTTCAGCTGTTTAGTTTCTTCTTTAATTCTTCGGGGGTAAGTCCGAATTGTGTTTTACAGAACTTATAGAAATGAGAATGTGAACTGAAATCGAAATCGTCGATTATACTTTTGAAATCTTCACCTTCCGTTGTCAGGCATTTTAAAATCCGTTTCGCCTTTTCATTCAGTAACCACTGGTAGGCAGGAATACCGAAGTTTTCTTTGAATTTGACCCGGAAGGAGTTTATCCCATATCCCATCAGATTGGCCAGTTCTTTGACATTCTTTACTTTCATATAATTTTCCGCTACCTGTTTTTCGAACTCAGACGGGTGATTGGCCAGCAGATAGAAAAAATGACCTAAATCTTTACTGGGGTAGACTGTTTTGAGAAGATAGAACAGTTCCTCTCTTTTGGCAAGATATAAGTTGTAATTCAAATAATTATTCTCCAGATACTGGATGAGAAGTTTTAAAAAGCTGTAGAGAGGTTCGATTATCTTTAGTTCTATCCATTCAAACGAGGATTCGGGTAACAGGTCATATTGAGCCCGGAAACGAAATAACTCATCGATAGTCAGACTATCGAAGGTGAACGCAAGAATTTGCGAACATGGAGTAATTTCATAGGTGTATTTTTCATGCCCTTTAAGAAAGAGCATATGCGGTTCGCCAATGGACTTCGTTTGAGTATGTGGAGAATATATTTTTACTGATCCGTCCAGTATGAAGAAAATCATATTATTATATAGGTAAGATTCAGTTAAATCTATTCCTTCGGGCTTTATGAGAAGATCAAAGCCTGCATGTAATGACTGACTGTTAGGTATTTCAGAAGGCGCGTTATTAATCGTACTTTTCATGTTTTTGTTTGGATTTAGTTGTTGTTTTACACTCCATGTGAATGTATATGCAAAAAAAATACAATGTTCCAGTTTGTTATGTATACAAAATATCATTTTATGTATATATTTTGATATAAATAAAAATGCAAGTAAAGATGGTAAATAATTAGTTGATAATAGATAAAATGTCTATTGTTATTGCTCCTTTAATAATGTAAAAGTTCTGGTTGTGTAAATTAGAATTTCAAGAATGTATTGATATAAAAAAACGGCCTTTCCCCGTATGAGGAAAGAGGCCGGTTTTCATTTGTGACTCTGTGACAGATAATGGACGTTTGGTCCGTCAGTCTTTTTCAGCAGCGTATTGCTTTTTTTTATCCATGATATCGACCATTTTGTGTTTGGCCGCAAAACGGGCATGTTCGATGAAGATGTCCTGTATGTCGGGATTCTGTCCCAGACCTTCCATCAGGACGGATACTTCGTAACCGTTGTCTTCCAGCTCCTTTTTCCAGTCGCCTGCTATATCATTGTTGACATGGTCGCCGGCAACGAACATGAAAGGCATGAGCATGACTTTCTTTACACCGCTGGCTTTGAGCTTGGCAAGCATCGTATCGAAAGTGGGATAACCTTCGATCGTTCCGACATGGAAGTTTTCATAGTCTTTTGCTTTCAGCATATAATCAGTCACTGTCTTCTGCAACATACCGTGTGCAAAAGACATACTCATTGAACAACCTACAAGAAAGGCTGTCAGCAGACATTTCTTTTTCATTGAAAGAGATTTGTTTTATGTTCATAATAGCCCTCCTGGTCCCGGGAGAACGGATTTGTCTGTCTGGCAGGTTTCCTGACTTGCCCGGAAAACGACCTTCCCATCCTTGTCACGGACAGTGGTGTAAGCATGTTTTCCTTTTATAGCGGGCTTCACAGTAGCGGGCACTGTTCCGGATTCTCACCGGATTCCCTTTTATACGCAACCGGAGGCTGGCGTATCACCAAAGCGGGACAAAGATAGAAATTTATTTAAAATAAGGGAGCTTTTATAATCTCTTAATTGAATCTCCCGCAACAACTTTCTCATGGATTGTGTTCCATTTACCACAATAAAATCGGACATGGAATATGTCTTACTATTAACGTCAAATAATTGTATATATGGAGTGGTTTGCTGATTTGCTCAAACACTATCCGGAACTGGCTATCTTTCTGACACTGGCTTTCGGTTTCTGGATAGGTAAATTTAAGATAGGTAAATTTTCTTTGGGAACAGTTACCAGCGTATTGCTGGTCGGTGTATTAATCGGACAATTGCATATCGATATCGGGGCACCCATTAAATCCGTATTCTTTCTTCTGTTCCTTTTTGCCGTGGGATATAGTGTTGGTCCGCAGTTCTTTCGCGGGCTAAAAAAGGAGGGACTTCCGCAGATGCTTTTTGCCGTACTGATGTGTTTGTTCTCTCTGTTTGTTCCCTTTTTGCTTGCCAAGCTGATGGGATACAATGCCGGAGAAGCGGCTGGATTGCTGGCTGGTTCGCAGACGATCTCTGCGGTGCTGGGAGTAGCGGAAGATACGATCAACCAGAGCGGGTTGAGTGCGGCAGACAAAACATCCATGATTAATGTGATGCCTGTAGCTTATGCCGTATGTTATATTTTCGGTACGGCCGGTTCTGCTTGGCTGATGAGCGATGTGGCTCCTCGTTTGCTGGGCGGACTGCCTTCGGTAAAGAAGGCTTGTAAAGAGCTGGAAGCAAAGATGGGTACCGACGATGAGAGCGAGCAACCCGGTTTTATGCCGGCAGCACGTCCCATCACTTTCCGCGCTTATAAGATCAGTAATGACTGGTTCGGGGCAGGCAAGACCGTACAGGAGCTGGAAGATTATCTGGAAGGGCAGGGCCGTCGTCTGTTTGTAGAACGCGTACGAATCAATAATGTGGTATATGACGTGAAACCGGACCTGATGCTTCAGAAAGGGAACGAAGTCGTGTTGAGTGGTCGCCGTGAATTTGTGATCGGAGAAGAAGATTGGATCGGAGACGAAGTGAACGACCTTGAATTGCTGGACTTCCCGGCAGAGACATTGCCTGTACTGATCTCCCGTAAGAAGTTTTCGGGAATAACTGTAGCCGGTCTCCGCAATGAAAAGGTGATGCACGGCGTCAGCATTAAAAGTATCAAACGTGCGGGTGTCAATATACCTGTGCTGGCTGCGACAAAGATTAATCCGGGCGATATGCTCGAACTGGTAGGTACCAAGATGGAGGTAAATGCTGCGGCTGCGACTTTGGGGTATGCTGACCGGCCGACCAACCAGACGGATATGATCTTTGTTGGTCTGGGGATCTTTATCGGTGGCGTGATCGGCTCATTAGTGGTACATTTTGGAAATATACCGATCAGCCTGAGTACGAGTGGCGGGGCATTGATTGCCGGACTGGTATTCGGATGGCTTCGCTCCAAACACCCGACATTCGGACGTATTCCGGAACCATCCTTGTGGGTATTAAATAATGTAGGGTTGAATATGTTCATTGCCGTGGTCGGCATTACGGCCGGACCGAGTTTTGTGACCGGCTTCAAAGAAGTAGGCGTAAGTCTGTTCATTATCGGAGCACTGGCTACGACCATTCCGCTGATAGCCGGTGTCCTGATGGGACGCTATCTCTTTAAATTCCATCCGGCCATTACACTGGGTTGTACTTCAGGAGCACGAACGACAACAGCCGCCCTCGGTGCGATAGAAGATGCGGTGGAAAGCCAGACACCGGCGTTAGGATATACAGTTACTTATGCTGTCGGTAACACCTTACTGATTATCTGGGGAGTGGTGATTGTCTTGTTAATGTAAATCATAGAAAAAGATAGTTCAATTCTGATAAAAATAGAAATTAATAATCATACATATAATATATAATATGGAAGAAAACAATAAAATCGTAGTCACCCGTGAATACGAAAAGAAAATGTCGGAGATCAGTCCGTTCGAATTAAAGGACATACTGATCCGGTTAGCCGATGAGAGTGCCCGTAAGAGTACCCACATCATGTTGAATGCCGGTCGTGGCAACCCGAACTGGATTGCTACCACGCCACGCGAAGCCTTTTTTCTACTCGGCCAGTTTGCTCTGGAAGAATGCCGTCGCGGGGTTAAACTGGAAGACGGTATGGTCGGTCTTGCCGGCGTTCCCCAGAAACCAAGTATCGCCTATCGGTTCAGGGAGTTTCTTGATAAACATGAGGGAACACCGGGTTCCGAACTTTTACGTGATACCTATAATTATATGGTACGTGTAAAGAATGTTGATGAAAACGACCTGGTACATGAGTGGGCAGAAGGTGTGATTGGTGACCAGTATCCTGTTCCCGACCGTATTTTGAAATATACGGAAGTATTGGTGCGTGATTATCTGGATCAGGCATTGTGTAACAACCAGCCGCCCAAAGGTAAATTCGATTTGTTTGCCACCGAGGGTAGTACGGCTGCCATGTGTTACATCTTCGACTCCCTTCAACAGAACTTCCTGTTGAATAAAGGAGACAAGATCGTCCTGTTTGCTCCGGTCTTTACTCCTTATATAGAAATACCCGAACAGGCCCGTTATCTGTTTGATGTAACGGAAATACATGCGCTGAAAATGACGGGTGACGGATATCATACCTGGCAATATCAGGAAAAAGACCTGGATATATTGAAGGATCCGTCTGTCAAGGCTGCCTTTATTGTCAATCCGAGTAATCCGCCTTCTTATGCTTTGACACCCGGATTGACGGAGCGTATTGTCGATATCGTTACCAATTATAATCCCAACCTGATGATTATTACCGACGATGTATATGCCACTTATGTACATGGTTTCCGTTCCCTGATGGCTGAGCTTCCTGATAATACATTATGCGTTTATTCTTTCTCCAAGTATTTCGGTGCGACAGGCTGGCGTCTGGCAGTCATCTCTTTGCATGAAGATAACATCTATGACCGTATGATTGCCGCATTGCCTGATGATAAGAAAGAAGCATTGGCAAAACGTTACAGCAGTATCATGCTCGACCCCTCGAAGATGAAGTTTATCGACCGCATGGTTGCTGATAGCCGTCAGGTCGCACTTAATCATACATCCGGACTTTCCCTGCCACAGCAGACACAGATGTCTTTGTTTGCCTCTTTTTCCTTACTGGATTCCGAGAACCTGTATCAGTCCCGCATGATCGACATCATTCACGAACGCCTGCACACCCTTTGGAAAAGTTCAGGATTTACCCTCCTCGATGATCCTCTTCGTGCCGGTTATTACAGTGAAATAGATATGGAAGTATGGGCAAAGAAATTCTATGGAGACGACTTCTTCGAATATCTGAAAGCCAACTACGAACCGGTCGATGTCGTGTTCCGCCTGGCACAGGAAACATCGCTTGTCCTGTTGAACGGCGGAGGCTTCGATGCTCCCGAATGGTCTATCCGTGCTTCGCTGGCTAATCTGAAAACGGAAGACTATGTCCGGATCGGCGAGGGGATCGCTTCCATTCTTCATAGTTATGCCGCGAAATGGCAAGAATCGATAAAAGATAAATAAGTTAAGAATAGTTTATATATCGTTGAACAAAATAAGTTCGCCGCGCGTTTTATAAATGAACGTGAGGCGAACTTTCTTATTTGTATAGACAACCTCTATCGGGTCATAGACATTATTGAATAAAAGGTGTTTTATTTATATATACATTTGTTAATGACAAATGGAACTCTTTTTTATTTGCATATACAAGCTTTCTGATAAACAAACAACTAATAAGATTATAATATGGTGTACGACATTGAAATGCTGAGAAGCTTTTATTCCAATTTCCCGAAAAGGGTAGATGTGGCCCGCGAAAAGATCGGTCGTCCGATGACTCTGGCCGAGAAAATCTTATATGCTCATTTATATGACGAAAAGGCATTACGCCTGTTCAGGCGTGGAGACGATTATGTGAACTTCCGTCCCGATCGTGTGGCGATGCAGGATGCAACGGCCCAGATGGCATTGTTGCAGTTCATGAATGCTGGAAAAAAGAAATCCGCTGTCCCGGCAACTGTTCATTGCGATCACCTGATCCAGGCGAATATCGGTGCGAAAGCAGATATTGAAACAGCAACAAAAGGGAACAGCGAAGTGTATGATTTTCTGAAATCCGTATCCGATAAGTTCGGTATCGGTTTCTGGAAACCCGGTGCAGGAATTATCCACCAGGTGGTGTTGGAAAACTATGCCTTCCCCGGCGGAATGATGGTCGGAACAGACTCGCACACGCCGAATGCCGGCGGATTGGGAATGGTAGCCATCGGTGTCGGTGGTGCCGATGCCGTCGATGTAATGACGGGGATGGAATGGGAACTGAAGATGCCGAAACTGATCGGTGTCAAGCTGACCGGACGTCTGAGCGGCTGGGCTTCACCGAAAGACGTTATCCTGAAACTAGCCGGTATCCTGACCGTAAAGGGCGGGACGAATGCCATTATCGAATATTTCGGAGAAGGTGCTTCCTCTATTTCCGCTACAGGAAAAGCGACAATCTGTAACATGGGTGCCGAAGTGGGTGCCACTACTTCATTATTCCCGTACGATCTGAATATGGCAACTTATCTGCGTGCCACTGGCCGCGATACCGTTGCAGCCTGGGCCGATGCTATCCAGGATTATCTGGAAGCCGATATGGAAGTAAGGGCACAGCCGGATGAATATTATGACCGCGTGATCGTCATCAACCTGTCCGAACTGGAACCGCATATCAATGGCCCGTTCACTCCGGATGCAGCAACGCCTATCTCTGAGTTTGCCGCGAAGGTAAAAGCAAACGGCTATCCCCGCCAGATGGAAGTCGGCCTGATCGGTTCATGTACGAACTCCTCTTATCAGGATTTAAGCCGTGCCGCCTCTATCGCCCGGCAGGCTTTTGAAGATAAAATACCTGTCGCTTCCCCGCTGATCATCAATCCGGGATCGGAACAGATCCGTTATACAGCCGAACGTGACGGTATCATCGGTGACTTTGAAAAGCTCGGTGCCACCATCATGGCAAACGCCTGCGGTCCGTGTATCGGCCAGTGGAAACGTCATACCGACGATAACACCCGTAAAAATTCAATCGTAACCTCCTTTAACCGTAATTTCGCCAAACGTGCAGACGGCAATCCGAATACACATGCTTTTGTCGCTTCCCCGGAACTGACGCTAGCATTGACCATTGCCGGTGACCTTTGTTTCAATCCGTTGACGGATACATTGAAGACCGAAGACGGTCGCGAAGTAAAACTCCGTGAGCCGCAGGGAACTGATTTCCCGCCCAAAGGTTTTGATGTAAAAGATAACGGTTATCTGGCTCCGACCGGAAAAGATGTGGAAGTAAAGATCAGTCCCGATTCAAACCGTTTGCAGGTGTTGCATCCTTTTGCTCCGTGGGATGGAAACGATTTGCTGGAAATGCCTCTTTTGATCAAGGCTTCGGGTAAATGTACGACAGACCATATTTCGATGGCCGGTCCGTGGCTCCGTTTCCGTGGTCATCTGGAAAATATATCCGACAATATGCTGATGGGGGCGGTGAACGCTTTCAACGGTCAGACGAATGCCGTATTGAACCAGTTGAATAATACGTATGAAGCTGTCTCCGCCGTTGCCAAACAGTATAAGGCGAAAGGCATTTCATCCATCGTGGTTGCCGAAGAGAACTACGGTGAAGGCTCCTCCCGTGAACACGCCGCTATGGAACCCCGTTTCCTGAATGTGAAAGTGATCCTTGCCAAAAGTTTTGCCCGCATCCATGAAACGAACCTGAAAAAGCAGGGTATGCTTGCCCTCACTTTTGCCGATAAGGATGATTATAAGAAAGTACGCGAGGAAGACAAGATTTCGATTGTCGGCTTGAAAGAGTTCGCCCCCGGAAAGCCGCTGACGGCAATCCTTTACCATGCCGACGGCACAGAAGAATCGTTCGCGGTGAATCATACCTATAATGAGTTGCAGATAAAATGGTTTAAAGCGGGAGCAGCGTTGAATGCAGCCCGATGATAAATTATTGATTTATGGTCGAATTAAAACTGTCCTGTTCCCGCACTTGACGCGGGAACAAGGTTGTTAAATCATCATTTGTAAAAATAGAGAATAAGATTATGAATAAGATAACAAAACAAAACGGGACCCTCCTTGTCCCCGATAAAGTCGTCATTCCCTTTATAGAGGGAGATGGAGTAGGTGCGGAGATTGCACCAGTTTGCCAGCGCATTGTCGATGAAGCGGTTGGCAGGGCGTATGGCGGCCAGCGAGTGATCGAATGGAAGGAAGTATTGGCAGGCGAAAAAGCCTTCAAGCAGATCGGCAGTTGGTTGCCCGACGAGACGATGGAGGCTTTCCGCGAATATA
>OLIT01003193.1_pt1 | contig 10471 bp, 9 predicted proteins | sample 1601341 | NCBI WGS metagenome assembly OLIT01 (sample SAMEA2452121, study PRJEB22498) | human gut metagenome | biome: human feces; feature: human gut; material: feces | place: Australia | collected 2012
ACCGGACATGGAATGCGCAGGGAGTGAATATGTGGAATTATAAAGATCCCTGGTGGGTGCAATGCCACGGTACTTTTCAGAATGGCGTAGTCTTTGATATAACCCAAGGCTTTGTTTATGGACAATTGTCTAAAGACCAGACACATAATTCATACGTAGATATAATCGGAACGAAAGGGGTGGTGCGCATGACGCACGACTTCAATACTGCTGTGGTCGATCTGCATGGGGTGAATCAGACACTTCGGGTGGAGAAACCTTTCGGTGGCAAGAATATCGACGTATTATGTGACTTGTTTGCTGATTCGGTAGTGACCGCACAACGTAATCCGGATTCTTCTGGAACACCCGATAATGATAATCCAGCCCCGCACAACGTAGTCCCCGCCTACCGCTATTGCGTGATTCGGCCATTGCGTCCGAATATGCATGGACATTCCTGAAAGATACACGTACGCATGATCTGCCGGCTATCGGTAATCTCCGTACGCTGGAACAAATTCGCGAAAGAAGAAGAAATATGAAAAATGGATATGGGTTGCTACACAGTAATCTTCCACAAATAACGAACCCTTAAAATAACTAATTATGTCAGACATTTCGAGGAGAGACTTTCTCAAAACGGGCGCTATGGCTTTGGCAGGCATTACCATTGCTCCGAGTTCTATTTTAGGAATGAGTCACGGTCATGTGGCTCCCAGTGATAAATTGAATCTTGCAGCCGTGGGTATTGGCGGCATGGGACATGCCAATATTAATAAGGTGAAGGGCACTGAAAACATTGTGGCTCTTTGCGATGTGGACTGGAGATATGCAAAAGGTGTGTTCGACGAATTTCCGAAAGCAAAGAAATATTGGGACTATCGGAAGATGTACGATGAAATGGGTAAATCTATCGACGGGGTAATTATTGCTACTGCCGACCATACTCATGCTATTATCACTGCTGATGCGATGACAATGGGCAAGCACGTATTCTGTCAGAAACCGTTGACTCACTCTGTTTATGAGTCCCGTTTGCTTACGAACTTGGCTAAGAAGTATGACGTAGCTACTCAGATGGGTAACCAAGGTTCTTCATTGGCTGAAGGTGTAGATTTGATCTGTGAATGGATTTGGAATGGTGAGATCGGTGAGGTTACTAAAGTAGAATGCGCTACCAACCGTCCTATCTGGCCGCAAGGTTTGAACGCTCCTGAGAAAGTTGATAAGATTCCTTCTACATTGAATTGGGATTTGTTTACGGGTCCTGCTAAATTGAGACCGTTTAATAAGACATATCATCCTTGGAACTGGCGCGGATGGTGGGATTATGGTACAGGTGCGTTGGGTGATATGGCTTGCCACATCTTACATCCGGTATTCAAAGGCTTGAATTTAGGCTATCCGACAAGAGTTCAAGGTTCTTCTACATTGTTATTACAAGACTGTGCTCCTAACGCTCAGCATGTTAAGTTGGTATTCCCGGCTCGTGATAATATGCCAAAGGTAGCTATGCCGGAGGTTGAAGTTCACTGGTATGATGGTGGTATGATGCCGGATCGTCCAGAAGGATTCCCTCAAGGTAAGGAATTGATGGGTGAAGGTGGTGGATTGTGTATCTTCCATGGTACGAAAGATACATTGATCTGTGGTTGCTACGGTGTTAACCCATGGTTGTTATCTGGTCGTAAACCGAACGTTCCTCAAACATTGCGCCGCGTGAAAGACGCTATGAAGGGTGGTCACGAACAAGACTGGATTCGTGCTTGTAAGGAAAGCGCAGGCAGCCGTGTTCAGACGAAGTCTAACTTCTTGGAGGCTGGTCCGTTCAATGAAATGGTTGTAATGGGTGTATTGGCTGTTCGTTTGCAAAGATTGAATAAAGAATTGTTGTGGGATGGCCCTAACATGAGATTTACGAATATCGATCCGAATGAGACAATCAAGATCATCAAGAAAGATACATTCGAGGTTATCGATGGTGACCCGAAATTCAAGACAGAGTGGACGGATCCAATTAATGCTCAAGAATTTGCCGCAGGCTTGATCAAGCACAACTACCGTGAAGGCTGGAAGTTGGTAGATATGCCGAGATAATAGTTTTAACTCAATAAATAAAATGAAAAAGTCAGTATTATTAGCAAGTGCTGCTATCATGATGTGTTATTTCACATCTTGTGGTGGTGGAAAGAAAACAGAAGAAGCTCCTGCAGCTGCTGAGACTACAACAGAAGCCGCAACTCCTGAGTACAAGCTCATGACAGATCTTCCTACTGTAGATATCACGACTTTCCCGAAAGATAAAGAGGGTAGATATGTGATCTTCGATGGTAAGACATTCAATGGCTGGAGAGGTTATGACCGTGCTGACGTTCCGGGTGCTTGGACAATCGAGGACGGAGCGATCAAAATCAATGGCTCTGGTGCTGGTGAGGCTGGTGCTTCCAACGGTGGGGACTTGATCTTCGCTCATAAGTTGGGTAACTTCGAGCTTGAGTTCGAATGGAAAGTAGGTAAAGGATCTAACTCTGGTGTATTCATCATGATTCAAGAGGTAGAGGGACAACCTTCTTACATCTCTGCTCCTGAGTACCAAGTATTGGATAACGAGAACCACCCCGACGCTAAGTTAGGTAAGGATGGCAACCGTAAATCTTCTTCTTTGTATGACATGATTCCTGCTAAACCGCAGAACGCAAAACCGTTCGGTGAGTGGAACAAGGGTAAGATCATGTGCTATAAGGGTACAGTTGTTCACTATTTGAATAGCGATGAACCTGTTGTTGAGTATCACTTGTGGACTCCGCAATGGAAAGAAATGTTGGATAATAGCAAATTTAGCAAAGACAAATGGCCGTTGGCTTATGAGTTGTTGTTGAATTGCGGTGGCGCTAACAAAGAAGGTTTCATCGGATTTCAAGACCACGGGGATGATGTTTGGTTCCGTAACATTACTGTTAAAGTTTTGGATTAATCGTATCAAGCACATTTTAGCATAAATAACGCCCGAGGCCTAAATCTATGATTTTAGCTTCGGGTGTTGTGTTTTTAATAATCGACTTTTTCTAAACCAATTTTTTAGGACCAAGAAATGAAAATAGAACAAGGTTACACGAAAGCGCAGATGACTTGGCTGATGATGCTGCGTCTTTTTATAGGTTGGCACTTTATGTATGAAGGCCTAGTAAAAATCATGAACCCAAAATGGACATCTCTACCCTATCTACTCGATTCAAAGGGTCCCGCTGCTTCATTTTTTATCAAATTGACTCAAGACGACAGTTTGATGACAACCATCAACTTCTTGAATGAGTGGGCTCTGTTATTGATCGGCCTAGGCTTGACTTTAGGCTGTTTGTATCGTTTATCTTCTGTTGGAGGTATGATTCTTCTCGCTCTGTACACGTTATCCCACCCCTCTTTCGTGGGAGCGAGCTATATGATGCCGTTTGAAGGCTCTTATTTATGGATTGACAAGAACCTTGTGGAGTTCGCCGCTTTAGGCTTGATGTGCGTATTCCCTACATCACAAATCATAGGATTCGATCGTGTGTTAGGACGTGTGTGTCCGATATTGCATAAACTTAAATTTATTTGATACCCATGGCAACAGAAGATGCAAAGAATACTCCTTCTCAGGAGCAAATGCCCGATAAAGGACGTCGGGACACATTGAAGACATTGGCTACAGTGCCTATCTTAGGTGCTTTGGCATATGGCGTTTACCAAAAAAGGAAAGACGCTTTAAGAGGCCGTAACATATCAGATGTATTTCAGGTAAGTAACAGACAGGCCTCCTATTTAGAGCCGCAAGGCGATGGCAAGAAGATCCGTATCGGTTTGATAGGCTTCGGTATTCGTGGAAAGCAATTGATGCGTGCCGCAGGTTTCGCTGAGCCTTCTTGGATCGATAAGATGAAAGAGGCTAATAAGTTGAATAAGAAAGACACGCGTTATCAACAATATATGGAGCAAGATGATCTGAATATCGAGATAACCGCTGTTTGTGATATATTTGATGTATATGGTGAAGCCGCAGTGTTGACCGGCTCCAATATCCATCGTGAGGGTAGCGACGGTAAGTTCGGGCCTGCTCCGAAGCGTTACCGGACTTATCAAGAGCTGGTAACGGCTCCGGATGTGGATGCCGTTATTATCGCTGGTCCGGACCACTGGCATAGCACGATCGCTATGGCTGCGGCACGTGCCGGAAAGCATGTATATTGCGAGAAACCGTTATCATGGACGGTTCCTGAGACGTATATGGTTCGCCAAGTGATCAAAGAGACCGGCGTTGTATTTCAGTTAGGTCACCAAGGACGTCAGACCGATTGCTATCAGAAGGCCGAGGAGATTATCGGTAACGGATTATTAGGCCCTGTTAACTTGATCGAGGTTTGTACGAACCGTAACTCTCCAAATGGTGCTTGGGTATATGATATTATCGAAGGCTCTAATCCGAATACGATTGATTGGAAGCAGTTCGAGGGTGATCCTGAGCGTATTAAGGAATATATGGATTATATGACATCCAATAAGCTTGAAAGATATATCGGTCCGGACGAGCGTAGCAAGTTTAGTCTGGAACGTTTCTTCCGCTGGCGTTGCTGGTGGGATTATAGTACAGGTCTTTCCGGTGACTTGTTGACACATGAGTACGACGCTGTCAACCAGATCATGCATGTAGGTATACCTCATTCTGCTACTTCATCCGGTGGTGTTTATTTCTTCAAGGACGGACGTACGGTACCTGATGTATTGCAGACTACTTTCGAGTGGCCGGATCGTGACTTGACGATGTTGTATAGCGCTACATTGGCAAGTAGCCGTAACCGTGGCAAGGTGTTCATGGGGCATGATGCTTCTATGGAGGTTTCCAATATCTTGGCTATTACGGTTGACCAAGATTCCACTCGTTATGCGGATAAGATCAAGGAAGGTATTATTCCTACAGATACCCCGTTCTATACCTATGTACCGGGACAAAATAGCTCGGATTCCGTTACATCTCCTACGGAGTTGTATTTTGCTAAACGTGGTTTGCTGTATACGTATGTAAATGGTAAACGTTATGATACGACTCACTTGCATATCCGTGAGTGGCTAGAATGTATCCGTCAAGGCAAGACTCCTAGTTGTAATATCGACGCCGCTTTTCAAGAGGCTATGACCGCTCATATGGGTACTCGCGCTTATCTGGAAGGACGTACGATGTATTGGGATAAGGACAAAGAAGAGATCGTAAGAGGTGAACTTGCGTAAGTATCTAAAAAGACGATAAATAACTTTCCCAAGAAGCGAACTTCATAAATGGATGGAGTTCGCTTCTTTTATTTGTGCATGTATAAAATTTCTTCTCTTTTTTGTAACCGATTTGTGATTGCTCATGTCTTATTGATAAAAGCGAATAATTTATTAAACCTTTAAAGAATAAAAGATATGAACGAGTTGTGGATTCCTATTTTAGGTGTTATTTGTGCGGTAGGTATGCCGGTATTGTTAGGTATTATCGCTAGTTACATGACCATTAAAAGTAAGCATGAGGAAAAGATGGCGATGATTGAGAAAGGAATTGTGTTGGAAGAGGCTATGCGGCCCGAGAGAAGGCCTAATCGTTATAATACCCTGCGTAACGGTATTTTTATGATCGGTTTGTCATTGGGTGTGATTGTCGGTATGATGGTCGACTCTGCTTTCACTTACGATAGCGATTGGTTCTTTTTGTTAGTTCCGGCTATTACGATTATGTTCGGTGGAGTAGCTTTTATAATTTATTTCTTTCTTTCCCGTTCTTTAATGGAGAAGGAGAGATTGGAGGACGAGAAGAAAATGCGTCTGGAAGAATAAACGATACCGGATGGATGAGCGAAAGTGGATAGAACGTATTTTGGCAGGGGACACGCAAAGTTTCTCCTGCCTTGTCGCGAAGTATGAGAAGATGGCTTATACCATCGCTCTTCGTATCTTGGAAAATCGCGAGGAGGCAGAAGAGGCTGTACAGGATGCGTTCGTGAAGATGTATCGTGCTCTTTCCGATTTTCATTTCGATAGTAAGTTCTCAACATGGTTTTATAGGATCGTGTATCGTACGGCGTTGACGGCCTTGAGACAACAGCGTATGTTCGTGAGTTATGAGGAGGCGGGCCCTGTAGACCTTTCGAATGACGAAGTTGAATCGGCTACGGCTTTATTAGAGCGTGAGGACCGGAAAGAGATGATCGCACGTACGCTGAAAAAGCTTCCGGCTGATGAGGCCTTGTTGCTTACTCTTTATTATTTGGAGGAATGCTCGGTGGAAGAGATCTGTCAGATCACTGAATTGAGCGCTTCTAATGTGAAAGTAAAACTATTCCGTGGGCGGAAACGGTTTTATGAAGTGTTGCAAGATAAAATGAAATTAGAGACAGCTGATTTGTTATGAATATGAATGAGAAAGATATTGATCATTTGACACGTAAGTTGATGAGAGGGACGGCGGAACAACCTTCGGCCTCATTAAACTCCCGTATTATGGCATTGATTATACAAGAGAAGAAGCGGGTATATAAGTACTATATCAAGAAACGGTTTACACCTGTAGGCATTTTTAGCATGTTTGTCGCTTATATGCTTGTGTTAGTAGGCATCTTGTATTTGGTTAAGCTTTCTCCGGGCGGGGCGGAAACGGTTTTAGGTTCTTTGCGAGCCTATTTCCCGATTGTTTTAACGATTGCTTCCGGGATCTCTTGTTTCTTCCTGTTTACACAACTCGATAACTGGTTGAAGAGAGAAGAGATACGCCGGCAAAACACCTCAAAATAAAAATATCCGGTTGTAGAGACGGGGCACGCCCCGTCTCTACAACTGATTAATTGGCCTTGACTTTTAGATTTCCGTAACGATTTCCTTCGAAGTGAATCGTCGGTTGCTTTCCACCATTAATCTCATAGGTGTAATTCTTGTCACGATCCTCATCGTCAAAATGCTTGCGGGTGATATTGAAACCGTTCACGTCGCAGCTTGAATACTTCATGTTCTCCGCTACTATCCGGAAAGAAGTTTTTGCGGGAAGCGCTACCTCTAAATTCCCATAATGGGATTCTACGTTCACCTTCGAGAAAGAGGGAGACAAGTTCCGTATCTTTAAGTTACTATAGCTAAGGCTACTTACATTCAATGCATCCTTAAGGGTCCCGATTTTAGCGTCGCTGTACTTAATCTCCATGTCTAGTCTGCTTACGCTTTCAATGGTGAGATTACCATATTTAATCTCCATGCGTAAAGATTGTATATCCTGTATATCCAGATTGGAATATTTGCTGTCTATCGTTAAATCTTTAGCGTTGCGAATCTTGGCGGTTCCTACGTAGCCCAGATCCAGTTGGGCGTCCTGCAGATTTCCTACCTCGATGTTACCATATTTGGCCTCTATCATTGCGTTGGCTGTGAAATTACCCGCATTCAGGTTGCCGTATTTTACATGGATATCCATGTTGCCGTTATTATCGCTTGGCAAGTTGATGTTTCCGTATTTCTGGTTCAAGTCTGCGGCGAGCTTAGGAGGCATCTGGATATAATAATTGATCGTCATGGACTCATTATTCGAATTGCTATTCATCTCCTTCTTTATCGTAGTGACCGCTGAGACAATACCACCTATCTTCTTGGTCTCGATTTGGATACGGTCCAAGTTCTCTTGAGCACGTTCCTCGCTGCGAGCCTTACATTCTACCTCAACCCGTATAGCTACCGTATTCTGATTCCAGTGGGTAACGGTGATGTTTCCATAACGGTTTTCTACTTGGAGACGATCACCGGCGCTTACGCTGTAGGATTGGGATATCTCTTTTTTCTTGATCTTCTCTTGTGGCCTAGCTATTGCCGATAGATTGCATAGCAGCAATACGAAAGTCAGCAATACGGCGGGACTCAATTTTACGTGTGTCGTGTTCATGATTGATATGTATTAATTGTTATTACTATTTCTGGTTATCCGTGACTTGTTCCATTTGCTTAAGCATCAGCGTGAGGCCCTCCAAGCTATTGCTGTAATGTTGGGTCATGGCGAAAAGACCGTCGTTGGAACAAGGCAAGGTAGGGAGTATCGTTTCCTCGAACATATAATTATCCGTGAGGATCCGTTTGCTCTCTTGCAATAACTCCTCCGCTCCCGGTGTCCGGTCCTGTTTATACAACTTCTTCATTTGCGCCAATACGTCGTTCATTTGCATATTGTAATATAGGCGTAGTTCCTCGATCTCCTCTTGGGTCTCGCAGGTCTGGGCCGTGGTCTTTTGCGCGGGTTCCGGCAGACCGGTCCCTCCCGGCAAGCGGAATAAGAGCAACAAAGCGATAGAGGCAGCTATGGCAAAGACCGAAAGGCTGTATAAGGCCGCACGGTTCTTCCGTGGCTTCGGCAGCTTTTGCTCGAAACGTTCGAAGTGGCCTTCGGGAAGTATCTCATCTTCCTCGAATGCGTCACGGTTCGCGTCTATGAAATTCTTTAGTTTATCCATGTTTAATTGGCTGCTATAATGTCTAACAATTTCCGCTTGGCGCGTAGGTACTGGCTACGGACGCTTGGCGGTTGAATTTTCAGGATAGAGGCGATCTCTTCCATATCATATCCCTCAAAGAGGTAAAGCGAGAGGATTATGCGGTAGCCTGCCGGCAACTTCTTGGTAGCTTCCTTTATCTGTGCCACGGAATATTGGATTTCTTTCTCGTCCGGTCCGTCCGTTTCCGGTTCGGCCAGATTGTCGGAAAGCTCCTCTTGGTCCGGTGCTTGGCGGCGTACATAATCGATGGCCGTATGGATGGCGATGCGATGCATCCATGCCTCAAAGCATTGCCCGTCATGATATTGGTCCAAGCGTGTGAAGATCTTGAGGAACGAGTCCTGCATGGCTTCTTCCGCCTCGGATGAGTTGCCTACGATACGCAAGCAGGCTATATACAATCGCTGTGCGTATTGTTTGTACAACTTCAGTTGCGAGCTCCGGTCTCCCCGGCGGCAACCCTCGATCAGATGTTCGGTTACTTTGTCCATTTGTTTATATAAACGAGAGTGATGCCTTGACCGTTGCATCTTGTAGCGTAAAAATACAAAAAAAAGAAAGGCATCATCTCGACGCCTCTCCTCCTGAACTAAATGATAAAAATAAAAGTTATGTGGGAAGGTTTATTTCATGTCTGTTATATTGGAGATACTATCGTTCGTATAGCCTTGCGAAGTATCCTCCATTTTGGTCTTATCCGAATTATATTTTAATTTATAAGCCTGTTTTCCTTCGGAAGTCCAATAGTTTACGACAAGATCGACCGTCTCTCCTTTGGTATCCGGCAAGGAAGACAAATTGAACGCCACACGTCCGGCCCCGATCGTATATTGGGGATCATCGTAAGCGTTATGCCTAAACTCCAGCGTATAAGGATCATTCTCGGCATCCGGTTGGATCAGGTTGATAAAGTGGGCGGTCTTGCCTCCCCAGAGTGTCTCGAAATAGATATTCAAATATCCGTCTCCGATCCACATATTATTGTTATAAATACTTACCGGGTCCGTACCATAGATAGAATCATTAGCCGCTCCCTCGTTCTTAGCGATGGATTTCGTAAGGATGTTATGGATCGCGTTCACCTTGATATAGTGGGAGAAACCTCCTAGGTTACTTTGGGTGGAATCCGCCAATATCGTGAAGTTAACCAAGGCACGTTGGTTAGGCTTCGGCTGATAGTTCGGATAGTTCGTGGCGGCGGGCCATAGCTTATCCCCGTCATCCAGCCGTAAGTAATATACGTTATTGCCTTCCGGTACTACGGTAGCGACCGCTATCCAGATATCACCTAAAGAATACGAGTTATCGTCATCTAAGCAAGAGGGTAGGGTGAGGGATACTAAAGCGATCCCGATAACCAATAAAAAAGCTCTCAACGTCTTCATTCCTTTTGTTTCTTAAAAAGTTCACATTTCATCGTTCTATGAAGAAAGATGTAAGTTCGGGGTGAAATGCTGCAAAAGACGTTAATAAAAGATGTTAAGAACCAAGGGATTCAACGATTAGCCGTGCCGTACGCTTTGAAGCCCCGGGCATTCCTAGCGTATGGATAATCTTGTCGTATCCGTCTAGCATTCGTTTTCGATAGGCTGGATCTTGTAGGATGCGTCCTAGCTCGTCTTGTATTTGCGATTCGGAGAAGCGGGCTCCGAATAGTTCTTGTACGATCTCCCGTCCCCCGATCAGGTTCACGAGGGATATGTATTTCGTATGGAAGAAATGGCGGAAAATAAAACTTGCCAGCCGACCGGCTACAACATAATAGCAGACGACTTGCGGCACACGGAAAAGCGATGTCTCAAGCGTAGCCGTCCCCGATGTGACCAGCGCCGCATCACTATGACTGAGGAGAGGATAGGTTTTGCCGAACACGATCTTCACATCCGCGTCGCCGATATATTGCCTGTAATATTCCGGTTCCAAGCCGGGAGCACCGGCAATCACAGGCTGGT
>OLIT01003208.1_pt1 | contig 10442 bp, 7 predicted proteins | sample 1601341 | NCBI WGS metagenome assembly OLIT01 (sample SAMEA2452121, study PRJEB22498) | human gut metagenome | biome: human feces; feature: human gut; material: feces | place: Australia | collected 2012
ATGCTTGCAGGAGGTCTCGGCACGTTTTTCGCCGATTTGTACGTTTATCCGGCGACAATGTTTTATTCTTTGGTCATACACGGGCTTGAAGGCTTGTTCTGCGGGCTGCTGTTGAAGCTAATACACTCCAAATGCCGCAACTCAAAGCTCGAACCGCTGTTGGGCGGGGCGGCTATGGCGTTGTGCGGCTTGTTTATGGCGGGAATGTATTTTCTTGCAAAATGGCTGTTTTACGGCACATGGGCAAGCGCGCTGGTAAGTCTGCCCCGCAATCTGATTCAGGCGGGCTTGTCCGTCGTTTTGGCGGTCGTGGCGGTTTACATCGTGAAGCTTCCCTCGCTGCTTAAAAAGCAGGGCGTAAACGTCGGAACGGATAAAACGGCGGCAGAGGACGTTTCTTCTCAAAACGGGGAAATATCCTCAACCGGTAATACGCACGGACAATGAAACCAATCAAAATGGAGAAATCGTAAATATTCAAATAAAAAAAGCGCGACAACAGTCGCGCTTTTTGTCACTGATGTATAAACGAGCTTACGGAATCAAAAGATTCGCTTTCTTTGATTATTTTGTAATTTTCTATCAATAGCGAATAAACCGCCGTTAAATATCTGTTTTCCGAATCGGGGAGCGTAATTTTCACGTCGGAGCTTATTCCGTTATCGGAATTGGTTTCAAATACGTCGTCTTCAAAATAATTTAGAAATTCACGTTGAACGAACAGCATCGGGAGCAGCATTTTTAATTCGTCGTATTTTTTTGTTTCTTCGTCGTAAACATAGAAATACATTTCTTTCATTTCTATATCAAAACGTCTTGACAGCATAGTCAATCCTATGCCTCCGACTTTTTTGGGTACAAAAGGGTTTTCGCTTCCGTTCACGTAAACCGTGTTCATGTTCATGCCGTTGACGGAATCGGTTACTTTTACGCTTGTCAACCCGTTTACATCGCGTAAATTTATCCAAAGCGTGTCGTAACTTATTGAATTTACAGTTTCTTTTATTTCTGTTCCTATCAGACGCCCTGTGGCGTTTACATATACTTCGACCTCTCCTTCCACCGACAAATCGTCCGTTTCTCTTTTATCTGATATTATAGAAGTATAGGTGCTGTCAATAAAAATCATTGCGCTGGTTTTGATTGATTTGTTTTCCGTTCCGACAAACTCAAACAGCTTGCCTTCGACAACGCCGTTTTGTGTTGAAAATTCCAATTGAGAGACGTAGCCGACGCCTTGAACCGTAGTTTGAACGCCGATTTTGACAAAATTGTTTTTTATTACATACTTTGCCGCAATACCGTCGGTTAGCGTGATTTTGCCGATGTTTGTACCCGTTTCGTCGTCGTATGTTATTTTTATGCCTGCCGACTTGTAGTTGAATTCTATGGCGTAAGAAGCTTCATTCAATTCTATATGGAATGAAAAACCTTCGTAATTTCCGTCATATACAGTGTAATTTTCGGGATTTTCGTTCAGAAAATTTTGGTAGAGAGATTCTATTGCATTGAACGCGGTATTGACACTGACCAAATAATCGAGCGCGGTTTGAAATTTGTTGATAGCGCCGTACATCACGTGCAACTGTTTTCCTATTCCGCAATCGGGAATGGAAGCGATATTTACGAATTCCGAAAAGTCAAGCTCATTGCCGGAATAAGCTATATTTTCCATTTTTAAACCCACGGGTAAAAATTGCTCGACGTCCGGAATTTGCAAAAGATTTTTTAATATTTTGGTTGCCATGCCGGAAAAATTTTCTCTTATTTTAAGCGTTGCATACAGCGTAAGAGTATTGTAATTTTTGCCTGAAATAACAGCCTTGGCAGTGTAAGTGCCCACGTCCGTGGCGGTGTTGTTTTCGTAAACTACGGAAACGCCGTCGGGCAACTCTCCCTCAATCTCGACCTTTTTTTCCGTTCCGTCGTAAGTAAAGCTGCGGTCGGGAAATGTTATACCCGTAAGATGCATGCTGTCGACGGTCAGCGTGCAGGTAAGCGTAAGAGTGTTGTAGTTTTCTCCTGAAATAACAGCCTTGGCAGTGTAAGTGCCCGCGTCCGTGGCGGTGTTGTTTTCATAAACTACGGAAACGCCGTCGGGCAACTCTCCCTCAATCTCGACCTTCTTTTCTGTTCCGTCGTAAGTAAAGCTGCGGTCGGGAAATGTTATGCCCTTAATATCTTGTTTTTCGTTCTTGTCCGTGCAAGCAATAAAACATAGAAGCGCCGAAACCGTCAAAATAATCAGAAGCAGGGTTTTTAATTTTTTCATTTCTTTTAACTCCTTGTTTTGATTGATAAAAAGCTTCAATAAAAGCATTATAGATGATTTGCTGTTTCGAGTCAACGATATGTAGGTATAACTACGTATTTAAAATTTAAATAAATGGTATATTTAATAACAAGAATTATCGGGAGAATTTCTATGACCGTTTGCCGAGCAGTTGGAATTAGAATAAGTAAATTGCTTTCGGCTAAAAATATATCGTTATATCGGTTGGAACAAAAATCGGGTATTTTGCACGGAACGATGATGTGCATTATGAACGAACGGAACAAAAACGTGACGTTAAAGACCGTGATGCAATTGGCAAAAGGCTTCGATATGAGCGTCATCGAATTTTTGGACGACGAAATTTTCGACAGAGAGGATTTGGAAATTTATTGACATAAAAAAGCGCGACAACAGTCGCGCTTTTTTTGTTTGAGTTAAAATTATCAGTGAGTCAGGAAGAACATAGCCGCAAAAAGCAGTCCGAGAATTGCCGTGACTACATTGATTTCCTTTACCTTTCCCGTGCACAGTTTGATAAGCACATAAGAAATGATGCCTATGCCTATGCCGTAGCTGATGTTGTAGGTGAAAGCCATGATTGCGATGGTCAGGAAAGAGGGGACGGCGACGGAGGGGTCGAGCCAATCAATTTCTCTTACGCCGTTCATCATGAGCACGCCCACGTAAACGAGAGCGGTGGCCGTCGCTGCGGAGGGGATGAGTTGGGCTATGGGAGAGAGGAACATAGCGACGAAAAAGCCGATAGCGACGACAATGGAAGTCAGTCCCGTTCTGCCGCCCTCGGCAACGCCGGAGGAGGACTCCACGAATGTCGTGACGGTGCTTGTGCCGAGCATTGCGCCGGTGGCGGTGGCAATCGCGTCGGCGAGCATGGCTTTGTTCATGTTGGGGACGTCGCCCTTTTCGTCAAGCAGGTTGCCTCTTGCGCACGCCCCGTAAAGGGTGCCCAGAGTGTCGAACATATCGACGAGGCAGAAGGCGAGGGAGGAGGTGATGATAACGAGAACAAGGCTTCCCACGCTGTTGTTTGCAAGATAGCCGCTGAAATCGAAGCCTTCGGTAAACACCTTTCCGAAGGACATTGTTCCGAAATCCTTAAAGGGCTGGGCAATGCTCAGATTGAGGGAATTGGGCAGGTAGTTGAGAGTGAAGGTATGACCGACTTCTCCGACGACGGGAAGCGCGTCGGAGGTGAAGTAACCGAGGAAATAGTTCCCCGCCGTGCTTCCGATAGTTGTTTCCGTCATAACCCAACTGTTGGTAAGAGCGTCCCACGTGTAGGTTTCCTGATAGCCGATTCCGTTGTAGAAATTGGGAACAGTGAGACCGAGCAGGAAATAGAGCGCCGCCGCGCCGAGAATTCCCCAAAGGATTGCGCCCTTGACGTTCTTTTTTGACAAAACGGCAATGGCGATAAAGCCCGCGAGGGTGACGAGTATGGGCATAACGCTTGCCCACGTCGCGCTGCCGAGCAGGTTGAGGGAAACGAGATTGACGAGCGTAGAGCTGTTAGCCACTACTATACCCGCGTTTTGCAGACCGATAAACGCGATGAACAGACCGATACCCGCAGGTATGGCTTTCTTTACGCAATCGGGAATGGCGGTGAAAATAGCCTTGCGCAGTCCCGTAACGGTAAGTATAATAAAGACTATTCCGTCGATAAGCACAAGCACCAATGCGTTGGCGTAGGTCAAGCCGAAGCCCATGCAGATTGTGTAGACGAAGAAAGCGTTGAGTCCCATGCCGGGAGCCTGCGCCAAAGGGAGACCCGACAAAAGACCAATTAGCACCGTGCCGATAATGGCGGAGATTGCCGTCGTTATGTACATTGCGCCGTAGCTGGGGCCGTTAAAGACAGTGCCCTGCAAATCGCTGAACATACCGGCGTTGACCATCAGAATGTAAACCATGGCCATAAAGGTGGTGATGCCTGCCATGATTTCGATTTTGACGGACGTTCCGTGCTCTTTCAGCTTGAATTTGCGGTCGAGCCAACTGCGCTTTCCCATTGCTTCGGGAGCGACATTGTTTGGCGTGGGGGTGTTGTTTTGTTCCATAATTATACCTCCGTATAAAATTTTGCAAAATTTTAAGCCCCGACTTGGTTTGTTCGGGGCTTTTTATCAAAAGGGTAGCGGAAAAAACGCGCGAAGCGCGGCGTTTCCGAAAAATTTGCGGTTGTTTCTAGCGTCCTTTGACACTTTCATCTGCAGGAACCTTAAAAATAAGATATGTTTATTATATAGCCTGAGTTTGTTTTAGTCAACGCTTTTACGTCAACTTAATCACTGTTTTTTCATTTTTTCGGCAAACTCGACCGCAGTTGAAAAGCGTTTTCCGTTTGTTGCAAAATTCGACGGTTTTCTCTCTGTTTTTTCGAGCGCAGGTCCGACAAAATCAGACTTTTTACGGCGTTTTTTCGCCCTAACTGAAAAACTGAAAAAAGGTTGGATGAATATTTTTTTAAACCCGTTGACGACTGAAAAATTGTAGGATATGATTATATCGAAGACGGTCATTGTCACGTTTCAAGACATTTGCCGACAGCATTGTAAATCAACTCACCTCGAAAAAAAGCAGCCGACCGCATACGGGGGCTGCATTTTTATTTTAAAAAATACGGGAGGTATTTAAATGAAGAAAGGTATGAACATCAACGATTCGGTTCACGGACTTGTCAGGCTGACTGCCTACGAGAAGAAAATTTTGTGCAGTCCGGAATTTAACAGATTGCACGACGTTTATCAGAATTCCACTGTTTTCATGACTTTTCCCGCCAACAGGACCAAGCGCTTCGAGCATTCGATAGGATGTATGTATCTTGCTTCCGAAATGTTTTATCGCGCGGTTCTCAATTCGGACGACGGTACGTTGGACACGTTTTTTTCAGAATTCGGCAAGGAAATGCAGGAAATTCAGAAAAGCCTTGTCAAGGAAAAGATTGCCAACGTCATAGAGTCGGTGATTATTAACCAGGACGTCTGTCTTTGTGACGACGCTTACGTGGATACGCCCGATTGGAAAGATTTGCTTGACGTCTCGGTAGGGTATACGGACGGCAGTCTCATACCTTACAACCTGAAAGAAAAATACCGTATTGTTTATCTCATACTTATCCAATCGCTGAGGGCGGCGGCTCTTTTGCACGACGTGGGGCATCCTCCGTTCAGCCATATAGTGGAAAGCGCTATAAACAAAGCAAAAAATGACGTTTCCGATGCAAGGCGGTTGTTGAGCGGGGAGGATTTTGAAAAGACTTTCAACCCTGAAAGACTGAAAGTGTTTGAAAACGCGCTGAACAGCATCAAGCCCGGCAGTCAGCTCCACGAGAAAATGGGTTTTGCAATCAGTCGCAACGTTCTCAGCGAAATAGTGACGGACAACAGAAATTCCAACAATAAGGAATATGCGTGCACGTCGTTTTTCGAGCAGACGGTTATGCTCTGCACGTTGAAGATTTTGTCCGACGAGGGTTATTTCAAATATGTGCACGCGGTAATCGACGCCTCCCTCGACTGCGACAGACTGGACTATGTGGTAAGGGACTACCGCGGAAGCGGAATCAATGCAGGCGACCTTGATTACAAACGTATTTTCAACGAGCTTAAATTGTTTTACAAGTCGGAAAAGAGCGAGAGCGGAAAACCGAGATTTTGTATTCCCGCAAAGGCAATCGGCGCGGTGGAAAATTTTTTGAAAAAAAGATGCAATCTCTACATGGACGTAATTTACCATCACCGCGTGATAAAAACGGATATGCTTTTGGAAGACGTCGTTTACAGGCTGATTTTAAAATATTTAAAGGAGAAGGCACGGGAGGAAAGCAGCGGCTTCGACAGACGCATAACGGTTGCGACGCCCGACGACATAAGCGGTCTTTGGACGTCGCTCACGGGAGCCACGCGGCAGGAGAGAGCCGAAAAGCTTACTCAATGGAACGATTCCTGGCTCATGGTGCTTTTGAGGCGGATTTATTACAGGGATTTGTTCGGCAAAGAATTGTCGGATTTGGCGGAAGAAGACAAAATAATATATATCGAGCTGACCGAGCTGCTGCGAAACGTAAGGCAGTTTAATTCCATGATAAAGAGGAGGGAGGACTACAACTTTGTCAACATGGGCATAGCCTGCATTTTGAAAGAACGTCGGGACTTGATGCGTCAAAAGCTTAAAGAGACGATTAACAGGATGAAACAGTTGAGACGGCTCAACGAGAAAATACCCAATACCTTGATATTGCTGGATTCTTTGACGAAAGACGAAAATTCTTTCAATATTCTCAATATGCTGTTCAAAAATCTGCGGCAGAATAAATTTATGTTTGACTCCGAATATGTTAAAGAAATCGTCAGAAATGCGTGCAGGAAATTTTCGGGCGACGCTTACGTCAAGGTGGTGTTCAAGACGCTTGGCGACGGACTTTCCAGTGACGCAAACAAGAAAATTTATTTTTACGGCAATGACGCTACTTATGAAATCGAGGAAATTTCGGAAATAAAAAGCGTGTTGGAAAAGGAAACGGATTCAATCCCCGCATTTTATTTCTATGTCGCGCCCGGGAGCGAGGACAAACTGAACGAAAACAGAGGAGAAACGCTTTTGCAATTGGGAAAGGAAATAGGAACTTTGCTTGCGGACGGCTTTGACAGAATTCTTGACTTTTTGTCGGCGAAAAGAAAAAGGCAGACGAAAGAAGCGGGGTAAAGCAAGCCGACCGAAATGAAAAAGAAAAAGCCGCCTGAGAGGCGGCTTTTTCGCTGCAATCAAAGCAACGGAATCTTTGCCAAATAAATTATGTCCTTGCGCTCCGCGGCGTTTCCCTCCGCGAGCACGAAGGCTTTTTTAAAGACGGAGCCTCCGCACATGGCGACGAGCTTTTCCAACCCTTCGAGGCTGTTGCCCGTGGAAACAACGTCGTCAACAATGCCTACCTTTTTTCCGCGCAGAAGCTCTGCGTCGTGCTTGGACAGGTAAAGACGCTGTTCCCTGCCGGTTGTGATTGACGAGGAAATGGTTACGCTTATTCCGTCCTGCATATACAGCTTCTGCGATTTGCGCGCAACGGCGTAAAAATCTTGACCGAGTTTGTCGGCTATGCAGTGGGTGAGCTGCAAGCCTTTGGATTCGGCGGTGAGCAGCACCTCGCAGCCGTCAAGCAATTTTGCAAGCTCGTCGGCGCAGTGCTTTGTCATTTTGGTGTTTCCGTGCAGGTTGAAAAAAGCTATTTTCACTCCGCTCGGCAGCGGCAAAACGGGAAGTTCGGCTTTGTAGCCCTTTATATCCACTTCAAGAATATTCTGCATTTTTCCTCCGTAAAAAGGCGCCGTTTTCGCGCCGTCAATCATTGTATATCAAATTTTTCTTTATGTCAAACGTTTGTTTGTGCGGGATAAAAATGAAAATAAAGCAAATAATTTTACTTCTTGTTCGTTTTTGCTTGTCTTTTTTGAGCGGATATAGTACAATGACGGCAAGGAAAATTTCGTATGCAATACCTAAAAAACGACGTAAGGGAAAAGATTTTGAAAGCGGCGATAGCCGAATTTAAGGAAAACGGATACGCAAACGCTTCGATAAGAAACATAGCGGTAAACGCGCATATATCTCTCGGCAACATCTATCGCTATTTTACAAACAAGGAGGCGCTTTACTGCGCCGTGGTCGAGCCTCTTATGGAGGAAATAGTCAGGAAAATAGATTCGGAGTTCGAGCACGGAAACGTGGAGGCAAAGGACGTGTCCGACGCGACCGTCGATTTTATCTGGGAAAACAGGGACAAGCTGGAAATCATAAATCAGGGCAACACGGCTTTTTTCGAGAGCTTCAGAAAAATGCTCGTCGATATGGTAAAGCTCAGCTTAAACAAACTGATAATAAACCGTTATCCCACCTTGCTCACCAAGATAAAAAATCCCAACTTTTTTTCTACCATAGCCGCAGGGTTTCTGCACTGTCTTAACATGGTCGCCCTAAACGGCGAGGATTACGAAACTCAGAAACGCAACGTAAAGGAGCTGGTTGTGTTTTTCTTTGAGCGGATGGAAGAGCGTTTTGAAAATTTCTGATGCAAAAACCGGGCGGCGTTTGCCGCCTTTTTCTTTGTCTTTACGCATAAATCGCGCCGCCTTGCAGATACTAAATGCAAAAGAGGTGGCGAATATGCAGGACGGAAAAGATAAGAATTCCGAAACCAAAAAATACAACGACAAAGAGGAACGCGAGCTTAAAGTCGAGAGTCGGCAAGCTTCCGCAGACAAAGAGGAGCTTTCTTCAAAGGCGGACGGACGTCAAAAAACAGACGTCGCGGCGGAAAAAAGCAACGCGGCGGGAAACGCTCCTACGGAAACGGGAAAAAAATATTCTTACAGCTTTGAGAGCGTTTCGGACGCCGACAGCGCCGACGGCTCGGACGCCCGCGCAAGGGGCGCGGCGGCGGACGGCACAAAACGCGGCGGCAAAAACGGCGGCACGGCCGCAAAAGCCAAAAAACGCTCCGACGGCAGCGTCAAGTTTGTTGCTTGGACGCTTGTTGCGCTTGCGGCAATCATTGTTCTAATCATAATTTTGTCCAATACAGGCACAAGCAAGGGCATAATAAAGGGCGCGAAGGATTACAGATACGGCGAAAGCAATTCCGTCAATCTCAATCTCGAGGATTACAGATACCGCAAGGGCGACACGGTAGTTTGGAAAATGGACGGCAAAGAGGTGCAGAAAAAGGACGCCTCCGACAAGTCGGCATTTGTGCTCAACACCGCTTCGGCAAGCGTCGGAAGCCACAGCATAAAGGCGGAGCTTAACGGAAAGGAAATCGCTGAGTTTTCCATGACGGTAAACAAACCGCTGCTTAAAATCAAGGCAAACGATACGAGCGCTGTGTACGGGGAAGAAATCCCCGCGCCGACGTATACCGTCAACGGTCTTGTGGACGGCGACACCGCCGAATCCCTCGGGCTTGTCGGGCTTGCTCAAACCCAAGTCAAAACGGGGGACGCGGCGGGAGAATATGAAATCGGTTTTCGTGAGTTTGTTTGCCAAAAGTACGACGTAGAAACGGAAACGGGAACAATAAGAGTCCTGCCGCGCGAGGTGACGTTCGACGCGACGGAAAGACTTGTCAAAGAGTATGACGGAACGGATACCGTTCTTTTGAAAGACATTCCGCTTAACGGAAGCGTAAACGGCGACGTGCTTAAAATGGACGCAACCGCAAGATTTTCAGACAAAAACGCGGGAGAAAAAAAGAGCGTTACGCTTGAAAACGTCAGCATAAAGGGGGGCAACGCCGAAAACTATACTTTGGGAAAAGTCGCTTTGTCGGGCGACATAACGCCCAAAACGGTTGTGCTCAAAGATTTGGTCGCCAACGACAAAATGTTCGACGGAACGACAAACGTCACCTTCGCACAGGTAGGAATGCCCGACGGAGTTGCGGAAAAGGACTCGGTCGCGGTAGGAGAGATAACCGCCGCGTTTACGGCGGCAAAGCCTGGCAAGGATATAAAGGTTGAAATATACAACGTAACTCTTGTAGGAAGCGACAGCAAAAACTACCGCGTCGAGGTGGATTGCGAGGTAAGCGCCGACATAATAGGCGCGGAAACAAACGCGTCGGTAACGCGGAAAACGGAAAAACTTTCCGGTTCCAAAATAGATGAGGAGCGCAGACAGGAAATAGCCTGAAAGCAAACAAAGCCCGCACCGAAAAGGCGCGGGCTTTGTTTATAAGGAGAATTTGTTGAAAAAGTCTTATAGAAAATCGACGGCGTTTGAACAAACGCACGAGAACGGCTTTTTTGTTATTTCGTGCCGAAAATTCTGTCGCCCGCGTCGCCCAGACCGGGGAGAATATATCCCATATCGTTGAGGCAGCGGTCAAGCTGCGCTATGTAAAGCTGAACGTCGGGGTGCGCCTTTTGCACCGCTTCTATGCCTGCGGGCGCGGCGATAATGTTCATAGCCTTTATTTTTTTTACGCCGCGCTTTTTGAGCAAATCTATTGCGGCGACAAGACTTCCGCCCGTTGCAAGCATGGGGTCTATGACGATTACCGTCTTGTCCTCTATGCCGTCGGGCAGCTTGCAGTAGTACTCCCTCGGTTCGAGTGTGTCGTGGTCGCGGTACACTCCTATGTGTCCCACCT
>OLIT01003210.1_pt1 | contig 10438 bp, 8 predicted proteins | sample 1601341 | NCBI WGS metagenome assembly OLIT01 (sample SAMEA2452121, study PRJEB22498) | human gut metagenome | biome: human feces; feature: human gut; material: feces | place: Australia | collected 2012
GACGGCCTTTTGCAACGCATTGAGTATCAGTGTGTTATGCAGGCGGTTATATCTTACCTTATTAAGTATGTCCTGAGGTGCCATAAAGTGTGTACGGACGCGGCGTCGGCAGCCGTTTTTTGATATGTTTCTGACTATTTTATGCAGAAACGGAAAATATGAACATACCGCACGAAAATGTCGTAACGCCGGCACGGCTCAAACCTCCTATCTTTGCAGCGGATAAATGAAACAAAAGATATGAAGAGACTATTATTCACATTTGCCATTGCCTGCGCACTCGTTCCTATTAAAGCGCAGGAGACGCTAACACTTAAACAGTGTCTGAGCATGGGCATTGAAAACAACCTTCAGTTGCAGACCAGGCGCAACGACATAGTCAAGGGCGGGCACGCCATAACCGAAAACCGCGCCAAACTGCTGCCGCAGATTAATGCCGTGGTGTCGATGAGCGACAACTTTAATCCGCCTGTGTCGGTAACCGACGGCTCTGCATACGGCAATCCGTACAACGTGACGAAGACACTGCAGTATAACGCCTCGGCAGGACTGCAGCTCCAGATGCCGCTCTACAACCAGACGCTGCTCACGGCGCTCGACATCACGAAGATGATGGACCGCATCAACCGCCTGAGTTACGACAAGGCGCGCAACGACCTCATCACTCAGATAGCACAGATGTACTATCTCGCGCAGAGCACAGCCGAGCAGATAGCCATCATTAAGGCAAACATCAGTCGCATGGAGGAGCTGAAAGGCATAACCGACGCCTTCTTCGACAACGGCATGTCGATGGCAGTGGACGTAAAGAGGGTGAGCATCAATCTTGAAAACCTAAAGGTGCAGCGCGACAACGCCGAGGCTATGCTCACGCAGCAGATTAACATGCTGAAGTATGTCATAGACTATCCTGCTGACAAAGCCATTGCGCTTACGCCCGTAGATGCTGCCAGCGTTGAGGCCGTAGAGCTTACCGGACTGTATGAGTCGCTGCCCGAACTGCAACTATTGCAGAAGCAGGGCGAGCTGTCGGAGAAGCAGCAGAAGATGATTCAGCAGGGCTATCTGCCGTCGCTCACGCTCACGGGCAACTTCACTTACTCTGCATTCACCGACAAGTTCAGCAACTGGTTCCACTCGGGGCCGTCTAACCACTGGTACAACTCATCGGGTCTGGGCATCACGCTGCGCGTACCTGTCTTCGACGGACTGGAGAAACGCTCCAAGATACGCAAGGCAAAGCTCGACGTGGAGAACGCACGCCTGGCATACGACGACGCCCTTAAAGGTCTGCGCACACAATATCTGAACGCCACCAACGACCTGATGAACAGTCGCCGCAACTTCACCAAGCAGCTCGACAACTACCGACTGGCAGAAGAAGTGTATGCCGTTACATCCGACCGCTACCGCGAAGGCGTGGCGTCGATGACCGAGGTGCTGCAGGACGAGATGCAGATGAGCGAGGCTCAGAACAGCTATGTCACCGCACACTACAGCTACCGCCTGACCGCTCTGTCGCTGCTAAGGCTTACGGGACAGCTCGACTCGCTGCTGAAATAAGCCTGATGTCAGGTCAACACCATACATAACATCACATCAACATATATCAACAACTTTAAAATATACCACAATGGAAACCCAGAACAACAACATACAGCAGACCAGCACACACGCACAGCAGGCAAAGAAACTTAGAAGACAGCGCACAAGACAAATCGTGGCAAGCATCTTCGGCATTGCAATCCTGGTGTGCGGAATAGTGAAAACGTCAATGATTTTTCTCGACTACAATAACACCGAGACAAGCAACGACGCTCAGATAGAGCAGTATATCTCGCCAGTAAACCTCCGCGCATCGGGCTATATCAAGCAGGTCTGCTTCACGGAGCATCAGAACGTGAAGAAAGGCGACACCCTCCTGATACTCGACGACCGCGAATACCGCATACGTGTGATGGAGGCCGAGGCCGCGCTCAAGGACGCAATAGCCGGCGCTTCGGTAGTAGGTCAGTCGCTGCAGACGTCAGAGGCTTCGGCATCTGTCTACGAGTCGTCTATCGCCGAGGTGAAAATCCGCCTGGCAAAGCTCGAGAAAGACCGCGCACGCTACAAGAACCTGCTGGAGCGCAACGCCGCAACGCCGATACAGCTGGAGCAGATTGAGACCGAATATGAAGCCACGAAGAAGAAGCTCGACGGCCTTATCAGTCAGCAGAAGGCTGCCAAGTCGGGTGTAAGTGAGGTGTCTACGCGCCGCCAAAGCTCTGAAGCTGCCATAGAAAGGGCACGCGCCGCACTCGAGATGGCACGCCTAAACCTCTCTTACACGGTTGTAGTTGCTCCCTGCGACGGCAAGTTGGGACGCCGCACTGTTGAGGACGGACAGTATGTTTCGGCAGGACAGACGCTGACATACATCATGCCCGACACGCAGAAATGGGTGATAGCCAACTATAAGGAAACTCAGGTTGAGAGCCTGCGCGTGGGCCAGGAGGTTGCACTTACAGTTGACGCAATGGACGGACGCGAGTTTAAGGGACGCATAACGGCCATCTCAGGCGCCACAGGATCAAAGTATTCGCTCGTCCCGACGGACAATTCTGCCGGCAACTTCGTGAAGATTCGCCAGCGTGTTCCTGTCAGAATCGATTTCACCGACATATCAAAGGCCGATAATGAGAAGCTCGCTGCCGGAATGATGGTGGTCGTAAAGGCTAAAAAGCAATAACAAAGCAGGAGATTGGTAATTAAGAATTAAGGATTAAGAATTAAGAAAGCATGCTCTTTTTAATTAAGAATTGGGGATTAAGAATTAAGAAAAGATGCTCTTTTTGATTAAGAATTAAGAAAAAATGCTCCCGGAGCATTCAACATAAAAAGTATTGAGCCATGGAACAAAATGTGATTAGCGTAAGTTATGGGGCAAAATACAAGAATTATCCGTTCTACAACTGGATGCCCAAGCCGCTCGGAATTATCCTGCTGATACTTCTGTTCATACCTATCCTTACGGTTGGCGGCGTATATACCGCCAACAGCGGTGAGATGACGAGCGGACTGGGCATACAGTCGGAACACATACAGTTTGTTGGTTTCGTAACGTCTATAGGCATGGCGGCCTTCTCTCCCTTCTTTTATCAGCTGGTGTGCATACGCCGTGAGAAGATGATGTGCGTAGTGGGGTTCTCTATTATGTATCTTCTCAGCTATGTGTGCGCCATAACCGACAGCATATTCGTGCTGGCTCTGTGCAGCCTTGTGATGGGTTTTCTGCGCATGGTGCTCATGATGGTCAACCTGTTTACGCTCATACGCTATGCCTTCGGAATGGAGGCCACGCGGAACATAACGCCGGGAAATGAGCCGGACGATGAGCAGGGATGGGACCGCCTGGACTCGGAGAAGAGCAAGAGCATGCCCATGATATACTTGTTCTTCATGATTCTGGGACAGCTCGGCACGTCGCTCACGGCATGGCTGGCATACGAATATCAGTGGCAGGACGTCTACTACTACATGATGGGCATGACGCTCGTGGCAATACTCATAGTCCTCGTTACCATGCCTTACCACGCATACAACGGACGCCGCTTTCCGATAACGTTCCGTAAGTTTGGCAACGTGGCTGTGTTCAGCTCTATGATGACCTGCGGAATATATGTGCTGGTCTACGGCAAGACGCTCGACTGGTTTGCCGACCCTACCATTGTGCGCTCCACTATACTCACCGTTGTGTTTGCCGCAGTGTTCTTCTACATGGAGTGGTCGCACCGCTCGCCCTATTTCCTCATGGAAGTGTTCCGCCTGCGGACGATAAACATGGGCATAGTGCTGTTCATTCTGCTCATGGTATTCAACACAAGTTCGATGTTTGTCAACGTGTTTACAGGCGTAGGCATGGAGATTGACAACTGGCAGAACGCGGCATTGGGCAACTGGAGCATGCTGGGCTACTTTATAGGAGCGGTGATAGCTATAATTCTCGGCTCGCGCAACGTCAAGCTGAAATATCTCTTCGGCCTCGGCTTTCTGCTCATCGGAGTGTCTGCCCTGTTTATGTATTTCGAGGTGCAGACGGCCGGACTTTATGAAAGGATGAAGTATCCTGTGATTATACGCTCAACAGGCATGATGCTGATCTACTCTCTCACGGCCGTATATGCCAACCAGCGCATGCCCTACAAGTATCTGTCCACATGGATATGCATCATGCTCAGCGTGCGCATGGTTATCGGTCCGGGCATAGGTTCGGCACTGTATTCAAACGTGCTGCAGCACCGTCAGCAGCATTACGTAACGATGTTTGCGCAGGATATAGACCGCACCGACACTCAGTCGGCTTCATCCTACGACCAGACCCTGCAGGGAATGCGCTGGCAGGGACGCAGCGAGACCGAGGCAGAGAACATGGCTGCCATGTCGGCAAAGGGCAAAGTGCAGGTGCAGGCCACGCTGTCGGCTGTCAAGGAGATGTCGGGATGGACCTTCTACGGCTGTATTATCTCAATGCTCTTCGTACTCATTTATCCATATAAGAAGAGGAAATTATCTGCTTGGCGCGACTGACGGTCGGCCAAGTCAGATAATTTTATTAACTTAGCGGCCATAAAATATTTGCCGCTATGGAAGATACGTTAAATGAAAATATAGCCGCCCGGCTTGACACACTGCAAAAGAACATAGGCTACAGGGCCGATGTGTGCTCGTCGGGTGGCGTGGTTGATGATTTCCCCTCACGCATGAAAGACGGCTTTGTGTGCTTCGGCATAGGTCTGATAGTGTGCCATGAGGGCGAGTTTGAGTTCACCTTGTCGGGCCGTTCATACAAGGCCGCCGCCGGCGAAACCGTGTTTATGCCCGAGGGCATGGTGTTCAGCGCCACACGACGGTCGCCCGACTTGCGCGTAAGCATACTCATCTATCGCACCGAACCTATACGTGACGTGATAGGAACGATGGTCCAGTCGGTTAATCTTTATGCCCGCATGTCGCCCGATATGCCTTGCGTATGGCGCACGGGATGCGAGGACGACATAGCAGGATACATCTCGCTGATAGGCACGCGTGAGCCTTCTGCCGCCGAGTTCTTCGCCGCCAGCGAGCGCAAGCTGCTCCTTCTGTCGCTCACTTACCGTCTGTGCGATGTGTTCAGCCGCAGGTATCTGTCGGGCAATTCTGCCAACGCGCGGCGAACGGAGATATTCCTGAAGCTCATTCATCTCATCGGCCGCAATTATATGACCGAGCGCGGAGTGGCGTTCTATGCCGATAAGCTGTGCCTTTCGCCCAAATATCTGTCAGAACTGTCAAAGACGGTGTGCGGATACACCGTTCAGGAACTTGTGTTCAAGGCTATAACGCGCAAGGCAATGGGCATGCTCGACAGCACAAACAAGACCGTTGCAGAGATAGCCGACAAGTTTAATTTCCCCAATCCGTCGAGTTTCGGCACGTTTTTCCGCAAGCAGACGGGCATGTCGCCGCAGAAATATCGCGAGCGGATATAACCTCTTGAATATCAACATGTTATAAATGGCGTTGCAAAAGGCCGTCTTTTAGCCTCTAAAAGGCCACATATTGCACGCTAAAAGGCCACCTTTTGCAATGCGAAAGGTGGCCTTTTAGAAAACATACTCTGTGGGGTATGCTCCTGATGTAATATTTTTTGATTTACGGCAGTTGCCGGGCATCATTCTTGGCGCATCATTTCCTGCGTCTGCCTTCTATCTTATTATCCTTAGATTCTTGCCCGGCTTGTTGTAGCCGTAGCTCTCTTCAGGCATCTTGTTGTTGCTCACCGTGTAGCCGTCGGTGGCCTCGTCGAAGTAGATGCAGAACGCCCTGTCGTTGGTTGCGTATGGAGCAGGGTAGGGCATGCTTATCGTGTTGCCGCTGATTACAGAGCCGGGCTGGTTAGACATGACATATATTCCGCCCACGTCATACAGCTGTCGGGCATAGTCGCTTATGCTGTTGTCGGTTATACGGTTGTTGCGCATGCCGCTCTCGTGCGCCGTCCAGCCCCAGCCCACACAGATGCCGGAGTAGTTTACGTGCGATATCGTGTTGCCGCTGATGTCAGTGTCTCTCACATATCCTGCGCTGACGGCTCCGCAGCCCCAGTCTTCGTTGGCGGCGTCGGTTATCGTGTTGCGCTCTATGGTCAGTCTGTTGCACATGTCGCTGTCTATTGCGGGCTTGTAAGGAATGTGCGTCTCAAAGCCCTGTTCGCCGAACCATCCCGCCATTATTGCCGTTCCGCCTATGTCGGTGAATACGCACGAGGAGATGTCCGACGCGCTTACGGCGTATGCCAGGTCGACGGCTGTAGCGCCGATGTGGCTGAACGTGCATGAGCTGAAGCCTATGCTGTCGGCAAACTGAGCCGTTATGGCAGCCTCGGGGCGCGCTATCCAAGCCTGATTTTCAAGCTCAGCCTTGTGCGGCAGGCCCGGTTCGGTCAGTTTGTAGCCGTCGATGAAGCGGAAGCCTCCCTGCAGCGTGACGTGCCCTTCGTGCAGCGGTCGGCGCCATGCAGAATGTTCAAAGGCTATGTTCTCAAACCTTATGTTGCTCACGTGGCGCTCGCGCGTGCCGCCGATGTTCATCAGCGTTTCGAGCATTGGCACGGTTATGTCCATCCGGTTGGGGTCTTTGCCGTCTTCGGGATAATAGTATATGCGGCCCGAAGGATAGTCCTGAAACCATTCGCCCGGCTCGTCGAGCAGCTCGGCGGCATTGGTCAGGCAGAACGACGAACTGCCCCTGTCGCCGTCTATAATGGGTTGAGGCCACGGATGGGCAAACTCTATCTGACTTTCGGGCTGATGAAACCACACCTTTGTCAGTCCGTTGCCCAGGTTCTTCATCTCCTTTACCCGCAATATGGCTATTGCCCAGCGCTGATGCACCGTCATTTCGAGCTGTAGGGCGCGGCTCAGGTCGGTCTTGGGCGTGGGTATAGTTATGCTCTCGTCGTCGGTGTTAAATGCCTTCATGCGCTCCATCACGCCATAGGCAAACTGCGACGCGCGCATGGCCTTGTGTCCGTCGGCCCACAACTGGCGCGTCTCCACAATGCGGTTGCCGTCCATTGGCGCGTCGGCCACCCACACCTTGCTCCTCACTTCGGCAGGCAGCCGCGGGTCGTCGCATCCTTTGTGCCAGCCTTTCACCTCTATTCCGCCGCTTATTACAGTCCTCTCGCCGTCGGCAGAGCGTATTATTGTGGGACTGTTGGCCGTTCCGCTGTCCTCGGGACGTATGAACAGAGGCTTGTACAGGCGGTAAACGCCGCCGCTCATAATGATGTTTATGCCGCCCTCGGCATTGCTTGAGCCGAGCCGGCGCCATTCTCTCGCCTGTTTAAGTGCCTGCTCGAGTGTCTTCAGCGGAGCTTCCTTAGAGCCTGAAGCCTTGTCGTTGCCGTTTGTGGCAGACACAAATATGTCGCCTGCAGAAGCCGTTAGATGGCAGCAGAGAGATATTATGGCAGTGATAAACAGTTTCTTCATTGCTTGATTTGTTTGCTTTTTATAATCCTGTGTGCGCCCTGATGCCCTTGCGTAGGTGTGGCGTTTACGGGCGCAATGATACGTTTTGCAAATGTAAGCAAAACTGTTTTAACGGCAAAGAGTTTGCCCCGTTATTGCGCTTCGTTGCCGCCGGCAGGGTTTCTGACGTCTGTAAACGACAAAGCGGCGGAGGATTTGTGTCCCCGCCGCTTATAAGCTAGTGTTGTAGTTCAAGGTATATATTATTATTTCTTTTTGCTTCGTTTAGCCCATCCCTCTTCGCTGAAGTCGGGTTCGTCGCCCACCAGCTCGGCATTGTCGTGTCTGAAGAACTGGCGCCAGTCGTCCTTTATTCCGCTTTCAGCCTTCTGAGCCTTTGCCTTCTTTTTCTTCTTGCCCGGCTCGTCGGCATCGTTGCCGCGGCGTTTCGACTTCTTCTCATACTTCTCAAAGCCTCCGTTCCTAGGCTCTCTGCGCTTTCTGCCGCGTCCTTTGCCGCCCTCGTCGGCGTCGTTGCAGCGCACGTCGCGTCCCTTGTATGTAGTTCCGTCGAGTGCGTCCATCACCTTTTCAGCGTCCTCCTCAGGCACTTCTATGTACGACATCTTGCTCAGCAGGTCGATGTTGCCCACCTCCTGGCGTCCCTTCATGTGCTTGTTTATGAACTGCATGATTTCGCCCGGATAGAATCCGTCGGCCTTTCCCAGGTTGATAAACAGGCGGCGGTAGCCCTCTTCGGCCTTGCGGCTGCGCTTGCGGCCGTCGTCTTTGCGGTCTTTCTTTCGTCCTTCGCCCTGCGCCTGCACCTTGCCTATCTCGGGAGCGTCGGCATAATAAGCCAGGAACTTGCCGAACTCAACGCTCACAATCTTCTTTATGAGGTCTTCTTTGTCGATGTATTCAAAGTAGCGGTTGATGTCTTCCATGAACGGAGCAATCTCTTCCTCGTTCACGTCGGTCTTAACTATCTGGTCCATCACCTTGTAGAGCTGCTTCTTGCATATCTCCTGAGCCGACGGCATGACGCCTTCAACAAACTTCTTGCCTATGGTTTTCTCTATGGCGCGCATCTTGGAACGCTCGCGCGAGTGGATTATTGATATCGAAGTACCCTTCTTTCCGGCGCGTCCTGTTCGTCCGCTGCGGTGAGTGTAGCTCTCAATGTCGTCGGGCAGACCGAAGTTTATGACGTGCGTAAGGTCTTCAACGTCGAGTCCGCGGGCAGCCACATCGGTGGCGACAAGCAGCTGAGTCATGTGCTGACGGAACTTCTGCATGGTGAGGTCGCGCTGCTGTTGCGACAGGTCTCCGTGCAGAGCCTCGGCGTTGTAGCCGTCGTGTATCAGCTTGTCGGCAATCTCCTGCGTCTCGCGTTTTGTGCGGCAGAATATTATGGCGAATATTTTCGGGAAGTAGTCTACCACGCGTTTCAGTGCCAGATACTTGTCCTTGGCGTTCACCATGTAGTATATGTGGTTAACGTGCTCGGCTCCTTCGTTGCGGCTTCCCACCACAATCTCCTTCGGGTCGTGCAGATAGTTGCGTGCAATCTTCTCAATCTCGTTGCTCATCGTAGCCGAGAAGAGCAGCGTGTTGCGGTTCTCGGGCACCCCTTCGAGTATCTCGTCAATGCTTTCAGAGAAGCCCATGTTGAGCATCTCGTCTGCCTCGTCGAGCACGACGTTCCTCACAGCGTCGAGCTTTGCAGCTCCGCGGTGCATCAGGTCGATGAGACGTCCCGGCGTGGCAACGATAATCTGTGCCCCGTGGCGCAGGGCTTTTATCTGGTTTTCAATCGACGTGCCGCCGTATACGGCCACCACGTTGATGCCGTCCATGTATTTGGCAAAGTCTTTCAGGTCGTCGGCTATTTGCAGGCATAGCTCCCTGGTGGGGCTGAGCACGAGCGCCTGAGTCTGGCGTACACGAGAGTCAGTGCGCTGCAGCACCGGAATGCCGAACGCAGCCGTCTTGCCCGTGCCCGTCTGGGCCAGCGCAATTACGTCGTTTCTGTTACCAAGTAAATAGGGGATTACTTCTTCCTGTACGGGCATGGGATGTTCAAAGCCCAGCTCCTCGATAGCGCGGCGAATCTCTTCGCTTACGCCTAATTCTTCAAATGTCTTCAAATTAATTATAATTAATGCGGTGCAAAGATAGTGCAAAATAGTATGTTTTGCAAAATAAAAAGAATAAAAAGCGTATTTTTATGGTTGACTTTTGGCTGTTCGTGGTGTTTGCGTGCTTTTCTGTCGTATGCATTACGCTGGGTGTTGCGGTGTACTATATTATGTTATAATAATTTGATTGTTGCCGTGATTTGTGTGTGTTAGAATAATTTTTTTGTAATTTTGCACATTATGAAGATAGCAGTTTTTTGTTCGGCAAATTCAAATCTCGACCCCGACTTCTTCACAATGACCGAAGAGCTGGGACGATGGATGGCCGAAAACGGGCATACGCTGGTGTTCGGCGGATGCAATCTGGGACTTATGGAGTGTGTGGCGAAGGCCGTGCATGATGCAGGCGGCACTACGATAGGTGTGGTGCCGATGATTATCGAGAAGGGCGGAAAGGTGTCCGACTATGTTGACGTGAAGATGATGTGCGACAATCTGAGCGACCGCAAGGATCTTATGCTGGCTCAGTGTGACGTTGCCGTGGCGCTGCCGGGCGGCGTGGGCACGCTCGACGAGATATTCACCGTAGCTGCGTCGGCGTCTATCGGATATCACCACAAGCCCGTGATACTCTATAACATGAAGGGTTTTTGGAACTCTCTCCTGGCCATGCTCGACGACCTTAAAGCTAAAGGCGTGATACGCAGCGGCTTTGAAAACACGCTGATGACGGCCAACAATATCGACGAACTGAAGGCATTGCTAACACGCTGATAATCAGACGCTTTCTAAAAGGCCACG